>Ga0268261_10001397_pt1 | contig 16526 bp, 12 predicted proteins | sample TergutNc150P1_FD_190353 | JGI IMG/M metagenome (GOLD analysis project Ga0268261, IMG submission 190353) | Nasutitermes corniger P1 segment gut microbial community from laboratory colony in Florida, USA - Nc150 P1 (SPAdes) (version 2) | ecosystem: Host-associated > Arthropoda: Insects >...
ATATATATATATATATATATATATATATATATATATATATATATACACACATATATATATATATATATATATATATATATATATATATATATATATACATCGCAGAGCCACTAACCTCACAATAACAGGAGAAGGGTCTTTTATTGTCTAGGGCAAAAGAGCCCTAGCGGATGAAAACCGTAGTGAGTTAAAGCTTATCACGTCCGCAAAGCCTAACACGTACCGACATTCGAATCCGTGGGTAGAAGAATTTATATTATAAACATAACAATATTACAATTGTTTTATTATACAAAAGTTTCGGTGTAAATTAAATGCATGAAAATTATATATATATATACATAAATTCTTATTTCAATTTTTATTAGCGTCTTTCTCTGGAAGAATCTAATTGACAGGGCTCAATAATTGATATCCGGTGCTGAATTAGGCGATGGCTCACTGGCCGATATAAAATAGATTTAACAGGAAAAAGAATACTTTACAACATACAGACTCAATTACTCAGATGATCTAAAGCATTTGTTCTAAATGTGCCGTACAGGTAGTGGTTAGCGCTGAGCTCATTTGTTTATAAAATGTTTGTATTGAACTACTAAGTATAACCAAACAGAAACCCACTAATTATGTTCGGTGTTCTGGCGCTATATAACCGCCATCGTCCTGACCATTATAAAAACCCTAAAAAGCTGAAACATTACATTTCGTTTAAAAAAGAATAAACTCGTTTTATGAAACTCAGAAAATTACGTAATTTCTGACGTAATTATGTCTGACATCAAGCCGCTGTTTTACTGTCAGTGCAGCTGAAGGTCAAGGTTAGACTGTCAACGTTAAGAGTCTAAGTAAAACAAAAGCTGCAACAAACACAACCAAATGTATTTTGTGGCAGTCTACAAATGCTGGGTTAAAAACTTCTGTCCTCTTTCTGGTGTTGTTTGTCAATTATTAACCTTCAAATGCTTCATAAATAGTATAAAATATTACATAGACGTAATCAGGAGGCGCAATAATAAGTAAATAAATAAATAAATAAAGTATGAACTGTTAACAGCTGTAGTTTAATGTTAAATATTTGTGGTAGCGTCATTTGTGGTTTCCAATATGGAATAAAAAGTGAGGTACTTTCTCTTCCAAAATGTTACGAATCGTAGAGCGATAGTTGTTTACCGACGTTTCGAGGCATACTAATGGCCTTATATTCAAGGGCCAAGCAGCTCAAGAACTGGTTGACCCTTTTAAAGTGGAGTGATATGATATCTAAGATGTCTACGTTGAGTAAAGTCTTAGGAAAATGAAGATGACAAAATATTTGAAACTTATCCAAGCGTTTGTTAAAGCAACTTCCGGTACAATATTACAGCTGTATTAGAGGAAGTAAGTGCTTCTAACTATATCAAGCTTGCGACATTTAGGGAACTCAGATTGAAGGGTTCTTCAATGCGCACCTTAACGACCTAAAACGCGTACCGTCGTCTTGTATCATCTACGGCACCTTCAGCGGCAACACACCATGTGTTGCCTTCACCATTCATCAGTTGAAATTTCCAGCTCAACTGACTGCTTGCAACTAATTAAAAAAACCTATAATAAATTTAATTTTTTTTCCATGTAACACTTCTGGATTACAGATCAGTAACAAAATACTCATCTTCCGGTCGCGATGTGCGCAGCGTCTGAAAGGTAGGCCGGAAATCGCTTGATTGCTGCTGGTTTATATCACGCTGACGACGCGGATTTTGATTTATTGTGGTTGAATACGCTGCGTTAGTTTCGCCAAAAAAATCTCAAGAATATATGTAAACTACAGCGACGTTGGGTACGGCCGTGGACAATTTTCGAGGACGCCTTGTTTTTAGACACCTTGCCGTTTCAATAATTTATTTAGCACCGCTTTAAAACTCAGGATTTTGTCAGTGTTACTGTAGTAAGGAAGCGTTTATTGGCTTTACGCTAAATAATCTTAGATTTGGTGAAAATTTTCTGAATAATTATATTCCGAACAAATTTACGGGTTATACTGAAAAGCGGAAAAACTAGAACTTCATGCAGAAAACAGAACAGACTTACAAAAACAATACATAGTCAAGATTCTGGAAATTTTCATTGATTTGTTACCGCAAAATATTAAGAATTTCGTATAATACATTAACAACAAATACCCCCGTTCCTTTCTAACAATGTTTCTGTTCTTACAGTCCCTAACATTCTATCTGATCTCCGTTATTGCTGTCATCTTCATTGGCTTGTATTTTCATTTCACTCGACACTTCAACTTCTGGCAGAAACTCGGTATCCCCTACATAAAACCAACACCGTTTGTAGGCAATCTTACGGATTGTGCGTTGCTAAAGACAAGTATTGGGGAACAGCTGCAGAAAATCTATGACGAACACAGTGACAAACCGTATGTGGGATTTTTCTCCTTCGATAAGCCCTGTTTGTTCATCCGTGACCTGAAGCTGGTGAAGAATATTCTGGTGAAGGATTTTCATAACTTCGTAGATCGTACAGTTTCGTTTGAAGCCAAGTTCGACCCACTATACGGTTATGATCTGCCTTTCTTAAAAGGTCAACTTTGGCGTCACCTCAGAACAAAATTGACTCCAGTGTTTACTTCTCGTAAAATAAAGATGATGTTCTACCTCTTGGACATCAGCTGTAAGGAACTGGTGGAGTGCCTGGAAAGAGCCACTGCTGATGGTAAGATGTCCCAAGACCAGTAATGCTATAAAATTAACTGAAAAATTAAGTTAAGAAACTAAAGATTATTATATAAAATGTATCTAAATAATGGAAAATTGAAAGCACCTACTGTCTACCAGTTACCACATTTGTACCTCAATCCTGAAGAGTCCAGTGCAGTCACGTTCACCGTCAAGTGGTTCCGTGATATCACACAGTTTCTGGGGGATTAGTGTTCCAAGTTCGCTAGTGACACCACGCCATCCAATGACGATTATTAATTATACTGTAAAATTGATAATAATTTCTTCTCTGTGGCCTGATGTGGGAACTAACCTGTCATTTACCGTTCGAAACCTTCAAGAATTTTGTTGAAGATATGACGGAGAATCAGTGAGTGGTCCGAGCTATGGTAAATGCATTCTGGAGATGATAAGTGATTTGGAGATGTTAGTTCATGTGAATCTTACAGAGTTCTCACGTGGTCGGTCGGTAAGTTTTGAGGTTGATGTCAGACCCATTGGACTGCAATTGAGAGTATCGCCCCGAGCGGTACTGCTTGACAGAACATAGGGTCTAAATTGATTTTTATGCAATAAATTCGTGTTTTGAATGTGGTTCCTTCTTAAAAATCCAAATATATAATTAAAAAATTCCCTGAAACACAAAGCCCCGTGAGGCGGCAAAGTACGCAGAAGCCCTACACCTCAAGCAGTACTTGTTTTACAGCTCAGATCACCTGGATATTATGGTCCGCTATAATTTCAATGAAATATGTTTAAACTGAAATGCATTCAGTTTACAAGGAAACACTAAAAGTTTTCACTACTCTTCGTATGTAGAACATTTAAATGCATTGATATATTGAACACCAATTTTTGCAATGTCTTTGCTGTAACTAGTTATTAGGCACGATTTACATATATTCCATTGTATCCACAGTATTTGTATTTGGACTGATGTTTTGTGAATCAGGAAGAATCAATGTACACATATATACTGCTTTACATAAAAATGAAGATTTTAATGGAATAGTAAATGGGATAAAATTTGTACCATAATTGCAAACTTTTGTTTTCGTTGAAATTCAGATTCTAAACAAATGTGGATGACAGCACACACACAAATTTTATTAAGGAATATTTTATTATCCAAAACAAACAACGTATTTGTAATATCAAATCCGAATTTATCATTTGTCCTTTCAATTTTTCGACACCGACAGGCTCATTAAAGCACATTACATGGACATATACATACAAAAAAACATTTATTTCCAAATTACAATCAGAAGTGTCTGCAGCCACACCACAAACTTTTTGCAACCGGTATAACAGCACAGACGGATATAGAATTAAGGGTGCAGATAATTTTCACCTTAATACCGTGCTTTTTTATTAAGTGTTTATTAATATAAGAACAAAAGCACATAGAAGTAGTATAAACTTAACATTAAAATTACTCCGACATGTTTCGGTGTTCTTACACCATCCTCAGTGACCTTAAAACGTTTTTGTCAGTTAATTTACGAATTATTGAAATGATACTCGTAAAATACAATACAGTATCATGTCGTTACGGTAAAACTAATCGTTGGTAAAACGTGGCAGCATATGTAATTCAGGCCTGCAATGATTAATATGGAGTATAATAATATGTAACAAAAAATTTGATAAATTATATTATATGGATGGATTTGATGGATTTAAACTAGTTACGTTTGTGTGTGTAGGTGTGTGTCGTGCACCGGTGAAAGTAAACTGAAACCGGAAGTGGGTTTTAAGTTATGTAATGCAATGTACGAATTGGAACGAGACGGTAAGTAAATAAATCAGTCAACAATAATACACAGGGACGCATCCTGGAAGATATTATTTAGGTATGGTTGTTAAAACCATCAAATGCACACAAGTGTACGAAATTATTGTATATACATTTTATAACTGTTACATGTTTTGGTAATCAAGCAGCCAACCTCTGCGAGGTGCGTTACAGTGGATCGGTACATCGTGATAACACAAGCGTTGTGAACAAATGCACAGATCTAGCATAATGCGTTTTAAAATACATCTCTATTAATACAGCGTCTAACGAATGATATATGAAGATACTATGCAGTAAGTAAAGGTACTCTAAGGAAAGATGTAATTGTGTGTAGAGGATACATGTATATGTAATACATATGTAATCCATAAACAGATAAAACTTAATAAAGTGTAATACGGAAATTAGAATCTGTCACTGAAATACATACAAACAACGCAATGTTCATGCTAAAAGTTTGGCAAAACAGTAGCAATAACACCAGCTTGCTTATTCAGCACTTTCTGATTTGTGGTGCTGAAAAAATATGGACTAAAGCGACAAAGTTACAATACCACGGACTGTTGTCAGGTTCCACAATAGAGGTGAAAGAGATGATGGCCAGATTCACCATTGATGCCATAGCCTCCTGTGCCCTCGGTATCAATAGCAACACACTGAAGGATCCAGACTCAGAATTCGGACGACGCATGAGGAAAATACTCGATTTCACTCCTCAGAAGGGATGTGTAGGAGTGGTAGCATTTTTTGCACCATATCTTAACTATGTCTTTCGCGTGAAATTTTTGGATGAAGAAACGAACAACTTCGTAAGGCAAACGGTCTGGAATACAGTGGGGCACAGGTGAGATAAACATTTTATTACGTATATTTTCAATGAAACAGTACTCAAGGGTCTGCCCATACAGAAATTGTCTTCTACAACAATTTTGGATCTAACTGTCCCCCCTTCCACATATTATTCAATTGTCAAAGGAAAGGGTTGCAACCCATAAATACAACAATATTTGACAAATCATTTCCTTCTAATGTCGAAGTAAACAATGTCAGCATCTCAACAGCTCTTTGTGTAGGTCATCACGTATTTCTCTTAGCGTCAGATGACTTTCACCCCTTATCGAACTTCTTACAAAAAATGAAAAAAATTGAATCCAAGTATTCTCTGACGAAGAAGTTCTGGTTGTAAAAATATTGTATAATGAAAAGTGGGAAATAGGAACCGTCAACACAATTAAAATATGTGTGAAAACAAGACAATTTTAAAATAAAACGCCATTCGAGTTGAGGGCAATTTTTCTCATTTTAACTGTATGAAACACAAGGGCGTGTCGTCTTACATTAGTACTTAAAATTTTATTTTATAATTTAAAATATTAAAACCAAAATACGTACATTTATATATTACAGCAGCCCTTAAAATAACACTTGCTAAATCACCTAAACAATGGTATTCAATGTGGAGCAACCCCATATAAAATTAAATTGTTTATGAAAACATTAAATCGGGAAGCAAAAATAATTATACTGACTGTGGGGATTTCCTTCTTACTAAGGGAGTAGATATTCCTTTCCTTTCCGAAGTCCACTGTTCTAAATGTTATTTGTTATATTGATATTTTAAATATCTCTTTGTTAGGGCTTTAAGAAACTCTAGTCGCAGCTTTGAGTAATTTCAATTACGCTTTCCCGTCCAAAAAGTTTCGATCTAAATTGTAGCCTTAAAACTGATTTCAATTTTGCCTTCTTACATTCGTTTCAAAACCATTTTACGCCATGTTAGCTATTACCTCTGCGTCCGCCGAGAAAGTGTCACTTCACTACTACCAGAATCTAGAAATGTTTGATATATTTATTAACTGCAATCGTGTTGTCACCCGGTGGCAGTACACATTTGCACACAAAAAAAAACTACAATGTTTTGTGGTCAACGTTGAGCCTTATAAATCTAGAAGATATTGGAAATGCTTTATTACAAGGGAGGTGTTGTAGGTGATAACATTTTCCTCCAGTGCAAAATAAAAAGTTAATGCACTTAACAACATAATATTACTATATACACTTACAATACACATACGAATATTTGCGCCAGAGACTGAGTGATAATTAATCACAATAAAATTGAAGTGGTTCTCTTCATAATGTGGTCCTTTGGAATGTGTTTCTTTATTTTTGGAGCGTAGTTCTGCCTAGTTCTACGTCGCAGTTCCTTAAAAATGGAACACAGTAAATGCAGATCGATTTGCTATAGCTTCAAACATCCTAATTATGTACATTTTAAAGGAAAAAATTAATAAATCGATACCTCTTTGTTATATTCATGTATTAATATTTATCGCTTTCTGGTAAATTCATGCAGAAATTTCCCTGCTGTCACCCTGAAGATGTTCAAATTCCCTATTAAACGAACGGTTTAATTTTGGACGACAAGTGGTACGCTTTAGAGTTTCTAAAACGTTCATTACTGGAGTGTAATCCTGCACGGACATTTCTCGTAATATTTGTATTCGTCACATTTGCATTCAGGGAGAAGAATGGACTGGTACGGAATGACTTTCTGGATTGCATGATGGAGTTGAGACAAGCGAGCAAGGATGAAGCGCAAGGAGATGTGCAATCTGCAAAGAATGAAGCTATAGGCGCGACGTTCAGTAAGTTAAAGAAAATTTAATATTAGGAGTGACAGAATATTGGATCAAATTGTCAGAAAAATGTTATATTTTTATTGTAATGTATTTACTACAAAAAACACCAAAATCATAGTGTTCCTTTGGATGCATTGAGGAAGCGAATGCTGGCGCTGGGTTACGTACACTTAACATTCGTATTGAAAGTAAGATCTAAACTCGCCTACTCTGAGCTACTCCACGCAACCAAGATGAAATGTTACAAACGTGCATTCAGTTTTCGGAAAATAAATTACATAAAATATTCATCCTAAACTCCCATTAGCAGACAGTACTTACATTCCATTCCATTTTCTATTATAAGACATAAAAGAGAAGAAACGCCTGTAATACATGCGCACAAGGTGCGGCGAGTCCTGCGAAGAGCACAATTTGCAATTTGCAATTTAGCAATGCATTATGGAATGATCTGACAGTTTGCTGTTGTTGAAAAAAGGAACAGAATATTGCAGAAATCACTGGAAATAACGACAAGTAGCTACGTGTCAGTCGGTGTTATTTTGGAAGTTTAGCGAAAACATTTAATTACACTGTGTTACCCAACTTTAAAACTGCTTCTCCAGATTCATAATTAGGAAACAATACTGGACAGACGGAACTATTTGTGGAGGTAATTACATAAATATTCGCCCTTATGGAATTTTACGCAGCCTTTAAAGGTAATTTCATTTGGACCTGTCGGAACAAATCATCGTTCTCATATTCAGTACTCTAACAGCTCAACTTGGCTTAATTTCACGCAGAATGTTAGATGTATATACAGGAATTATCAAATATTAACCTCTATGTTGTAATTACATAGAAATAATTCTATAACTGACCATCCAAACACTATTCCTAATTTATATCAAGCCAACTGCCCGAATTATAACTCAGGGTATCATTACACTTACTGTCAACGTTTTTTATCGACTGTACCAATCAGGACGATAAGAATATTTCACCCTTCATTTATGTACCTGATTATTAATTAGGCATCGTAATAGTTGCTTATCCGAAATGTTGAATTAATTTGGAAGCTGTTAAGACTAGTAGGGTTGTGCAAAAAAAAATATATATATTTATTAGCAGACTAGAAATACGTGCTTCCTGATAGGATTCTGTGCTGAGGTTTTCGATTGTGAGAGTCAAATACGTGCTTCCAATGAAACAGAATAATTTATAACAGTCCGGGGCACATTTCTCACTCAGCCGGTTTGCGTGAGACCTAGTTTACTGTGATTAATGTCGGTTTGAGTGTTGTGAACTAAGTGAGGAAGGGCTATTAATATGACTTATGTTTAATTAGTAACCTGAAGAATACAATCTGGAGAAAACAATATGAGAATTAGGTTTCTTTGTTCCTCGATTTTCCTAACTAGTCTGATTCGTCCAATGTAAACTTAGCAGTCCTGTAATACGCCGTAAATTTTGTTTGTATTCTACACTCCCTTTGCTTCCTAATGACTGACGTGATATCTCTTAAAGTAACATATGTAAACCACTTGTAAGCGTCTTCTACCGGACAATTTCAGTGTGCTACCGTAACTAACCCGGTATCCACACTCTCTTGATTTACGTCTCCAAAAAGTGTCAAACCCTCGATTATTGCCTGTCACAGCAAACGTCAAATCCCAATTAAACTTGTCATTGACAGATGCCTAACAAAGTAGAATTATCTTTCTAAACACATTAGAAAACTTCTATTCTGTGCTAAACAGAATATTTCTTCTCTCCAGCTGTCTATTCTACTTCAGAAATAACTCTATCTCACTCTCTCCTCCTGTAACAATCCTTCTACCTTCTATTACACAGACCTTTGTATAACTACCAGATGCTACTGACCTCCCTCACACGCAAACACATGTATCACTACGCTTCAGAAATTAATTTTTAACATTATAATTAGACAGTTCTTTCCAACGGTTATAACTTATAGACCAATTCAGCAAATATTATCTCATGAAGGACATATCAAAATCACAAATAAACTAGAATATCCGTAACACACAACAAGATTCTGAACCACAGAATTAAGACGATCAAAGCAATACTTGCACGTAAGCAGCTAAGATACTGCTACAAAACTTTTTTCTGTTTTTCAGAAATAGACGGCGACGTGTTTGTGGCACAGGCGTTAACTTTTCTACAAGGGGGGTTCGATACTTCTGGTAGTACTCTGAGTTTCGCCCTGTACGAGCTTGCAATGCATCCTGAGATTCAGCAGGGTCTGAGGGCGGAAATCCTACAGGTGATGAGCAAAAACGACGGTAATCTGACATATGATGTCATCAAAAATATGTCATACCTGGACAGAGTTGTGTCAGGTGAGGAACTAAGAGAGTTTAAAAAATAATTTGAGATTAATTGCTTTGAGCTTGATGAGGTTAATTCTAAAATTGCTTGCTGCGACTTTGTATTACCAAATCATGTCTGAAGTAAAGAAAATACCTCCAAATTTAAACAGTCAATTTCCTCGCATTGGGTTACCGGCCGGCTTTTAGAGAGAGTAGTAGCCGCTGAGTGGGGTGTCCCGACAAGTCAGAACTGTTCTGCTTTGAGACAACGGGGAGCAGGTATTGATTTTCGAGATCAGTATTAGAAGCTACATAAGGCGGAGTTACAGGAAATTTCTTTCTTTCTTACAGGTTCCCTGCCTAACCATTAATCTGAGGCAGAAAGTGTTAACCTTTAAAAAGACTATTTCTACTATTCAGCCTTCCCCGGCCCTTCTGAAGGAGCTGAGGGCAGTTCTCGCCTAGAGCAAGAAGATTAGGAAGAATAAGGTGTACGCCGGGAGCCGCGACACCACGCTCAGTGATGGACCTAAAGCTTCCCAGCGTCCTTCAAGCCTGAACGCGGACAAGCGTAAAGCCAAAGAGCTAGTAAAATCGGGCGGCTCGACTGAGCCCGCCAATAGAAGCCCAGCGCCTAGCGCTGGGTCCGCGCCCCTGCCTGCGTTTGCTTCTGTCACGGGCGAACAAGCTGCATTAGGCAGCATGCAACTCGGGCCCCCCAACAGCGGGGTGACGCACGCGGTTGCATTGGCCGAGCCCGTGGCCCCAAGCCAGCCAAGTGGACCGCTCAAGCCCAAATCAATAATTTCGGACATGTCCGAACCCGCTGTCTCATCCGAGATATCCAATAGGCGCATGTCTAGTGACATGTCCGGGATTCTGAGAGACATGCCAGATGGCGCCACTCTCAACGCACTGGTGGCCAACAGTTGCCTGCCGGCAAAAGAGCTTTCTAACAAAACGCCTATTTTTATTTCAGGTGTTCGCAAAACCCCTGCCTTCCTGGCCTTGTTTCGGGCATCTGCCTTGGCGGCCTGACGGCCCAACTAAACAGCGAGAAATTGATGGTCGTCCCATCAACTGCTGATGGGTTCCGAGCCACTGTCAACGCAATGCGGTCCCTCGATCCTAGGGAGGGTGTGAGTTTCCACACCTTCACGCTCCCAGAGGACAGCTGTGTGCGGCTTCTGGTAAAGAACCTGGATAGGGGTATGCCTGAGAGCGTCGTCCTGGAGAAGTTGAAATCCCTGAACATTCGTGTCCAGGGGGTCACACAGCTGCGTTCAGGCCATCGTGACCAGGACACCGCCAAGGACCGCCCTCCCACTCCCCAATTCATTGTATCCGTGAAGAGGTCCTGAGGTGTCTCTTACCGACCTCTGCGGCTTGCGTGTGTCGATGGAATCGTACGTGGCCCCGAAAGGACCATTGCAATGCATGCGCTGCCAGCGCTTTGCACACACGCAGCGAAATTGCGGTTAAGCGCCTCGATGCGTAGCGTGTAGGGGCTCTCACCTCTCCGGTAGTTGCTCTACCCCCGGGTAAAACCCCTGTGCTGTGGTTGCGGGGAAACCACACAGCGAACTACCGGGGTTATGTGAAGTGGAAAGATGCGAAGACTGCACTTTCAAAGCAGGCGCCCGATCGTGGCCGACAGAGCGCCATCACAGCCCACCATACCGCCCCGAAAGAACAGCTGGCCGAGCCCTCTGCCGAGCAAATGGACCTGGGCGAGGGGTGGAATCACGTAATTCAAAGGGGCGTGTTGTAAAGGCCACTACCCCATCAACCTCTATTACAAAACCCCCTTCCCACCCCGTCACGGAAGCTTCCGAGAAGCCTAATGTGAACGCCAAAAGGAAGACGGCCAAGTGTCAGCAGTCTAAGCCCAAAACCACAGCAGTCCCTTAGATGGCTGCTGGGAAGTCTCAGAGGAAAGCAGCCGCGAGTATTAAAACAGCGGCCGCTAAATACACTACCCCAACCCGGTGGTCCAAAACCAATATTCCACCTCTGCACTCGAGAAAATATCTGATATCCACGATACCTTCACCACCATGCATGTGTGCAGCTGAATCATTGGCTTCTCACATCCATCTCCTCTCTCCCCACAGGGACAGCCCGCCCTCGGGCTGTCCTGAAGACCGTCATTCTCTTTGTGGTCGAATACGGCTTCACGCCCTAGGAGGACGGATTTAGCTAAACTTCTGCGCCTCGCATGCTGGAACGCGGATGGAGTGCGCGGCAGGAAGCTCGAACTAGAGCATTTTCTAAACCAGCACGGTGTCGATATTTGTGACAATTTCCTTAAGCATGGTCTAGCCTTCCGGCTTGCCAATTATGTCTGCCACCGCACAGACGGACAGCAGGGGGCGGTACATTCATCCTGGTCTGCCGTGGTATAGTCCACCACTCAGTGCCCATTCCGGGCCCGACCCTCTTGGAGGCTACTGCCATCCAAGTCACAATGGCCGGCAAATAGGTGAAAATCCTCTCACATTCCCGCCCATTGATCGGAGCGGACCTGTCCGCCTGTTTCGCAGGGGGAATACCGGTCTTGATGGGCGGCTACCTCAACGCCAAACACGTGGATTGGAACTCGCGGTTGAGCACAAGACGGGGGAATGTCCTTCGTTATTATGCCGACCGGAAACCCTGTCTTACCTTTTAACCGGATAACAGTACCACTAACCCATCCAACCACTTGGCAACTCCCGATGTCTTGAACATCGTGATAACCAAGAACCTCACTTCCCCAGTGTATCTGCTTTCCTGTCCTGCGCTAATCTCAGACCTCCTCCCGGTACTCATTGACACTACGTGTCGCTCATCCTTCCAGCACCCATAGCATCGCCCTGATTTAAGGCGCACTGACTGGGCCAAATTCCAAACTCACTTGGAAGATCAAATTCCATTCGATCCGGAATTACACGACGGGATAGCAATGGACAGGCGCGCTGAGAACTTTCCCGGCGACGTCCCGAATGTTCTGGCGAAATATACTCTCAAACGTTGCCCTCGTGCCGATCCACGGCCTCCGACAACCGCTGGCATTCTGGATGAGATAAGCCTGTAGAACCGGATGCGGAGACTGGCTGATCACCAGGGACCCTGCTCTGAGAGCTGAGGTCAACTGCCTGCAGAGGTCGGTGACCCGCCGAATCAACGAGTGCAGGAACGATCAGTGGAGTGCGACACTCGAATCCCTCGATCCCGAATACCAGTCGTTGTAGAAGATGACCAAGCGGTGATGAGAGTTCCTACTCTCTCCCCTGGTCACACCGGGCGGAATCGCTCTCTCAGAATCTGAAAAAGCCGAAGCCCTTTCTGACACTTTGGAGACAGTTTCAGCCGATTATTGTCCCCGCAGATATTGAGATGGTTGACGTAGCGCTGAGGTCTTAGTTTCAGACGCCTGCCAGCGAAACCAAGTTCACCAACCCTGACAAGGTTCAAGAAACTATCAGGAGTCTCAACGTCGGCAAGGCTCCTGGCCCAAAATCCTGGGGAAACTCCTGCGTGATTATGCCGAAGGGAACTCTTGTCTGATCTTTGAACCGGATAACCCAACCATTAACCCGTACAACCCCTTGGCTACTCCCGATGCCTTGAGTATCGTGATAACCAAGAAACTTACTTCCCCGGTGCATCTGACGTCGTGCTCTGCGCTAATCTCAGACCACCTCCCGGTAGTCACTGACACTACGTGTCTCTCATCCTTCCAGCACCCACGGGATCGCCCTGATTTCGGGCGCACTGATTGGGCCAAATTCCAAACTCACTTGGAAGATCAAATTACGTTCGGTCCGGAATTACACGTCTGGATAGGAATCGACACGTGCGTTGAGAACTTCTTCGGCGACGTCCTGAAGGCTCTGGAGGCATTTACTCACAAACGTCGCCCGCGTACCGACCCACGGCCTCCGATAACGGCTGGCATTCAGAATGAGATAGCCTAAACAACCGGCTGCGGAGACAGTGACTGATCACCAGAGACCCCACTCTGAGAGCTTAGGTCAACTGCCTACAGAGGTCGGTGACCCCCCGGGTCAACGAATGCAGGAACGACCAGTGGAGTGCCACACTCGAATCCCTGGATCCCAAAGACCAGTCGTGGTGGAAGATGACCAAGCGGGTGATGAGATTTCCTACTCCGTCTGCCCACTGGTCACCCCGCGGGAAATCGCTCTCTCAGACTCTGAGAAAGCCGAAGCCCTTGCTGACACTTTGGAGGCACAGTATTAGCCGGTGTCCGATTCTTCGGTTCCAGCAGATATTGAGATGGTTGACGTGGCGCTGAGGTCTTAATTTCAGACACCTGACAGCGAAACCAAGTTAACCAACCCTGACAAGGTTCAAGAAATTATCAGGGGTCTCAAGGTCGGCAAGGCTCTTGGCCCAAACGGTATACCTAACAGAGCCTTGAAGCATCTTCTCCATCGAGCGGTATCCCTCCTGGTCCAGATCTTCAACGCAATTCTCCTCAACCATCACTTCCCTTCCAAGTGTAAGCACGCTCGGAAGACCTCTATCCTTAAACCGGGGAAGCAACAGGCACTACCATCATCCTATCGACCCATTAGTCTCTTGGACAGAATTTTTAAGCTATTGATAAAATCCTATTAACTAGGATCTTACATGTACTAAGCGATCGAGGACTGCTGCAAGACGAGTAGTTTGGGTTCAGACCCAGGCATAGCACGTCTTTGAAATTGGACCGCCTCGTTGAAATAATAACCAGGAACGTCGGGGATAAGATGCTAACAGGCGCAGTTTTCCTCGGCGTGGCCAAAGCCTTCGATACCGTCTGGATCGTTGGCCTTCTTTACAAGCTAACCCTCCTCAACTTCCCGTCCTACATAGTCCATCGAACTCATAGTCTCAACGTACCTTCGGGGTGGGATGTCATCTCGTCGCGGCATGCAGGCCGGTGTAGCTCAGGGCGGATTGATATCCCCTGTCCTCTTCAGTCTGTATGTCAACATGCCTTCACACTCGCACCACGTCAAGTTAGCTCTCTACGGGGACGACACGGCCATCATAGCCACGTCCTGCAAGACAAAGCTGTTCGTCAGTTACCTGGAGTCACTCCTCAACATCCTTCAACGGTGGTTGAGTGAACGGAGAATGACCATTAATGTTTACAAGAGCACCGCGATCATCTTCGCGCGTGCCGGACGGCTCTTCATTGTACCTCTACAAGTGACACTCTTCGGGGAACCAATCGAATGGGTCGACAGAACTCGTTACCTGAGGTAATCCTCGATAGACGAGTCCCAAGCTTACCTCAAATCGATCAAGTGAGGAAGATGACTGCTCAAACGGTGCGTATACTGGGCCCCCTCCTCAGCACGAAGAGTGATCTCCCCATCAGGAACGTTGTCCTGCTATATAAGCAGCTCATACGCCCCATGATGGATTATGCGTGCCCTGCTTGGAGGTCCGCTGCGCGCTCCCATGTCCGGAGACTACATGTGCTGCAATGGTGCCCCCTGTTACGTAACATGCAGATACACGAGGACCTGGGTGTTCCGCTTTTTGCCGAACACATCAGAGCTCTGACTGCGAGCATCGACTCGAAGACAGCTGACGTGGAGAATCCCAATGTACGGAAACTCGGCAGATACTTACACTGACCGAGGGTTGAAACCGGTGTCTGAGGTGTAAGACAAGGGTGGCAGGGGCCAGCAGGCAAGTCTAGGACATCGCCCGCGATGGCCAAGTCGACGAAATGATTCGCGTTCGGCTCCGATCAGCCGAGCGTTTTTCGGATACCCTGAATGAGGTTTTCCGTGATTTTCCTCAGTTGTAAGGAAATGTCAGGATATATCATGTGAAGTCGGTGCACGGCCCTCACTCCCCTACTCAGGCGCGGCGGCTTTACCTAAGCGCCTGAAAATTCGCTTTTGCGATGGAGCCAGTCTGAGCTCGGAACCCAGACAGCCAACCAACCAAAGTTTATCCCTCCCATAATTAGTCTACGCCTCATAGGCACTAGTTGTTGTACAAACCAGTCAAGGCCCTCAGCCTGACTTCAAAAGCGTTAGAGTTAGAATGTTCCCCTGTTACAGTTAAGGTGTCTGTTATAGAGCCCAGCGATGCGGCCAAACGCATGAATGGCTAACAGACAGGAGGACGTCGATATGCCCTTCGCGCAAGACTTCGAACCCAGTTAACGCTTTGGCTTGGCTTACCTTGGCTTGGCTTGGCTTGGATTGGATTGGCTTGGCTTGGAGGCTTTGAATTTTCTAATAGGGGACTCCAAGACTTCAGGTAGTGCTCTGAGTTTAGGCCTGTACGACCTTGCACTCCATCCTTAGATTCAGGAGAGTCTGAGGGCGGAGATGCTACAGGTGCTGTGCAAACATGACGGTACACTGACACATGATGTAATAAAAAATATGACTTACCCGGACAAAGATGTGTCGTGTGAGGAACTAGGAGAGTTTAAACAATAATGTGAAAATAATTGCTTTGAGCTTATAAGGTTAATTCTAAATTTGCTTGCTGCGACGTTGTATGACACAATCATGTCTGAAGTAAAGAAAATAAATCGAATTTTAGACATTCAATTTCCTCGCAAGGGACGAACCCCGTACATTAAATCTTTAAACGTCGAGTTAAATCTTTTCTGCCATTTGCTAGTGTTATTAGGAGATTTAACGTTCATGGGTCCGGGCATTGTAAGTATATTCCAATATATATCCATCAAGATGCATCGTTACACAGTTTATTTATATCTGGAAACTGCTCTACATGTTTCGGGTGGTACTTCCACCCACCATCAGGAGCACATGAAACTGTATTTACAGCATCTCGTATTTGTCACACCGTTAGTTCTGTCTGCCGCTATCGTGGAAGAATTGGAACCGGTTTGACTCACACTCAAACCGGTTCCTACTCTTCCACGATAGCGGCACATTTTTTTTAAATATTTATTTAATCAGCAATCGGAATACAATATATTCCATAAGCTAATGTGCTGGCAAGAGTCCAGCCTGTGGACTTCCTTCTGACGTGATGAGGTTCCCTCCAATGAGGGAATCTCTTACTCCTG
>Ga0268261_10001398_pt1 | contig 16523 bp, 10 predicted proteins | sample TergutNc150P1_FD_190353 | JGI IMG/M metagenome (GOLD analysis project Ga0268261, IMG submission 190353) | Nasutitermes corniger P1 segment gut microbial community from laboratory colony in Florida, USA - Nc150 P1 (SPAdes) (version 2) | ecosystem: Host-associated > Arthropoda: Insects >...
CATTCTGCGTCTGCGCGAACGCCCCTAAAACTGCCATATGCAGAGCGCTGTCAAATCTTCACAACTGAACAATATCCAGTTCTGTTCCACGCACTGTCTCTACAACAAACAGCTTTCCATTGCTCACTAATCATCAAGGAGGACCAAGTAAAGCAGTTCATACGTTCACCACCAGATTTCAGCACTTACATGCTCCAACACAAACCTGTCTGTCGTTAGGAACTGCCTAGCAATAGTCTGCTTTGTGCAAGGAGACAAAATAATAGGACTATTCTTATATAAGTAATTAACTACAGGCACCACAATTCTTATTGACAAGCTGACAGTTTCTCTGCCAGTCAAGAAAACCTTATTACTTTACGGATCGGACAGTTCATCACCTTGTTCACAACAGCCCATCTCTTGTCCCTATCTTCATTCATAAAATCCAAATCACGTAGCCAATTCAAGATTCAATATAGGATCTCAGATTCTTTAAGATTAATTTTAATAATATTTTTTCCATCTGCCATTAGGTCTTCCATGTCTTTCTTTGTGTACCAGAACCCTGTACACATTTATTAACTGCTCCTTACGTGCTACGCGCCCTGTCTACCGAGAGTTTGTTAACCCAGTAATATTTGTTCAGGTGTAAACGCCATAAAGCTCCTAATTAACCACCTCTAGTTTCCTATTACTCCTGTCTTCTTAGACCCGAATACCTTCCCCTGCACCCTGCTCTCAAACACCCTCAGCCCATGTTTTTCCTGTAACATGACACACGATGTATCCCGCCCATATAAAGAACAGCACAAACCACATTTCACAGCACTACATGTAATGCAGATAGCGTTTTGTGAACAGCAGAACCAACAGTCATGCACTGTGCACTGACATGGCGAGCAAGTAAATGAATTATTGGACAGCATCATGTGTGAATGTATGATTTGAACTAAAGTGGACAACAGGGTAAGCCTATGACGTAGTGCACGATTTAATATAATATTCTAGAATCATTATATCACTGATTCATTATAATTCATTGCAGGATTCAACCCACACGCAACACAATTCCAGATACAACAGACTGTACATACAGCCATCAACCACGTAACAACACACTACACAGTAACTGTAATTATACACACATTTTAAGAACTGTAAGCAACCTGACATAACTTACGGTGTTTTAATTATTACAATCTATCAATTCACTGTAACCACCAACTGTTTAACTGTTTCCATTTTAACTGTTTGTAACTTTAGCAAATACAAACACCCTAAGGATGATGTGCAAACATCGAAACATGTAGCGGTGCTGTAAGAAACAGATAATTGTTAATAAATATATTGTGCAGTTGTTGGACAGGTACAATAAAATGTACCAAACACACGGTACATACTCTATCAAAATGATTGTGTTCTTTTGTTTCAGATCATCTAAACTATTATTCTGGTGGCTTTCACAATTACTGTATTGTTTGTTTCCACTCTGTTTAGGATGTTACAATTCATATGGCAGTGCAGCATTGTAAGTCCTAACAGCAGTCTTAAATATCTAATTTCTGACAATTCACCTATTTTGATCATGTCTCACTTTGTAAACAATAAAATCAAATATGGAGCAAGGGCAGCGATGTCAATACAGTGACTAGTTACTGGCTGTAAAGTGTGGGGTTCAAATTTCATCAGACGTAGTAGATGTTATCTTGCCGAAAACTGAAGGGGAGGAAGCAGCTGGCCACTCAACTTGAGGTTAAAAATGAGTGAAGCCATACTCCTCGCCCACCATATGCTTTCATGTCATGGACAGAATCAAATTTACATTTCCTGCTTTTTTAAGTTGAATGTACATCTATAGACAAATGTTGTATAGCGTGGACTTTGAACTTCTTTAACCCTTTAAACGCCAATCTTTAGTCTATTCATCCCCGCTATGTTTCAATATACTATGGAGATCTAGAGTTATTCGGTCAATGCACAGCTGTTTTTCATGTAATTATGTATTTACATTTTTATATGGACTACATATTTCAACCTATTTATCTAGGCCATCATCAGGTCCTATTAGTTTGTTATTTTTTTACGCTCACTTTGCAAAGCCAATAATGGTTTTGATCTTTGCTGATAATATATGTCTTCACTCAGTGTGGTACTGTTTTTTAAAACTGGGTTAAAATTACTTACACGAAATTAAAATATCTTACATAGTTACATATTTGGACAGTTAACGAGATCTCGTTAATATATGTACAAGACTATTTTTGAAAATATGTATGCACATAACTATAACGTTTGGTAGTTAAAATTCGGTTAAAATCTGAGCTGCAGTTTGTATGGTTCTGGGTGGTCTTCCAGGGGTCTTCCGGGTGTCCTCCTGGGGATGTGTGGTTTTTTCTCTTCAGTGGTTGTTCTTCGTAAGGTATTCTGGTCCTGGTTCCTGGGTGTGTTGGGTTTAGTCACACAACCAATAGAGGAAACAGACACACGAAACACCGCGCAGACCCGGAGCAAAGAAACGCTAACAAGCCGAGACATACTAAGAAAAACAACAAAAAGTCACACGCCGTCCACAAAAATAAGGCACACACACTTTACAAGAGAAAGTTTCGTCACAAAAGACGAAAACACCACACAGAGCCAAACACTGGCACAACGGGAAAAATTCACAAAAGCAAACCACGAAAATAAAAACAACGGAAAACCCGACACACCCAGGAACCAGGACTAGAATACCTTACGAAGAACAACCACTGGAGAGAAAAAACCACACACCCCCAGGAGGACACCCGGAAGACCCCTGGAAGACCACCCAGAACCATACAAACTGCAGCTCAGATTTTAACCGAATTTTAACTACCAAACGTTATAGTTATGTGCATACATGTTTCCAAAAATAGTCTTGTACATATATTAACGAGATCTCGTTAAATGTCCAAATATGTAACTATGTAAGATATTTTAATTTAGTGTAAGTAATTTTAACCCAGTTTTAGAAAACAGTACCACACTGAGTGAAGACATATATTATCAGCCAAGATCAAAACCATTATTGGCTTTGCAAAGTGAGCGTAACAAAATAACAAACTAATAGGACCTGATGATGGCCTAGATAAATAGGTTGAAATATGTAGTCCATATAAAAATGTAAATACATAATTACATGAAAAACAGCTGTGCATTGACTGAATAACGCTAGATCTCCATACTTTAAACGCCAAGTTAAATCGCACCTGCCATTCGTTGGCATTATTAGGAGCTCACCCTGTTCTACACATTAGCAGGGTAAGGGTTAGTGCAATTTGTGGATCAGCTGAAAATATGGTGATAATGATGATAATGACAATGATGAGCAGGAGGAAGAGGAGAGAATATCTGAGGACAGTTACCTTTAAATCAGTTTACAAAACACCCAACTTGTTACAGTACAGCAGTATTTCTGTACACAGTCACAAAGCCAACAGTCTGTTCAGGCTGCCAAACTGCTTGTTAAAATTACTGTACAGAAATCCCCTGCATTTCATTCCGTTGGTAAGGAGGAACATTAACTCATGTGAAGAACAAAATCTGCCATTTTGTTCATGAATTTCAAAATGTCAGAGCAAAAAGACTCATCTACAAATTACAGAATATCACAAACTTGCCGGTATTTTTCGAACAGCACCACATACTGATTTCAGAACCACGAAGTCTCATTGTTCCCTTGTCCCATAATGGCTGCCTTGCAGTTTTTGGTATATACAATATCGTATTAGGCAGTAAATTGTCATGTTACACCATTCTTACATTGTTAACGTAAGAACGTTTAAAGTCTATGGCAATGAATTTCCTTTATAAATAAACCAAACTGTGTTCTACTTACGGTACAAGTTGAGGCTGAAAAAATACTTGAGCATCAAGCAAGGTAGAATGTAGAGGTACAGGGCTTCTAAGTTTGCTAAATTCACAGATTCGAATCACACCGTTGAAGATATACCTTAATAATGAATATGAAATCAATATTTTATGTAATAATTATGATGATGTTCGGTGCACAAGGACGTGAACTGTGGCAAACAGTAAGTTACATGAAGCTGTGCGTAGACAGAGACCTGAAATGTGGCCGAGAGTTTGTTATATGAAGCTGTGTGTAGACAAAACAGAACTGCGGCTGAGAGAAGGATACATGAAGCTATGTATAGACATAGATCTGAACTGTGGCCAGTAGTATGTTTCATGAAGCTGTGTGTAGACAGACACCTGAACTGTGGCCAAAAGTATATTACATGAAGCTGTGTGTAGACAGAGACCGGAAATGTGGGTGACAGTTGCATACATGAAGCAGTGTGTAGACAGAGACCTGAAATGTGGCCAATAGTATGTTACATGAAGCTGTGTGTAGACAGAGACTTGAACTGTGGCCGAGAGGTGGTTATATGAAGCTGTGTGTAGACATAAAACAGAGCTGTGGCTGACAGTTGGATACAAGAAGCTGTGTGTAGACAGAGACCTGAACTGTGGCCAGTAGTTTGTTACATGAAGCTGTGTGAAGACAGAGACCTGAAATGTGGCCAGCATTATGTTACATGAAGCTGCGTGTAGACAGAGACCTGAACTGTGGCCAAGAGATTGTTACATGAAGCTGTGTGTAGACAGAGACCTGAACTGTGGCCGAGAGAATGTTACATGAAGCTGTGTGTAGACAGAGACTCGAATTGTGGCCAGTAGTATGTTACATGAAACTGTGTGTAGACAGAGACCTGAACTGTGTCCAGTAGTATATTACATGAAGCTGTGTGTAGACAGAGACCTGAACTGTTGCCAGTAGTATGTTACATGACTCTGTGTCTAGAAAGAGAACTGAACTATGGCCAACAGTAAGTTACATGAAGCTGTGTGTAGACAGAAATCTGAACTGTGGCTGACAGTTGGATACAAGAAGCTGTGTGTAGACAGAGACTTGAACTGTGGCCAGTAGTAAGTTACATAAAGCTGTGTTTAGACAGAGACCAGAACTGTGGCCAGTAGCATGTTACATCAAGCTGTGTGTAGACAGAGAACTGAACTGTGGCTGAGAGTTAGATACATGAAGCTGTGTGCAGACAGAGACCTGAAAAGTGGCCAGTAGTATGTTTCATGAAGTTGTGTGTAGACAGAGACCTGAACTGTGGCCAAAAGTATGTTACATGAGGCTGTGTGCAGACAGAGACCTGAACTGTGGCCAAAAGTATGTTACATGAATCTGTGTGCAGTCAGTGGCCTGAACTGTGGTCAAAAGTATGTTACATGAAACTGTGTGTAGACATTGACCTGAACTGTGGCCAAAAGTATGTTACATGAAGCTTTGTGTAGAGAGAGAACTAAACTGTGGCCAAGAGTATGTTACATGGAGCTGTGTGTAGACAGTGACCAGAAATGTGGCCAACAGATTCTTACATGAAGCTGTGTATAAACACATAACAGAAATGTGGCCGAGAGTGTGTTACATGAAGCTGTGTTTAGACAGTGATCTGAAATGTAGCCTAGAGTTTCTTACATGAAACTGTGTATAAACACATAACAGAAATGTGGCCGAGAGTGTGTTACATGTTCCTGTGTGTAGACAGAGACCTGAATTGTGGCCAAGATATTGTTACATGGAGCTGTGTGTAGACAGAGATCTAAACTGTGGCTAAGAGTTGTACACATGAAGCTGTGTGTAGACAGAGATCTGAACTGTGTCCGGTAATACGTTACATAAAGTTGTGTGTAGACAGAGACCTGAACTGTGGCTGAAAGTTGGATACAAGAAGCCGTGTGTAGATAGAGACTTGAACTGTGGCCAGTAGTAAGTTACATAAAGCTGTGTGAAGACAGAGACCAGAACTGTGGTCAGTAGCACGTTACATGAAGCTGTGTGTAGACAGAGAACTGAACTGTGGCCGAGAGTTTGTTACATGAAGCTGTCTGAAACGGAGATCTGAACTGTGTCCGGTAATATGTTACATGAAGCTGTGTGTAGACGGAGACCTGAACTGTGGCTCACAGTTGGATACATGAAGCTGTGGGTAGACAAAGAACTGAAATGTGGCCAGTAGTATGTTACATGAAGCGGTGAGTAGGCAGAGACCTGAAATGGGGCAAAAAGCATGTTACATGAAGCTGTGTGTAGAAAGAGACCTGAAATGTGGCCAAGAGTATGTTACATGAAGCTGTTTGTAGAAAGAGAACTGAACTGTGGCCAACAGAATTTTACATGAAGCTGTGTGTAGACAGAGATCTTAACTGTGGCTGAAGGTAGGATACATGCAGCTGTGTGTAGACAAAGACCTGAACTGTGGCCAGTAGTATGTTACATGTAGCTGTGTTTAGACAGAGATCTGAACAGTGGCCAGTAGTATATTATATGAAGCTGTGTGTAGAAAGAGACTTGAACTGTGGCCAACAGTATGTTACATGAAGCTGTGTGTAGACAGAGAAGAGAACTGTGGCTGACTGTTGGATACAAGAAGCTGTATGTAGACAGAGACCTGAATTGTGGCCAGTACAATGTTACTTGAAGCTGTGTGTAGACACAGACGTGAACTGAGGCCGAGAGATTGTTACATGAAGCTGTGTGTAGACAGAGACCTGCAATGTGGCTGACAGTTGGATACATGAAGCTGTGTAGACAGAGACCTGAACTGTGGACAGTAGAATGTTACTTGAAGCTGTGTGTAAACAGAGACCTGAATTGTGGCCAACTGTATGTTACGTGAAGCTTGTGTGTAGACAAAGACCTGAACTGTGGCCAACAGTATGTTACATGAAACTATGTGTAGACAGAGACCTGAATTGTGGCTAAGAGTATGTCACATGGAGCTGTGTGTAGACAGAGACCGGAACTGTGGCCAAGAGTTTGTTACATGAACTGTGTGCATACAGAGACCTGATTAGTGGCCGAGAGTGTGTTACATGGAGCTGTGTGTAGACAGAGGCCTAAACTGTGAACATAAGTAAGTTACATGAATCTGTGTGTAGACAGAGAACTGAACTGTGGTCAACAGTAAGTTACATGAAGCTTTGTGTAAACAGAGACCTGAACTGTGGCGAAGAGTATTTTACATGAAACTGTGTGTAGACAGATTCCTGAAAAGTGGCCGACAATTTGTTATACGATTCTTTGTGTAGAAAGAAACCCGAACTGTGACTGACAGTTTGATACATGAATCTGTGTGAACAGAGACCTGAACTTTTGCCATTAGTAAGGTACATGAAGTTGTGTGTAGACAGAGACCTGAACTGTGGCCAAGAGTATGTTACATGAAGCTGTGTTTAGAAAGAGAAATGAACTGTGGTTAAAATTTTGTTACATCCGTCTGTGTGTAGACAGAGAACTGACGTGTGTCCAAGTGAATGTTACATGTAGATGTGTGTAGACAGAGACCTGAACTCTGGCCGAGAGTTTGTTACATGGAGCTGTGTGTAGACAGGGACCTAAATTGTGACCAAGAGTATGTTACATGAAGCTGTGTGTAGACAGAGACCTGAACTGTGGCCGAGAGTGTGTTACGTGAAGCTGTGTGAAGACAGAGACCTGAATTGTGCGCAAAAGTATGTTACATGAAGCTGTGTTTAGGGAGGGACCTGAATTGTGGCCGAGAGTTTGTTACATGGACTTGTGTGTAGACAGAGACTTAACTGTGACCAACAGTATGTTTCATGAAACTGTGTGTAGAGAGAGACCTGAACTGCGACCAACTGTATGTTACATGAAGCTGTGTGTAGACAGAGACCTGACCTGTGACCAAAAGTACGTTACATGAAACTGTGTGTAGAGAGAGAACTGAAATGTAGCCAATAGTATGTTACATGAAGCTGTCTGTAGGCAGAGACCTGTACTGTGGCCGAGAGTGTGTTACATATAGCTGTGTGTAGACAGAGACCTGACCTGTGACCAAAAGTACGTTACATGAAACTGTGTGTAGAGAGAGACCTGAAATGTAGCCAATAGTATGTTACATGAAGCTGTCTGTAGGCAGAGACCGGTACTGTGGCCGAGAGTGTGTTACATATAGCTGTGTGTAGACAGAGACCTGAAGTGTGGCCAACAGTATTTTACATGAAGCTGTGTGTAGAAAGAGACCTGAACTGTGTCCAAGTGTATGTTACGTGAAGCTGTGTTTAGAAAGATACCTGAACTGTGTCCAACAGTATGTTACATGAAGCTTTGTGTAGACAGAGACCTTAACTGTAGCCAATAGTATGTTACATGAAGCTGTGTGTAGACAGACCTGAACTGTGGCCAACAATTTGTTACATTAACTTTGTTTAGGCAGAGACCTGAACTGTGGCCAACAGTATGTCACATGAAACTGTGCGTAGACAGAGACCTGAACTGTGGCCAACAGTATTTTCCATGAATCTCTGTGTAGACAGATATCTGAACTATGGCCAAGATTGTGTTACTTGAAGCTGTGTTTAGACAGAGACCTGAACTGTGGCCAACATTATATTCCATTAATCTGTGTGTAGACAGATATCTGAACTGTGGCCGAGAGTGTGTTACATGAAGCTGTGTGTTGACAGAGACCTGAACTTTGGCCAACTGTGTGTTACATGAATCTGTGTATAGACAGAGACCCGAACTGTGACCAGCAGTATTTTACATGAAGCTGTGTGTAGACAGCGACCTGAACTGTGGCCAACAGTATGTTACATGAAGCTGTGTGTAGACAGAGACCTGAACTGTGGCTAACAATATGTTACATGAAACTGTGTGTAGACAGAGACCTGAAATGTTGCCAATAGTATGTTACATGAAGCTGTGTGTAGCCAGACACCTGAACTGTGGCCGAGAGTTTGTTACATGAAGCTGTGTGTAGACCCAGACCTGAACTGTGGTTTAGAGTTGGTTACATGAAGCTATGTTTAGACACAGACCTGAAATTTGGCCGATATTTGTTTTTCCCATCGTGACAGTATTTGAAATCACAGAGCGTTCTGTGTCAAGCAGTTAATGGCAAAAGTAGAACAGCAATCTATCGCTGTACTCCACACCACATTATTCAGCAGACGGTGTCACTGTAGCACTATTTCTTTGCCATTTGTATAGCTAGAGCCTTTACCTTTATGGACTTCTTCCACCCGTCCACTCTATTAAGTGCCCCGTTGTACAGGCACTGTGGCTCTGTAATAGCCTTAAGGCCCACACAGGTTTTGTAGGTATAGCTCTATTCTTTCATGACCAGTGGCACTAGAAGGGGATGAGGGTCTCAACGTCACGCCCCGGTCACTCTTTACCCCCGGTAAAGACCCGGTACTCATTGTAGAGGTGGCTGGGTTGGCCCCAGTGCCGGTCTGGACAGGTGCGTACCGACCGGGTTTCGAAACCCGAACCGTCTAGCCTGTAGCCAGTCGCTATACCAACTGATCTACCCTGCCCACGTCCACCCTACTACAATTTATATAATTAATACAACACTATTCCTTTGCTGATCCTGTCATTATGCTGTAACTGTATTGCAATATGTGCAATGTTATCATTTGGCTAACTCTATAGGATATTCTCTTGGGTTCTTCCAACTTTTTATCACAGTTCGCCCATCAGCACGTACATGTTGACACGTGTGGAATTTTTTACAATTATATAAACTCTTTATTACTTCATTCTTGTTTTCCTTCCACTTGACAGTTTGGCAAGGCTGACATGTTGACTGATATGATGTGTTTAAAATACAAGAAGAAGTAACCAGTTAACATCTGGACTGTGATAGAGATGGTAAATAGAGCTGTCCGGTATTCAGCATTGTTAATGTTATAATTAGAGTCGTAAATTACAAATATTCCGATACGCCTTCATGAAACAAACTAATAGTCCTGAAAAGAGATTTTAATTTTCTTTACTGATAACCTCAGAATAATGACACACACACCCACAACAATGCCACCTGGTGCACACTCACTCCCCCACACTTGCTTCAATCTGTTCCACCGGCAGCACACACAATGCGCCATCGAATAGTTATTTCCATTGTACTGAAGTGTGAGGAACTTTGAAACAGGCAGTATAAAACAAAATTAAAAATGTAATTGTCAAATTGTGTAATATCAATATAATCACACAACAATCTCAGCATACGATACTTTCTGTAATCTGATTGTTAATTAGTTCCAAGGCACAAATTTTCAGGATCTTTTCTACACTGGATGCTGAGATACAGCCAGATGATACAGTGTTATGTAAGTAAAGTGCACTTTATTATTGTTCGAACAAAACCAGTATATACCGCATGTAGATAATGTGTGTGGGGGGGGGGGACAGGTGTGGATTTTCAGGAACGTCCATTATCTGGAACCCGAACATAGTACAAGAATGTACATTGCTTTTGAAGTAAAGTGCTAATAATTACTGACAAATCAGAGCGGAAATGTTTGAGGCGAGAAAAGTGAATTCCCACAAATACCCCTCCAACAGAAACGAAGATACACAAAGAAGTTGCATTACTTTTCCAGAAATTTGGCCTTAATTACTGAGCGACAGAAATAAAATTAACATTTTTACTGAATGGATGTAAAGTGACAGATATGAATATTTAGCAGAACCCTCCAAACGAAGTTTACATTTACATTTCATTATGTAGTTGCTCTTAGTAACTTACTGATCGCAACCACATTTGCATCTTTTGTGGAGGCGTGGCTCCAATTATAATTATGAATTTTAAGGAGTGTCCCTCCATTGCAAACAGAGGTAAGGCCAGAAGTATTATTACTGCTCCAGTAAATTGCACTTAATATGTGGCTGATTGCAACCACAATTACACTGTCTATAGCGAATGTACGTGTAATGGTGGATGAATATTCAGCGACAATTCTACAAAGGCAGCCACCAGCAGCACAGTGCCACACAGCTGTGACGTCACACCGTACAAGACGGTATTCTTTATAAGAAATTTTAATTTCGCCAGTTTACTTACACAGCAGCACTGTTTACTGCCAGAGTGTTACTGCTTCTGATGGAACTGACAGAACACAGAACAAAATGTACAGTGCAGCAGCCTTTCACTGTACCGACAGAGAGTGCACAGTGGAAAGTACAGTGGACACTGTGTGGTGTTGGCGCTACTGATTGAATGGTTGCTGTATATAATACAGTAACACATTTGGTTGTGTGTGGATTAACTGCTTGTTACTGCAGTAAGAAAGTTACTGACTATGTGGAGCAGAGTCCTTAAGAAGCTGACAGTACCTCAACTAGTAAAATTCGCCACACATTATGAAACCCAGATGTTCATCACCATGCTGACAACAGCCCACCATTTGTCTCTATGCTCAGACAGACCATTCCATTCAATGTACCCACTTCATTCTCTGTCTTGAAGAACAACTTCAATATCATCGTCCCATCTACGCCTGTATATTCCAAGTTGCTTCTTTCCCTACTGTATCACCACCAAAATTCTCATTCCCTCTCTCCTCACCCCCAAATTTCCCAAATGCTCATTTCCATCTCACCTTCCTTCATTAAACCAGATGCATAATAATGTGGAGCAGTACAGATCATGAAGCTCTCCATTAAACAGTCTCCTGCACACCACACCAACTGACTGCAGTTGGCAGACCCCCGTATTGAATATAGCCAACTGCCACATGTACCCTCTGTGCAACAAAAATCAAGAAGCCTGAAACTGTCGTGACATACAGTTGCCATCTTAATTCCAGTCTTTTACTTTCCCATATTAGTGCATTCGTGGCGTTTCTGTTTCTTCCATTCACTACAATCAATCACGCCGCGTATATATTAAACAAAGACACCAATACATTCGCTTAATTTGAGTTAATACATGCATTAAAGGTCATTAATTTTCCGAGGCGTGTGGCTTGCTAGCTCTGCGTCCACGGATGGATGTTGAGAAAGGGTGGTTGTAGGTCGCAACAGGAGGTAGTCTAGCGTGTTAACCCGTGTTGGCTGTACTCTTCGGAAACAAAGTGCATTGGTTCGAATCCCACTGTCGGCATTCATTTTTTTTTATATGTTTTATACTCACGAACACTAAATTAAACTGTGCAGTAACGCATCCATTATTTAATTACGCGCTTCAAATGTTATTTTAGATCTATTGTTAGAGATAGAAAAGTGAGTGACGTAGGTATTTCTGTTATTTTTCCATAATAATGGGCATTTTCCCTTTTATAAATATCATATTTTCTGTAAAGAAATCTCCTGTGTGACCCAAACAAATCTACCTCAAAATCAAACACAGGCGCAAAATCAGCTGACTGATAAAATGTTTTAACTTCTTCATCAAAAGCCTCCGCCAAAATCCGAAAATGTACTTAGATAACGGTGAAAGTATTTTTCTTTGTCACTACCTGACTGAGATAGTTATTTAACTAATTTTGTAGCATAAATTTCTTGCTTATTTTAGCTTTCTGTTTTACTTTATTACCTCCCACAGTAGACCCATCCTTTACACCCCACAATTTTTTTTAAGTGTTAAATTAGATTTTCTTCAGAAATCTGTTGTTGTATGTAGGACAGTTCTAGTAGCTTTCATACCATTTCCTCTTTCAGATATGGTCTGGTTGTGACCCACACCTGTTCTACCGCCGTCTGCCTTATTGATTGCAGTAAATCAATGATAGTCTCTTTGTAGAACGGACTGATTTTATCATAACCGTCCAGAATTTTTACTATTCTTACTTTTTGCTTTGTTCACAACACTGTTGAAATCAGTCCAACTCTAAAGAGGTTTAAGCTTCAGCAATACAAATTCAATCGCTTTTTCTTCATTTATCCGTTCTCTTGACATGCATTAATTGTATCTGTGTGATCATTTAATTCAATTCTCACCACCCGTTTGGCTGGGGACTTCTGTTTGATTTTCTTAGACAGGTGTGTCAGTAATTTGGATTTACCCATCTCTGCTCTATCAGAAATCAGCATCACTCTCTGTCGCTCTGCTTGCTTCAACAGCTTGTCTAAATCATCAGCTGTATATGTGTGTGAACTATCGGTATCAATATATTTACGCAGTGTTTTTAAATGTCCTCACGTTTCCTGCCAAACACATTTCCTAATTTGTCTTTCTGTAGCCAATGCACATTTTTTTGATCCTGTTGACATAATTTTTCCCATTGTTGCTCAGTACAAACCAGTAAACCAGATAATTGTTTTGCTTTTTTATCCTTTAATATGTCGTGTTAATGTCTGCTGGTGGGTAACTTTTCAATGGATATAGTAATTATCATCGTAGTAATTATTATTAGAAATCGATACAGGTATATCGCCAATCGTAGGACTTTTCATTCCGATAAGTCAGCAATTGGCAATAAACATTATACTGGTGAGCCAGCAGATACGAAATAATTTAAGGAAATGTCACTGCCTTCTAAATTGACTGCGATTTCAAGTAATTTTTCTGTGATTAAGTCACTCTAAGTTAACTGTTCATCTCTTGTAACAATTCCATTACTGAGTGCTTCTTTAGCTACATCCTGCAGTAAAGTAAGTGTGACATTCTCTGACTGAGTGTTCAAAATAATCTTCACAGAATGATTCTTCTATAGAAAATTAAATAAAAATTCGAATACTTGTTTATTTTCAACATTGAGCAGTTCGTTTTTATCGCACGACATCATAAACAGCTGCATTGCTGTTGTCAGCTGCAGTAATGTGTGCAAATTCTTATTATTATTGTCAATTAGCAAGTGCTGTAAGGTCAGTACAGTATAATGACCTTCGCTGAGACAATCTGTCATGGAGGGTGTCTTCTCCAGCACCTGACAAACATTGATTAACCCTGCCCATGTATCCCCATCAGCTATCCGTAGCTGAAGCACTTTTTGTTAGTCCTTGTTTTAAAAACCTCCTAAACTCAAAACATTGGGGGTAAAATTAAGTAGACTTCTTGAAAAGTTTCAGGGCAATGTTTGGTTCCAATGTGATAAACTTTGTTACTAATATCATGTAGTGACAAAGCACCTGAATTGTGGCTAAGAATTGGTTACATTAAGCTGTGTGTAGACAGAGAACTGAATTGTGGCTGAGAGTTGGTTACATTAAGCTGTGTGTAAACACAGACATGAAATGTGACTGAGAGTTAGTTATATGAAGCTGTGAATAGACAGAAAACTGAAAAGTGGCTTAGAGTTGGTTGCATGAAGCTGTGTGTAGACAGAGACATAAAATGTGCCTGAGAGTTGGTTACAAGAAGCTGTGAGTAGACAGAGAACTGAACAGTGGCTGAGAGTTAGTTGCATGAAGCTGTGTGTAGCCACAGACCTGAATTGTGCCTGAGAGTTGGTTACATAAATCTGTGAGTAGACAGAGACTTGAATTGTGCCTGAGAGTTGGTTACATTAAACTGTGTGTAGACAGAGACATGAAATGTGGCTGAGAAGGGTTACATTAAGCTGTGTGAAGACAGAGAACTGAATTGTTGCTGAGATTTGGTTACATTAAGCTGTGTAAAAACAGAGACATGAAATGTGCCTGAGAGTTAGTTATATGAAGCTGTGAGTAGACACAGAACTGAAATGTGTCTGAGAGTTGGTTGCAGTAAGTTGTGTGTAGACAGAGACCTGAAATGTGTCTGAGAATTGGTTACATTAAGCTGTGTGTAGACAGAGAACTGAATTTTGGCTGAGAGTTGGTTGCATTAAGCTGTGAGTAGACAGAGACCTGAAATGTGGCTGAGAATTGGTTACATTAAGCTGTGTGTAGACAGAGATATGAACTGTGGCTGAGAGTTGGTTACATTGAGCTGTGTGTAGACAGAGATATGAACTGTGCCTGAGAGATGGTTACATGATGCTGTGAGTAGACAGAGATCTGAATTGTGGCTGAGAGTTGGTTACATTAAGCTGTGTGTAGACAGAGACATAAAATGTGCCTGAGAGATGGTTACATGAAGCTGCGAGTAGACAGAGACCTGAATGGTGGCTGAGAGTTGGTTACATGAAGCTGTGAGTAGACAGAGAACAGAACTGTGGCTGAGAGTTGGTTGCATGATGCAGTGTGGAGCCAGAGAAATGAACTGTGGCTGAGAGTTGGTTACATTAAGATGTGAGTAGACAGAGACCTGAATTGTGGCTGAGAGTTGGTTAAATTAAGCTGTGTAAAGACAGAGACATGAAATGTGGCTGAGAGTTAGTTATATGAAGCTGTGAGTAGACAGAGACATAAAATGTGCCTGAGAGTTGGTTACATGAAGCTTTGAGTAGACAGAAAACAGAACTGTGGCTGAGAGTTTGTTGCATAAAGCTGTGTGTAGCCACAGACCTGAATTGTGGCTTAGAGTTGATTACATTAAGCAGTGTAAATACAGAGACATGAAATGTGGCTGAGTCTTAATTATATGGTGCTGTGAGTAGACAGAGACCTAAAATGTGCCTTAGAGTTGGTTACATGAAGCTGTGAGTAGACAGAGAACTGAAATGCGGCTGAGAGATAGTTGCATGAAACTGTGTCTAGCCACAGACCTGAACTGTGGCTGAGAGTTGGTTAAATTAAACAGTGAGTAGACAGAGACTTGAATTGAGGCTGAGAGTTGGTTAAATTAAACAGTGAGTAGACAGAGACTTGAATTGAGGCTGAGAGTTGGTTACATTAATCTGAGAGTAGACAGAGACATGAAATGTGACTGAGAGTTAGTTATATGAAGCTGCGAGTAGACAGAGAACTCAAAAGTGGCTGAGAGGTGGTTGCATTAAGCTGTGTGTAGACAGAGACCTGAAATGTGGCTGAGAATTGGTTTTATAAAACTGTGTGAAGACAGAGAACCGAATTGTGGCTGAAAGTTGGTTACATTAAGCTGTGAGTAGACAGAGACCTGAACTGTGGCTGAGAGTTGGTTACATTAAGCTGTGTAATGACCATGACGCGTTGCATCAGATCATTGCTTCATTCCCGCTTGTTGCCCACACAATGGTCAATATGTATTGTCAGCGCATTCTTGACAATAACTGTCACACCCCTCAAGGTTGCCTCGCGAGTAGCAATTGTATTTGTTATTAACTCAAGGATGCTAGACTCAGCATTTATCCCCTATAAATGCTGAGAGAAGTTGGCCCAGAGGCATTCCGGCCTGCACCTTGATTCCGGCCTGACCCATCGATTCCGGCCTGACCCATCGATTCCGCCCTGACCCTTCGATTCCGGCCTGACCCATCGATTCCGGCTTGTAACACGCAGCCCAGGCCTCTACAAGACCAACAGTTCGAAAGTTATTCCCAAAGGGAAACCTACGATCTTCACGGCTACTCGTGCGGAGTTACAATTGTCAGCAAGCGGACGCCTAGATGTTCACTTATTGCGCTGTGCTACTACTGACAGGAGGTAAGCCGCACTGATACCACTAGCCAGGCCCTAAATTACGTTTCGATTCCCCGGGCAACCTATAGGAGTGTGACAATCCTACGTTCTTATTTATTGTATTCATTCCATTTTATCTATTCTTTATTATAGATTATACTTTACTGCTTTTGGTAACCTGCGTATTGTTATTTGACTCCTCCTCCCTACGACACCAGTTCGATTCTTCCCAAGTTCTCTTGGGTGGTGGCGGCGATACTACTTTATAGGGCATCAGGTACCCTCCGTATAC
>Ga0268261_10001399_pt1 | contig 16519 bp, 12 predicted proteins | sample TergutNc150P1_FD_190353 | JGI IMG/M metagenome (GOLD analysis project Ga0268261, IMG submission 190353) | Nasutitermes corniger P1 segment gut microbial community from laboratory colony in Florida, USA - Nc150 P1 (SPAdes) (version 2) | ecosystem: Host-associated > Arthropoda: Insects >...
ATATATTTCCTCGTAAGAACTACCTCTTTCCGCCATGGGTGTAAAGTGGTTGAAGTCTGAACGCTAACTAAATGCAGAGCAGAGCAACAGACGCAAATAAAGAGCTGTTTGTTCTCTATATTTATCATAGATCATTAAATCAGAGTGAGGTCACATTTCTATAAACATCCGTCAGCAGGACCATTCGGAGACAGGCTCCGTGTATTACGTAATTAAGTGTTATATGCGTGGAAACCAAGCACGTGTTAAAAACACAGATTTGCGTCATCCGTCTTGCACAGTTGTAATGTAAAGACGCAAATCTGCGTCACCCGTCTGCTATGTGTTAAATTATTATGAAGTGTACCTGAGTATTCATTGGAGTTGCATTCACAGATATACCCTCGCTGACTGTGAGGGTTCTCGACACAGTCGGCTCCATTAGAACATGGGTTCACCTCACACACATCAATGCAAGAAGGACCAACATAACCTATAGAAAAGATTCCGTATTTCAACAGAAGTGTAGTACAAAAAATTCCTACTTTAGAAAATCATTCGTTACTAAGACATATACAAGTAGATTAGCCCTGCTGCACACCGCCTACACAAATATTGGTCCATATTAATTCTTATATCTAATAGTTTCCTGTAGTTACTACAGTGTATTGATTCATATTAAATTCTATATCTCACAGTTTCCCATATTTACTACAATGAAATTCAAATTAGACATTTTATAACATTTACTTCATTTACATATTAATATCTTCTGTTCATTTCATGCTACGGGCAATATTTTTGCACACCTGTTTTGTGTAATAATTTTGTTTATTAATTGTATTACTTTGAATTTCATGTACTGTATCTGGTGGCTGCACAACTTTGCATCAGAGCATATGTGAGAGAACAGAGGTACATGGATCACGTAATTATCACGAGTGTGGTGACATGATTTTAGTGTCATGTGCAAAGGCAGGAACGCAGGCTAGTTCGGCTTCTGCTTCTTTGTTCAGTTACCAAGTGGCTCCACAGTCAAAAGGACACATTACACTAGCTCTCTGCATGAGGCAGTCTGTAGCCAGTTACAAGTTTTATTTGAGGCAGTGTATAACCCCACAGCTAACAGCTACAACCATAATGGTTCAGTATTTGGCTAACTGACAAGAGTTATTGCCAAGTGTTAATAGTGATTAGTGATTCCCAAAAGACTACGTGTGTGAAGACACGGTGTGTACTAATTCCATGGGGGAATTACATGTGAATAATTTTCAACAGTTTGCATAAGGCAGCTTTAGCAACATTACAAACAGTTTAAGAATTATTGTATTAAAACTACATGATTAGTGTTCATTTGTGAAATTAAAATTAGATCCTTGTTTGACCAACAATTTATTGATGAATGCATTTCTGTTTATTCCTTTACATTCTACTGAACCAGAGCAGTAGTGACAAAGGAAAGCACCTGACTTTATCCACTTGTTCTAAGTTCAATTCATGTATCTTTCTAGGAAAACGAGAATTTTTCCAAAGAGACACTGGCGTTGGTTAAGTTTAAAAAATATTGCAGTAAAGACAGAATAGATACTTAACCATTTATGCCCAGATCATTATATTTATTGTTCCTTAGCAATATCAATCTTGAGTGACCTGCCAGATTCATAAAAGAGACCATTACCTGGATCACAGTTACAATGATACTGCTCCCAATCTGGAATACACTTGCTGTGTAAAGGACATTTATCTGAACCATGCTGCCTACACTGATTGACACCACCACAGCCCTCAGCCACGTTGTCTTTCACTGCTGGCCGCTGTAGCGTGGACTGTGGAGTTCCCACGCGCACATCCTGATAAAACATCAGTCAACCAAGTTATAGCTAGAAAACCACAAAACTCCTGATAAGCATATGTTCTATGGATGTGCATAAATCTTAATAAAACTGGTATGACAGAGCATAAAGGCATGTTACTGAACTTATGCAGACTCTGGACACTGTCCATTGCTGATCTTGGTTACAGCAATTCACATGCAGACACTGGACACAGTCCATTGTCTGATCTTGGTTACAGCAACTCACATGCAGACACTGGACACTGTCCATTGTCTGATCTTGGTTACAGCAACTCACATGCAGACATTGGACACTGGCCATTGTCTGATCTTGGTTACAGCAACTCACATGCAGACAATGGACACTGCCCATTGTCTGATCTTGGTTACAGCAACTCACATGCAGACTAATTCGTTTTATTTCTTTACCAACTTGATACACTTAGTGTACACTAAGTGTATCAAGCTGGTAAAGAAATAAAACGAATTAGAAAATGCTGCACGGTCAACCAAGTATAAAGAATCACATGCAGACATTGGACACTGTCCATTGTCTGATCTGTGTTAAAGTAACTCACATGCAGACATTGGACACCGTCCATTGTCTGATCTTGGTTACAGCAACCCACATGCAGACATTGGACACTGTCCATTGTCTGATCTTGGTTACAGCAACCCACATGCAGACATTGGACACCGTCCATTGTCTGATCTTGGTTACAGCAACTCACATGCAGACACTGGACACCGTCCATTGTCTGATCTTGGTTACAGCAACTCACATGCAGACATTGGACACCGTCCATTGTCTGATCTTGGTTACAGCAACTCACCACTCCAGGAACAGCATCTCCCCATCATCGGTACAAATAGACAACTAATCAAATTTAATGTTGTACATTTTCCGTGCAACAATAACACATACATAAAATTTAACACCGTGTTGCATACTTTATTATTGTTATTCTTGTTGTTGTCGTCGTCATAGCCGTAGCTGTCGCCATTATTATTATTATTATTATTATTATTACTACTACTACTACTACTACTACCACTACTACTAAGGTTCTGGCATGTTTTGGCTTTGGTTGCTGGCCATCTTCAGGGAGCTCATAAGTTTTCTGACATGTGCAGCTTATGCACCAACTTACATGGTACAAACTGACATGTAATATTCAAATTGTTGTTATTAAGGTTAATCATCACACTGGAGTTCTAATTAGAGTTTCTTATCCATATTTACAGATTCCAGGACTTACTTAATGTGAAGAAATAACAGCAACATCAATGTCTGGACACAACAAATAACACCAACAGCTAATTAAAATAATTTTATACTGTATTTTAACTGTATATTAACCACAAACTAAATTTAAGGATTGTGATAATTAATCTTCACAACAATAATATTAATCATATGTAGAACTTCTGCTATATGAGTTGGTGCATAAGCTGCACATGCCAAAAAACTTCTTGCTTCTTGAAGATGATCAACAGCTAAGGCTAAAACATGTCAGAGCATTTATTAACAAATACAAAAATGTTTTGCAACAAGTTGGTTTTAAATTTTATGTATTCAGAACTACTCAGTTGGAATCACCAAATGGATCTCATCTCCACTTCCATCTGTGGTGCCGGTACAACCAAAAGATAATCATGAATGGCCAAAAGATGTGTCAGTTTGCAATGATACTCTAATTAGAACTTATCTTTGAGCAATATGGTTCATCATCTATTGTGCAAAAATCATAAGTGACACACAACATGAATTCAGCAAGTCCCTGCACTGAAGTGACACACAACTCATTTCAAAAAACTTTTGAACAATTATATATATTTGTAGACATGCAGTCCTCCAGGATGTGGCACTGAGTTGTAAGATGATCAGTGCCAGGTCTTTCAAAGGATTCAAGTGCCTTCACCTGCAAATTTACCCTTAAATTAAAGGCATGTGAACCCACAGACTGTCAGAAAATATTTACCCAACCACATAGTGCCACATCCCAGAACACTTGCACCTTTAGCATCACTGCTGTGAGAAGCTCAAATCTCACAATACACAAATGTTCACTACTTACCTGTATACAACCTTCATAGTAGCCATAATCTGCATTCAAACTGCCCACAGAAGCATCTGGGCCACCAATTAGGATCTTGCCAACATACAAACCCTGAAGCTTATTTGTTGCCGGAGATGTCACTTCCTGTTGACCATAATCAAGGCTAATCCATAGCTCTCCACTCATCCACTTCACCTCAATATGGTGCCAGCGCCCGTCAGAAGCGTACCCATTCGGCAGTAGCACAGACTCTCCATTGTAGCTGTAATGTACCTGCCCATTCACCAGCTGCAGATCATACACACAAAACATAATTATAAGAAACACATGTTACACAGTTCACTACGCACTTGTGTGAGTTGAAATAGAATAGTGGTTTGCACACAAGAATATACATGAGGTCTGAAGATGACCTTACTGAACGTGGAAAAATTATGCCAATGATGAAGATTTAACACACTGTGCTTAACCTTTACCACAACCTTCTTTATATAACTACCATCTTATTTTGTCTGTGAATAAAAACAGTGAACTATACACCACAAATAATTAAGTACGTAAATATTGCACCAGACAACGCAGAAATCTTCACCAACCAGCTGCCAGTTTGGCTCAATATCAGAATGAAGTGTTATATAGGGGTGTAAGAATGTATAATAGCCTTCCTGCATATATAAAAAATGAGTCTTATAACCCAAAAAAATTTGAAGCAGTTTTGGAAAGGTTCTTATATAATAACTCATTTTATTCTCTAGAAGAATTTTACAATTTCCATTCACCTAAGTAGTCACAAATAAACCTTTATACAGCTTTTATATAAGGATTATAATTAATAAGCTTTAATGATAATTTATCTTTTGTTATTGTGTAATTTATCTAACATTATACTAATATATTAAGCCGTGACTAAATGTTTTCTCCCTCCCGGGATTTAACAGTACAAATTTGTGAAAATTGAAATGTTTTGGAAAGGTTCTTATATAATAACTCATTTTATTCTCTAGCTGAATTATACAATTTCCTTACACCTAAGTAGTCACAAATATACCTTTATACTGCTTTATATAAGGATTACAATTAATAAGCTTTAATGATAATTTATCTATTGTTTATGAAAGATATTGTTTAATTTATCCTATGTTATACTAATATGTTCAGCCGTGACTAACTGTTTTCTCCCTCCCAGGATTTAACAGTATAATTTGTACTTATGTAGACTGTTTTCTATTTTTATCTGACTATCTCCATATCCATGTGTTCTTGGTGACCTTGTATTGGATCTGTGGAATGCGAAACAAATTGAATTGAAAAAACCTCATATAAGACCAAAATTTTACCTAATTCATAATCTGAAAACCTGAAGAGGATGCAGACGCACTTATAACCCCACACAAAGACTAACATGTTCTGTATAGATATTTTTCTAAAACCAAAAAACATGAAGGGGGGCAGTCTTATATCCAAGGTTATCTTAGGTTCTGGTAAACGTGGCATACTGTAACTTCATATAAACTATGTACAATATTGCTGTTTTAAGGTGTTCCCTTTATTACCAAAACAAAATACACCACAACTGAAAGACAAACTGTCCAAGGATCCACTTTTGCATAGATGATTTTCAAAAGCACCGAGTATTTCCACAGACCAGGTTTCAATTATACACTTGCAAAACTGTACTTACAGACAGTACAGCAGAACTGTTCTGTCCGACTTGAATGCTCATAAGGAATGCATCTTTCTGCAATGTTCTTACTGACAATGCATTCAGCCATGGAAGTTGGATGGGTCGCAATAGAGGATTGAATGAGAGAACTCCATCACCTTGGAACCGCCACGCAGGCTTGATTGCTATAAAATAAGATATAATTACACATATGTATATTAAAGCCACGAAACAGAGTTCTTCTTGAGAATCTAACAGTTCCTCAGCTACTCAAGATATTCTGCCCATTTTACAGAACCCAAAGGTTCATTACCATGCTCACATCAGCCCACCACTTGTCCCTGCCCTCAGCCTACCTGGTTCCAAAAGATGTCATAACAAAAGTCTTACTGGTGCACTTCATAACATGTCAGATATTTACAGGGAGCAGCTGTTGACACCTTGACCCACCCTAAACCCAAAGGACCACAACTTGCTGGCTGTCCACAACTGCTCATTCAATACATTCGCAGCAACGCACCATATCGGGAGGCTGTCTCCTCTGCCCCCCAATCTGAAGATATGCCATGTCATGGTGACAGGAACCCACTTATCACAAACACAAAATCATAATCTCAACCCCCAACAAAGCATGGTAAACAGAATGTTAGGCTTCATAAAATAACAATGTAATAAATCTGGAGCCAATAAATGGCAACACACTTATGACAGAAAAAGTGGTGAAGATAGCACAGACACAGACAGCCATATCTTTTATACACCTCAGTGAACACAAGCAAGCTGGATTTGTACTGACCAGCCACACAATGGCTACTTTTCCAGCAATGGTTAAGCTGACTAACTTTGCTATGGAAGACAAAAATGTAACAGCAATTTATGCTGCTGGTTATGAAAACTGCATATGAAGCTCCTAATTCAGAATTGGTAATGAATGAAAGATAGAAACAGATTTCCTTTAAGTTCATCTCATTTACTAGTGTAATTTATTACATCACACAACTGCACATTTAGCATTTTATGTTCTGGCCAATTCTATATTCTTGGGACTGCTAAGTTACACATTTTTACTGCACAGACTGACCAGGTCCCTCCAGCATCCCACAAAACAGTTGTATAACCTAACCACTAAATTTATAAAACTAAACACTATGTCCTGACAGCAGTGTGTGACAGACTCTTTGACTGGTATTGTGAACTGAGTGCTCTTTGTTTTGTGGACTTTGTCCACTTCTTCTGTCACCTGAGGGAGCAAAGAGAATCACTTTCTAAAATAATGTAATTTTAAAATGTTGGATGAAAGACAATGGCCAAAGTAACAGTCATAATTTATTAAAAACACACACACACACACACCACCCAAGCACACTTTGTATGTAAAACAATGCTTCTTTATTCACAACTGCAATATGTTTCATCAGCAGGGAGACATACAAGACACATGAGCAAACATTTCTTAGGCTTCTACAGTATATAGCTGTATAAGGTGCGTACTGTTTCGAGTGTGAAATATTAAAAGACAAAGTTTGCGTTCTATACATAATGCCCCTATGGCAGAATATGCATGTTGCAATAATCTATATATATATCCTATTTAGTCTGGAGTTCATGGTCAGCTTAAGTATTACTAATTCAGTTTTAAAGATTTATATTACAGATTTTCATTACTGTAACAGTAGCACAAGTGACTCTGCATGCTTTATACTAGCATGTTTTGCATTTTAATCCACATGTGGTACACATCCACAGCTTCTGTTTATCGTAAGTTACCATCACACAGTTTGGTTATAAGATATGGAGTACACATTGTTTAGTGTTCAGCGTGATACCGTTCAGTACACATTGTTTAGTGTCCAGTGTGATACCGTTCAGTACACATTGTTTAGTGTCCAGCGTGACAGTGTTCAGTACACATTGTTTAGTGTCCAGTGTGATACTGTTCAGTACACATTGTTTAGTGTCCAGTGTGACAGTGTTCAGTACACATTGTTTAGTGTCCAGCGTGATAGTGTTCAGTACACATTGTTTAGTGTCCAGCATGATACTGTTCAGTACACATTGTTTAGTGTCCAGTGTGATAGTGTTCAGTACACATTGTTTAGTGCCCAGCATGATACTGTTCAGTACACATTGTTTAGTGTCCAGTGTGATAGTGTTCAGTACACATTGTTTAGTGTCCAGCGTTACAGTGTTCAGTACACATTGTTTAGTGTCCAGAGTGATACTGTTCAGTACACATTGTTTAGTGTCCAGCATGATAGTGTTCAGTACACATTGTTTAGTGTCCAGCGTGATACCGTTCAGTACACATTGTTTAGTGTCCAGCGTGATAGTGTTCAGTACACATTGTTTAGTGTCCAGCATGATAGTGTTTAGTACACATTGTTTAGTGTCCAGCATGACACTGTTCAGTACACATTGTTTAGTGTCCAGCATGATAGTGTTCAGTACACACTGTTTAGTGTCGAGCGCGACACCGTTCAGCACAGCTCGGGATTTGTAGCTGTTAAAGTTCCCTAGCAAAAAGTGTAAGAAACCAGTCTAAAACATTAACTTTGTACCTTGGCTGCAGTCCTTGTCACTCCAGCCCTCCAAACACTCACAAAGGTACGTTCCCCAGCCATCAGTGCATTTTGCACCATGGCTACATGGGTTGGACAAACAAAAAGCCTTCTTCTCAGGGCAGCCAGCTATGGTTCCATTGTCAGCAACATAACTGCCAAAAAGAAACTTTACTGTTGCAACAATACCACTGTCTGGGAAAAATACTTCATATAAAGCAAACTAAACTTCTTCTCATTGTAACTAACAGACTGTCTGATTGACTAACTAACTACCTAACTAACAGTGGACACAACCCAAAGGTTCATTTCTGTATTCACAAAATCCTGCCATTTGCCCCTATGATGAGCCAGACTAATCCAATCCATGCCCTCCAACTGTATTTATTACACAACCGACTTAATATTATCCTCCCATTCTATGCCTAGGTCTCCCAGGTGGACTCTTTCCTTCAGATTTCCCCACCAAATCCCCTCTTTGCCCCACACCTGCCCATGTCATTGCCTATCATTTGGTCACTCAAATAATGTTTACTGAGGACTACGCACCATGCAGCACATCATTATGTAATTTTGTCCAGTGGGCTTCAGAGCTAGTATAAACATTTTGGAGCAGAGAATCATCTCTTCCCTTCCAATAATTCAAAACCTACATTGTCTGGCCTGGAGCCCAGTCATTATCCTGACGAAGCTATCCCACACACTTGAACACAGAAACAAAAAATGCCATAACAAAACTCAAAATTTCCTCTACAATTTACAAAATTACTTAAATATGAATGACATTTACATTGTGTAATGGTAGCTTCCACTGCACATTAACAGAATGCATTTTAATTTGAAAAACCTATTACGACAGTTCAATGTACACAAATTACTGACACACAACATTTCAATATGCACAAATCACATACACCTCAGCAACTACATACAGACAAGCACCACAGCCTGAAATATAGCAACCAGAATCCTATGCACAGGAGGTAGTTTAGCAAACATTTCTAAGGAGATAACACAGTTCTTTCCTATTATTTGTTACCTGTTAAGATCAATGAACTTGTGATCTATGTACAGGTCACTGATACAGCCAACAAAATCCTTAGTATGGACCTGGAAATTGGTAGGTAAGGAGGGAAGACCCCCAATCTGTAATGGCCCTGTGAGATCCAGGAACCTGTGGCAGGTTTCTGTAAATACTGCGCACCTGAAACCACAGACAGACATACTCTTAGGACAGCAAACAATTTCAATGAAACACTGAACCAACCAACAACTTTAAATGACACAATGTGCCAGTTAACCAGTCTGGACAATACACTGCACCAGGTAACCAGTTAGGAGGCTTCAGCATATTCACCTCTCATGGGAGAGGCTAAATACACTTAGAAATGAGCACAGCACAGCAAGTGCTGTGTACTTAGCATTAAACACTATAATTCACTTGTTATTAGCATCTCCTCAGAAATACATTTACATTTTGCCCTATCAGAGTACAATATCCTTGAAGGCCATGAATAACATTATTGCATGGTTGCATAAGTCTGGACAGCCACATGTCACAGTGTTAAGTCCTATAACAATCTGTTTCCTTATAACAGACGTTCTGCATACATTCTGTTCAGCACTGTTACAAGTCCATTTGCTAGCTCATACAGAATCTTGATAACAAACCCCTCAATGGAATTACACATGACTTTAGTTACAGCTGATAAAAAATATGACATTCTAGTGATCAAGAACACAAATTTAGCTTTTAGCTTCACAGTGACAAACATTAAGAGCTATGTAGATGATATTTTATGTGCTTATAAACCACAAACATATTTACAAATACAATATGACGAACTTCTGGGATGTGACACCATACAGTGTGCTGAGTCAGTACCACTGTTTCACAAGAAACAACCACCTCCATCTTCAGAATCACTCCTCCACTGAACACGGAGGCAGCCAGTTCCTCTAAAGCATTACACCAATCTACACAGTGTCACATTCCAGAAGATTACGATCTTGACACTCATCATGTGAAAGTTTCAGATTTAATATTCACAAGTCCTGTGTAATGTTGGTACATAGAAAAAAATGAAAAAGTGAGGTTATAAGGACCAATACAATGAATCAAAATTTGTGCTATTGAATACAGAAATGGTGTACTAAATTCTACTAAGCATTAATTCACTGTTCCACGTAGTGTCACCAGATACACTGTACAATGTCAAGACAATCAGGCACCACACATTCTTCCTATAACTTCCTACTCTGTACTGTAACAATTCACAGCCCTCACAACTTTTCATACAAACATCACACAAGCAGTCCACAACAGCACAACACTAAAATGCTGTCTATACACAATGCATACCTGCTCTCCAGAACCTGTACACTTGTATTGGCACATGCCCACTCTGAACCAAGCTGAGATCCATACTTTGTTGCCAGTGCTGTATCACAGTCATCAATACTCACTGTTGCACTCTGAAAGAAAGAAATTCTTCATGACTAAATCAAACTTAAGTCAATGTCAGACATGCATATTCTGAGATTTTTAGAGGAATGTGACAGGGAAATCCAGTCTTCTGGGATGCTGTGTCACTGGGAACACGAGTCCCTGCATTTCAAATGAACATAGTGCCTCACCTTCAAGGCTGCAAGGTCTGTGAACTACATGGAATGCTTAACCCTTGAAGACAAAGGTGACACGTTCCTATGAACTGCTGGAAACTGCTTACCCAGTGACAGTGTCACCTCCCAGAAGACCAGAATCATCACTGCTAAACACTTGGCAAATTAACTATCACTGTGTAGGACACCATAAAAATGACTTTCTGCCAAATCATCATAACATTCCCACTGTTAGGGCTCTCTGCAGAATGATTAACAACCAACAGGGACAAACAAATGTTGGTTCCAGTGCACTATTCAGGCAAAAGCTCCTGACAGCAGATCTTCCTATATAATATATCATATCATACCATAAAGCAATGCCTAACATTACTACTGTAATTGCCATGCACCAGTTCATGTATCACATTAAAATAAGAATATAAAATACATATAAAGGATGTTAGATATTATCTCTATATGCAGGAACATTATTTTATTTGACAACTGCTACCAGACACTTCCCATCAGCTCACCTAACATACAAAACTATGATGTGCAACAAACAATGTGTTTGTTAGATATGACATATGTCCATGAGCTGAAGGAAAACATTCCTTACACCTTCTTGAAATATGGTGAGAAAAAGCCTAATACTGATTGCAGTACATTAGAATAAAATAAGTAGGCCCTGACTCAAGGCAAACTGAAATAGCAGCAAGCACCATGCTTCCTGTTATGCAAAACAGTTAGAGGAAGAGTCCATATGAGCTATCATATACAGCAATGTGTACTGTTCAAATTAAATGTTCATCATCTGTGTGGAGATCAAAACCAGAGCAAGAGATAACATACACAATATCAAGAAATATCTACAAAGTGACTCCTGACAGAGAATATATTTGAATTCAAATTTACCATTATCTTTTCTTTTGCTGAGTTCAGTGAATATCTACCAGATGTCGCTAAGCTACAAAATACTATTAGCAGAAAGCTTACACACATTAGATGGCAGTTTGTTCAGCATTCATTAACTCACAACCATTGACAGTAAAAAGTATTTTTAAAATAATCTGCTCAAAAAGACATTAACAAGTAAATTCAAAATTTTCTCAGTTGACCTTGCTCTTTAATCCATCAGTGATGAAAAGGCAATTGAGTTTTCTGAACACTGATAAATAATGTTACAAACTTAACAGTACATTCATAATACTAACTCAACAGAGTACAGTCCTTCTTGAGAAGCTACCAGTACCACAGCAGTTGAGAAATTCCCCAAATTTTATGGAACCCAATGGTTCGTTAGCATATTCGCAACAGCACACCACATGCCCCAATCCTAAGCCAGATCAATTTTGTCCAAGCCCTTCCATTCCATTGCTTTAAGATCCAGTTTAATATCATCTCCCAGTTATGCCTAGGCCTTCGAAGTGGTCACTTGCCTTCAGGCATACCCATGCAACTGTGTATTCGTTTCTCTTCTCCCATGTGTGATATTTCACAAACTTAAAATTAAAATGAAATATAGTCAGCCCACTAGTGTTATAACTTGTAAAAAACGGCTGAAATGTAACTTTAACCTTATTGAAGTACTGCACAGTGACGGAATGCCAGTTTCCGTCGCTCACTCTATGAGGCAGAGTTGCCACTGTAGTAGTGATATTGGAGCCAAGCGAGAAGGAGAAGCGTATTGCACCATCCACTATCTCGAGTGCAATAAAGTCATGTTTCTCATTGTAACGGCCATTGTAAAGTAGCAGTCCAGAGTCAGATTGGGTGGCAAACCTGAAAAAATTGCAATATTTGAGGTTCTCATATTGATGTTAATACGAATTCAGGCCTTCTGGGATGTGAACCTGTGCTGTTGGGTCACAGGCTCTCCATGTTTTGAAGGACCATAGTGCCTCTATCTTGTGGGTCTCCTTGGACTGCTTGACCCTGAGGATGAAAAAACAGCATTTCTTCAAAAACTGGAAAATACTCATCCAAACACAGCAACAAATTCCAAAAGGCCTGAATCTTGAATAATCAATGACATGAAGTTCCACACTGGTTCCTCAAGGACATGTTGCAAACTGCAACAGTTACTGTAGTACCTGAGTTGGATGTGTAAGCGATGCCGCTGCCTCAAGGATATGTTGCAAACTGTAACAGTTACTGTACTACCTGAGTCAGATGTGTCAGCAAAGTCACAGCCTCAAGGATATGTTGCAAATTGTAAGTTACTGTACTACCTGAGTCAGATGTGTAAGCGATGCCACTGCCTCAAGGATATGTTGCAGACTGTAACAGTTAGCGTAGTACCTGACTCGGACGTGTAAGCGATACCGCTGCCTCAAGGATGGGAAAGTCAAAAATGAAGCTTTGGAAAAACTTCTGCTTCGAAGTTCACAGAGTTTTGTGTAGTGCTCAGCCCCACCACTAGGAGAACAATTTTCACAGAGGAATCCTCCCTTCACCAGTGGAGAACATGTGGAATGAGAACGACATATTCCAGGTTGACAGGTGTCCAGGTTCATATCTATCTCACAGTTCTGCCCTACAAAAGGAGCAAAACATTACCATCCAGCTGGTTGCCAGAAACCTCACTCCTGCCCTCTCCCCCTAACCTTCCACAACCATTAATGGCATTCCAAGCAGGGCAGAATATGTGAACACAGTTACAAGCATTTCAAGCACCATAAGGAATTGAGATTTTGTAGTGCTGCCATTCAACATTTTTATGAGACAATATTGATGAATATACCACAGCTGAGAAAGGACAAGTTTCCCATTTCCTTTCCCATCAACAGAGGCCAAAGACTGTGGGCCAGGAGAGCATAGTTGGTGTAGCAACTCACTACAAGCTGCACGGTCTGGAGATCAAATCCTGGTGGGGGTGAAATTTTCCACACCCAACCAGACTGGCCCTGGGCTCAACCCAGCATCCTGCATGATGGGTATCAGGTCTCTTTCCCAAGGGTAAAGTGGCCAGGGAGTGGTTTTGACCATCCCCCCCATCTATTGCCAAGATAAAGAAAAAGTAGAGCTATACCTCTACTACCCCTCTGGCCCTTCATGGCCTGTTCTAGGGTGAACTTTACCTTTACCTTTAGTCACCGAAGAAATCACCTTACATTTAAACAAACACTAACACTGCAGATCTCATGCTATTTTGTGTGAACAAACTGCAGCCACTTCCCTTCAGCTCAAGTTATGAACACAAGGGATGAGTCAAAAGAAAGTTCTAGCTCAATCAGTTCATCAGAAAGCATTCCGAAATGTAACATGTGTTTTTCTTTGCTGTCATGGAGAAGCAGCAGCAGCAAATATCAAGATTTGTTTCAAACTAATGAAAAATATGTGCAGAAACATACAAAAGTCTAAAACTCTTTAATGAAGCTCTCTCCTGTACATGTGCTTTCAAATAATGTAACACTTAGGTTCCAGGGCTGAACATTTAAACTTTAGCGCATCCTTCAAGTAAAACGTGAATATATTATGAACCAAAATAGCAAACATCATGAAATACATGGCATTTTCTGGAAAACAAATAAAGATTGTGCAGCATGTCTCAAAAAATCTGTACATATATTTGTTGAAAAAGTATATGAAATATAACTCAAAGGGTGGTAGTGGTACTTGCATCTTATATTCAGAATGGTCAGTGGCTACAGGTTAATTTATACATAAAAACAATATAAAGGTGTTCTCAGTGAAAATATTTCATTTTATATTTTTCCAAAGACACAGCCACATCATACTTTAATGACACAAATATTAATGATGGAATTAGTTACCTGTAAAACCTGGTTTGCACACACAGGCGTAACCACCCTCTTTCCGCTGACATCTGCCTTGGTTTCCACAAGGACTTGAATAACACAGATTGACCTCGGTGTCACACAGATAATGTTCTCTGCTCCCTGCAGAATAACAGGTATTTAGTCAATACTGCACACCTCTTCTGCAGTATAGGCTGTTCTGCTATGATCCTTAGTGTCAATTTTGTTAGTCACTAACTAGTCACACATTTAAATCATTCGGGATATCCACAACTTTCTCCTCACTCAAAAAATTGCCTGTGGATGCCAAACTTGTACATGAAAAAATATCTAAAAATTTTAAACTCTGTGGACACACACTCCCATAAGAAGTATAGAAGAAAAGTCATCAGCACATGCAGTAAGTACTTCGATATCTGTAAAGCTGAAAATACTGAAATACAATATAAATTGTTTTACAAAGTGCCTTGAGGTGGCAAAAGAAAAACATAAATACATACAGCATATTACAAGCTGTCACCAGCAGACAAAAGTGAAGCACTCATACAGGCATAATTGCACCAACAGCTAAAACAAAGGGCTGTTTAGTAAGCTATGCTATTAGATATTGAATACTAGCACAGGCACTTGACCAAGGACAGATCCAAGCAGGTCCCCAGGGCTTACAGAGACAAGCAACACACAACAGACAGACAGTTAGTATGGCCTGTTGAAGTCAGTGTCAAAGGATTTAATATGGTAAAACACATGTGAACTGCAGTACAGTTTAAATGCAACAAATCAACCCTGACACATAGCACAATGGAAAATCAGTAATACGCACAATGCTGACTGCCATCACATGAACTGGTCCAAATGGAGCAGTGATACATGCTGTGAGATAGATAATGTCCCTGCATATTATCATACTTTTCAATCAAGCAACTAACCTGTGAAACCCCTTGGGCATCTGCAAGCAAATGTTGTGACAGGATATATCGGTCGAAACAAGACTGTATCACTCGAAATAAATCCCGATGCATTGCCAAACTTCAGTACTGTGAGACACTCTTCGTAGTTGAGGCATGGTTCTCGAACACACAGGTTGTCGTCAAATGGTAAGACCTGTATACAAAGAGGCCCAAGTACAATATACAGGTCTACTGGTATGCTGAACTGTACATACACCATCACACAAATGGCACAACATGGGCACTGGCTGGCAGTCATCAGTACAGGTTTCATCTGTATTAACATCTTGTGGCCACTGGATACCTCAATAATTCACAAAGCAAAAACTGGGTTCTAACAGTGGTTTTGCTGAGGACTCAGGTCTTCTGGGATGTTACTCTGTTTTGGTACATTAGTATTCCCAGCACTTTGGAGCCACACAGTCTCCAACCACGCAACCCCTGAAGATGAATGTAGCATGTTCATGCAGTGCGTCGGGAAACATTAATCCAGTTTCGTGGCATCACAAACTAGAAGACCGAAACTCTCAACATATAATTTTGGTGTAAAATACATTTGTGCTGTACTTTGTTTCTGCCCCATATATAGCAGTAGCCCTGTGAACACTTAGAAAGCCTTCCCAAAGAAGACAGAATTCAGTGAATAAGCCTTCAAAAGTGTCATTATATGAAGAAGGATGCTAATGTTGTTCTTTGTTACTTATGGGTGATACACAATGGCTGTCTTTCGTACTGGCGGACATACAGATAAGTAATTGGTGAATAACTGACGGTACATACGTAACACACCGGTAAGTTTCTTTTTATGTTATTTAACGAAAATGTTGACTCCAAAATTTATACAGTATCAGTGCTAGATGAACAAATGAATGAATGAATGAATGAATGAATGAGTGAATGGAGTAAATGAATATGGAGCACTGATGGAACAATAATGGCATACAAAAACTGAAGTTTTCAGAGAAAAACATGTCACAGTGCCACTTTTCTGCCACAAATCCCATTAAGGCTGACCTGGGAGTGCACACAGGCCTCCACAGTGACAGGCCTGAGCCATGGCAGTCTATATATATATATATATACACACACACACACACACACACACACACA
>Ga0268261_10001400_pt1 | contig 16514 bp, 11 predicted proteins | sample TergutNc150P1_FD_190353 | JGI IMG/M metagenome (GOLD analysis project Ga0268261, IMG submission 190353) | Nasutitermes corniger P1 segment gut microbial community from laboratory colony in Florida, USA - Nc150 P1 (SPAdes) (version 2) | ecosystem: Host-associated > Arthropoda: Insects >...
GTCTGCACACACACACACACACACACACACACACACACACACACACACACACATACACACACACAAACACACACGTAACGCCATCTTCTACGGAGAACAAATCATGCCCAGTTTTCTACAAATGCCTCAAATCCACCAAAGGTACGTGGTATGCACTCGTACACCTCTAAAACGGATCTCCAGAATCTAATGCATGCCATCAGTCTTGTACTAACTTAGAAAAATGCAGTGCTAAAAAAAAGGTAATCACAAGTGAGTAACGTATTTAACAAATACAACAGTGAAGAATGTTTGCATGCTGAATTCAAGATAAATAAATAGCTTCGTAGCTGGGGAAGAACATACCAGTTGCTTACCAAAAGATTCATTTGTAACATTCTGAATACCAACAGAAATGCGATTATGTAAAACGCTTTTAACTCCTTGAAGTACAGTGCCGGCTAGAGGCTACGCATCATTTGATGGAATATTAAAAATAAATGCATATCTTCCACATAATTTAAGTGTAATTTATGTGTATCGTATTATTCATCCAATAAAAAGTAACAGTTTCTTTATAAATGACTTTAAACGGTCGGTCTTCTCATAGTGAAACAGGGTTATATTGCTTCGATTAATTTTAGGCTTTAAAGGGTTTGTAGGTTCTATAAAATTTGACATAGAGGAATGCTTCGAACAAGAACATGATAAAACGTAACACAAGAGAGCTTTCATTTCGAGCAGTCAAGGGCGCACAACTTTCCACCATTCTTCACGATTAAGAATATAGCAGACTATATTTCTCATATGTAGTAATTCTGATGAGAATGGGGTACAGTGTGTTTCAAAACCAGTTATTTGAAGTTACGCATGCTATGTTATTGGATTCCATACCCATTAAGTAAGCCGATTTAAGGCGATTTATAGACGACAATATTGCGCATGTGCGAAAATTTGATGCTGAATGCAAACATCCATCTGCTAAGCGTTAACCCAGTTTGTTGATAAGTTTCTTTGTTTTTCTTGATTGTTGCTGATTTAGTACCGCAGCTAGAGTTAGAAAAATATAATTGATGAACAAGGCCATTTTAGGTAGGCAGCATAACGGTCTTATAAAGTTTCGTAAGACGAAACGTATTTACGGTGAGGAGGTATTAGCGCCTCGCCCAACACCCAAGCTGGAGGACCACCGACTGTAGGCTGTTCGCGACTGTTTATTCAATATATTCGCAGCTTACCCTTCATATTGGATGCCGTTCCTCCAACCGCAACCTGAGGACGCGCCGCCATGCCGTGGTGACAGGGACCCACTCATCACGGGGCATATCACTTGCCAACTACGTACAAAATTTTATCCAACATCCAGCTGTCAAGGTTAACTCCATATGCAGAGGAGGTTAGTGAAGCTCATCAATGTAGATTTCGACGCAACAGGTCAATTATTGATGATATATTCTGCATTCGTCAAATATTTGAAAAAATGGGAATAAAACGAAGCAGTGCCTCAGCTCCTTATGGACTTCAAGAAAGCTTATGATTCAGTTAGGAGTGGGTTCTTGTACTATATTCTCAATGAGTTTGGTATACCCATGAAACTGGTAAGGCTAATAAAAATGTGACTGAATGAAAACTATGGCACGTTCCGGATAGGCAAGGATTTGTCTGACATGTTACCCATTAGGAATGGTTTGAAACAAGGAGATGCTCTATCGCCATTACTTTTCAACTTTGCTTTAGGGTACGCTATTAAGAGGGTTCAGGTAAACCAGGATGGATTGAAATTAAATAGTACACATCAGTTTTTGGTTTATGCTGATGATGATAATATGTTGGGAGGAAGCGTAGATACTACAAAGAAAAACGCAGAAGCTTTAGTAGTTGCTAGTAAGGAGACTGGACTAGAAGCAAATGTTGATAAAACTAAGAACACGGTCATGTCTCTAAATCAGAATGCAGGACGATGTCACAGTATAAAGACTGATAATATTTCCTTGGAAAGAGTGGAAGAATTCAAATAATGGGGAACAATCTTAATATATTTTATTCCGGAAGAAATTAAGAGCAGACTATAGTCAGGGAATGCTTGCTATCATTCGGTGCAGGATCTTTTGTCTTCCAGTTTGCTATCCAAAAATTTAAAGATTAAGATATACACAAGTATAATTTTGCCTGTTGTTTTACATGGGTGTGAAACTTGGTCGCTCACACTAAGGAAGGAACGTGGGCTGAGGGTGTTTGAGAATCGGGTGTTGAGGAGAAAATTTGGGCCTAAGAGGGACGAGGTAACAAGGGAGTGGAGAAAACTACATAATGAAAAGCTTACTGATCTGTACTCCTCGCCCAATATTGTTCTGGTGATGAAATCAAGAAAAATGAAGTTGGCGGGGCATGTAGCGGGTATGGGGGTGCGGCGAGGCTGAGGGACAGAGACCTCTTGGGAGACACAGGCATAGATGGGAGGATAATATTAAGATGGATCTTCAGGTAGTGTTATGTGGAGGTGTGGACTGGATCGAGCTCGCTCAGTATAGGGAAAGGTGGCGGGCACGTGTGAATGCGGTATGAACCTTCAGGTTCCATAAAATGCGAGAAATTTCTTGACTGGCTAAAGACCGGTTAGCTTCTCAGGAAGGACTCTACTCCATGGAGTAAGCAAGCCAGGCATAACAGTTGTGGCTTTCCCATATGCCTCCATGGCAACAAGGGCTAATAAAACGCCTGCCTAACCTGTGAGCACTCATCCACCTGACTGAAGCGCCAGAGCAGTTGTCAAAAAAATCACGGCGATCTCTCGGCGTCACTACGGTTCTTTCGGTTTCAATAATCCAACTGTGCAGGTTGCTCCTTCATCTGAGGGTTGTATTCGTGAACTCCTCATGCAAATGCCGTTCTAAACCAAGGATGCCCTTTACCCTTAAAAGCCTGATTTTAATGTCAGCAATACATATAATTTCGGTCCCTACTTCACAGTAAACATACTACGTCTCCATTACAAATATTAACCAGTAAATTCTGTTCACAAAAACAATACCCGTTTATTGCCGCATTCATATGAAACAAATACACTGTCTGAACTAAATGCAGATCTTCTGGATGTGAACATCAGCAATAGGCGTTTACCACTGTGCATAAAAGGAATAATATCTGTCACCAGGCCAACTGTGTACTCTTTCAGAAGTGAAAGTCCCCATAAAGAGAGAAAATCGACCCGTTTTGGCTTTGACCATGCTCGGCATCTCTGCACCGAAGAGACACGTCCAAACTAATCCCTCTGGTTCATATCCGGCGGCCTGAAAGCCCTTAACAACCCACAGCTTTATATACAGTACGTGTCTGCAGGTTTGGAAAGCCACGGCTGCACATTAAAAAGCATTACAACCAGAAACTCTGAATACTCTGAAGCACACACTTGGATCAAAGAGGATGGTAATTATCTCGAGATGCTAGTTCTTCTGGTTGTCCGCGTGTTCAGAAACAAACATTGCCAGGGACCAATGGGAAAGGAGAACTTCATAACTTTGTTGCGATTTCCGATATACCAGCAAGACAGCGACCTCGACCCCTCAAGGGGAATTTAATAGGTTATTTTGATGATCAGGGAACAAGAAAACATTGAGGCTCATTACAATGGCGATAGTGCGGGAAACTTTAAGGGGTTGAATCATGTTGTTTACATTGCTCTCTTCTGAGATAAACAAACAGCTTTATTGTAACATCAACAGTATAAAAAGCATACCAAGATACATAAATTGATAAACTTCGTGACTGAACCTAAGCATAGTGAACATTAAATGCAGTGTGGTCGAATTAAATTTCCTCTGCCATCGACGGAAACTGCTATTTCATAACAATGTAGGAGGCTCTTTTGTGAACAATCTTTCACCTGTGTTTGCTATATAGGCAGACCTTTAAAATGGACCACGCTTTAAAGATCACGCTGTCTTATCAATGCCCTTCAAAAGCGAGGGGTTGTTCAGCATTCCCAAGAAAAAGAGACAAAACGTGGCGCGCTACCCAAATGCAGGTGCAGGGTACGAATAATCGAGTGAACAGGATAATGGCCAGCTGCAAAGCAACCGCTCTTGTTTCCAAACAGCAAACCGGAATGACACAAACTTTAAAGCAGAATAAGTCAATCCCTAGACAAAACAAAGTAAGACCTGAGGTGTCAACGACGATGTCGGTAATGACTCCGCGATTATGGGGTGGGTGATGGGTTCCTTCGCGTTTCGAAGGAAAAAAGGACATTCATTTTTAAAGGTCTTGATGTCCGTTCAGTATTTTTCTCGGGCCTTTAGGTCCTTCAAAATGTGGAACTAAGTTCCTTCGAAACGACCTGAACCGATTAACCACTGACGTAGTGTCATATCACAAAATAACGATGTCCTCAATACTGAGAAATTTTGGTTAAGGAAAAAAAGCAATGATTAGACAATACTACTAAGTTTTCTTGACGCTGCCAATCTGTGATAACAGGAGTCTGAGTATAAATTTTCAAATACCTTGTGAAATTTTTGAACTCAGAAGAAGTACCGATAACGTGATCTCTACCCGCAAATTCATGTATTTTCAGTCCCCAGCCCCTCTCCGATAAAACCAACAGCATACAGACTTGAAAGAAAAAAGTCTATAAAAAAGAAGTCAAAATATCACCGCCTTGCAAACAGACTAACGCCAGATTCGTTCTGTTTTCCCCTGACAGTCCTTGGAGAGGGGGCAACAGTAGTTTATACGTTATCTTCATTTCCTGCCTCTCACATACCCCTCGTATAAGGAGCGCCTCGCCTTTTTGCCCTCCATACGCCCCACAAAGGAAAATATTCTAAGTCGAACGATTCGCCACCGCACTTCCACTGTTCAACCCACGTACACTAGATGTGTCGCTTCCAAATCAGTGGTTCCATTTTGTCCTTCATACAATACCGCTCATGATTTAGTAATGTGAATGTCTGAATTGTAATATTTTCGAAGAATACGACACTTACAGTCACAGTCCACTTTCCCGTTAAAAGCAACTTCACATGTTTCGAATCTCGTCGGTGGCAGTGAAAGACGGTACGGAAGCGTCTTCATCGCATAACGATCACGTAGTAACAAAAGGCAAAACGACCCATTCAACTCACTGTTGTCACCATCGGAACTCATGCCTGCTCCACATGTGACGAACACATCTGTATCGACAATCTGTTGTGTCGTTGATACAGAACCTTCTGACGATGGGATACTTGCTTTGCCGGAGGTGGTACAGTACTCACCACATCCGCAGCGGGCGCAGAGTATTCCCATCGCCATGCTGTAAATTCTATTGCGATTCTCCTTTCCGCCCTGTCAGAACACTATACAGTTGCTCCCCTCCGTGCTCGCGTCTCCAGTCGTCCAGCAACGAGACAATGGTGGCGGGATCATCTCTAAACACACCAGGTGTCACAGGTGAAACCACAACTTCGTCCATTGGCCTACGCGTTATTTCAGGCCACCCCCCAACCCATGCCGGCATTTCTTCGCTCGCGGATGTTTTGCCGGTTTCAACGTGTAACGAAGGAATTCTTGCAGTATTTACTGCAGTAAACTGTACAGGATAACCCTGTAAGAGCGAACCGGGTTGTTCGGGGAGCCGCTGCCATCTCGGCCACAACAGTGACTGAAGATATAATCTTTGCTGGTCCAGCACATTCGTATCGTACTCCAGCTGTTCTCCCAAATCACGTCCTGCCGGAGACGAACCCAGGAGTCGGGAATACATGTACAGTCTATTGATGTCTGACGCCGTTCGCTCGCGTCCGTGTTCAAAATCTTGAATCATGAGATCAAGGAGCCGAGCCGATCTGCGTCTGGCGAGTAGTTGAGACTGCAGTACATCTCTCTCCAGGTCCAGCTTTTGTCGCTCTGAATTTATCTTTATAGTCTCCGATACGGCTTTCCGCATCTCTGCTCTCAGCATCCTACCTGACGCCCGCAAAGTGTTTCTCTCGGCGGCAAATTTCTGCTCCTGTTCGTCCAACATCCGGGCCATATTCCGCAACACATTCATATTCAGTCTCGCCAACTCTCTCTGCAGAACATTACCCACCAACTCGGGGCCCAACAGAACATCCTGTTTTAGCTGAGGGTTATTTGTTTTCTCGTCTGCCTCAATTGTGGAGACATTGGATTGCTTTACGGGAGTTCGTAAGACCTCTGCTGGAAGTCGTGTATTGCTGCGAAGCGGTATTGGAGGAGCAGTTACGCCTGAAGCACTTTTCGTAGGGGGCGATGCGCTTGTTCTCGTCCTGTTCCTACTAGACTTGCTGACGTCTCGGCTTCGGCTTTTAATTTCAAGCTGATCTCCAGACGACGTCTTTGTTCGAACGAGTCGCATCTCGCCCGTGATATCATCAGTCATTGGCTGGTTGTTGGAAAGCTTTATTTCGGATTGTTTGGAACATTTCTCGTCCAGATAATCGTCTGAAACCTCAGGCAGCGACAAGATATGCCATTTTTTGTCTTCGGCACAGTCATGTTTCGGGGTAGACGTTTCAAGTGGCATGTGGATCCCAAGCTCGTCAGCACCTTCCCGCTGGCTTGTCGAAACAGGTAAAGACGTCGAACTTCCAACTAAGAACTCCCTCAACTTGGAGGAAGTGTGGGTAACTCTTCTGACTCTGTGACCTGCTGAAATAGAAACACCACGTTAGTATCCACACAACAATTTCAAGCACTTAATAGCAGCTTCTTACAACAGATGTTTGCAAAGTAGGAGAAGAGAGTTTGCACCATTCACCAACCTTAGTATGCCTTGGTAAGATCCCGCGATGCAAAATATCATCCACAGCAGGCACTTATATGTGTTTATAAGCACCACAACCTTCCCTCCACCAGGCATTATCATGCCTCGGTTCTACCAAACTCTACTTGCAGAAATGACAGTAACTGAAAAGTATACATTAGTAATGACTGAAATGTAAAATTCCTTAATTCCCCTTCAAATGAAGAAGCCGGGTCAACCAGTAAAAAACTCGGATCCTATGGCCTAAAGGTTTATCCGTAATATGCTCTTTATCAGTCACGAAAATAACAGCCGTCAGCAAGACATTCATAATGGTTAATTGTGTAAGAATGCCAGGTTTGGAATTCGTGCCACCAAGTTCACCAACACCAGTAGGACGTTTTTACCTCTGCTCAATGAAGACATACATTCCTGTCGGAATCAATGTTATTGTTGCTACCGCAGTAGCCCGTGGTGTGGGAAGAGGGCTACTACAGACAAACAAGCTAAAACCCCGTTCTCGAAAGGCAGTCACTACGAGCTCCTAGCCTAAAGCTCTTCGTTATGCGTAGTACATGCTACTCCATGCAGCAAAGTCCATAAGCATGCAGTCGCTCTGTTAGTCAAAAAATTCTAAGGCCTCTCAAGAAACCCGAAGATCTAATTCCGTGCCAGATCTGATATTACCACACCTGGCTTGATAAGAATTTTCATCTATTACCGTGTTCACAAGATCATGCCACTGAACCCCAAACTCTGTCATATGAATCTACTTTCTCAGTCTCACACTCAGCCTTTTTCAGGCTCACATTAATAAAACCCGCCCCTCTACGACTAGATCTCCCACTCCGTTTCCTCATCTTATGTTTACTGTTTAATTCGGTGTGCAATGTTTACTATTCGTACTACATGCCCCGCCTAGCTCTTCCTGCCCGTCCTAATATTTGGTGAGAGTACCTACTATTCAGTCGCCTGTCATTTCCTCTCTCTTAAGTCCCAGCACGCGCTTCAGCATCCAGTCCTCAAACACCTTAAATATATGTTGCTCCCTTGATGAGAGTGGCAATGCTTCACAGAACAGGCAAAATCATATTTTGTACATTTGATATTCACGTTTTCATGCAGTAGACCGGTAGTGAATCCGCCATTAATATCCCTCCGCCTTAGATTAATTATTTCGTAGCGTCGTTCTCAGACGAATTAGCTGTCTATCTTAAGATTCCGCTTACAAACCGTACATCCATTTTAATATTACCTTCCCACATACCCTATGTCACCACCAAAATGTACATCAAAATTAGTATAGAATGTTGACTCCCTCCGTGCGTGTAACGGACCTCCGGTATTATACCAAATTAAGTAAAGCAGGACGACAGACAACTCATATGGTAGGAGCGGTAGGATGGCTTTCCCTGAGCGTAGTTAACGGCATCCACTTAGAAACGCCTAATAATCTCAACCATAACCTTACAACATGAAAAATTGGGGCCAAACCTCGAAATTTAAAGGGGAACAAGCCAGGCAAGCATTTGTCAGTCCGGTGACTGTGATGTAATATGGCGTCATCCCTGCCTTGAGCAGCACAGATTTCACTAGTAGGACCTCCTCAAAGAAATCACACGCATTGCCTATATGCGGGCAATTCAGGGGGGTTGACGAGGCAAAAAGTGACGCTTTCCTCGACAAATTTCACTGGCATATTGCAGCTAGGGCAAGACTATCAAATATGGTCATCCTAGTTTGGAGGGATGCTACAAAAGAACAAAGCTTTTAACCACCCCCTTCCGGCTCCCTAGAAACGTGGAAGGTAGGCCTATTCACCTTCTACGCAACGCAATCATAGTGCCTAAAAATAATGTAATATATAAGGCGGGCACAATATACGCTATACGTCCCACCCAACATACGAGTAAACTTACTATGTAATTATCCTAGCCTTCGGAAATCACAACGCTGGTGCCCAGCAAGCCGTCGTAACTCCACCAGACAAGTAAAATCCTTCACCAGGACTCATGTTCTGGCATTATAAACTCCCGGAGAGGTTGTCACCTTCCGCCAAGGGTGCTGTGTTTCCTCTGCAGCCATCAATTTCCTTCTCCGAGAGCATCAAAGTAGCCAGACATCCCTACAATCTTCGGTTCTAGGAAATTAGTTTTGAAGACAGCGGTGTTAGTTGGATCCACGGCCAACGTCAATCTGCATCCGTCGTCCTGGCGACGTCGAAACAAAATATTACGTAGTATGGGTATCTGGCGTAAATCAGGGTCAAAGCAGGCAAAACCTAACAAGGTAAGAAATGTATGCATGACGTAACAGTTCTGAAGCCTTCGATGTCATTTACATTAGATTTTCAATCTATAAAAGCCAATTTCACATGCTGTTACACGCATGTAACAGACCTAAAGGGAAGCGTGTGAACACAACCAGTTCATCGGATGAGTTGTAAGATTACACAGCATAAACCCCACCATTTTATTACCCTCAAAACAGTTAAAACTTACGTCAAAAGTATAATGGGCATAAAGTTTGTTGTAATTTTCTCTACAGCCATGATTCAACATTGTCTTCGCTACGGTAAATATTCTGCAAGTAACGCTGCAAATCCACGCAGCAACACAAGTACAAAGGCGAACTCGTGTGTCGTCATTCTCTAGGGGCAGATTAATAGTTGTTCCAGCTCCAAAGGACTTCGAAACCCCAATTTTAATTTTTTCAAACTCTGAAAATTAAAAGAATTAAAGAGTTTCACCCAAGGCGCCTTGATGTTCATTTACTTTTTAAGACAGGCCCGCTCAGTCCGTAGCGTAACACTGGAAACGAGAAAACGTCTTTAACCCTCTCCCTGACAATGCAGGGACACAGCGCCGAAGCAATTACCACCACTTACACATTCTCAAGTGACCCTATCATGCATCTTATTGTTAGCGTGTTAGCGGTTGTTCTTTGCCATGCTTAGAACAACTTCGTCAGGGATTGTGGTCGGGTATTGTTACGGGGATCTTTGCTAGTTAATGACTTGCAGATACGAACGCACCACTGCCGACAACCGTTAGCTTTTAGTTATCTACATTTTCGAAATGGGGGCTCACCCCGTCAACTGCAGGTTTTGCGTTAACAGGCCCGACCGATCCTGAATCTTTTAGTATCCACATACGTTTTTTACACACAGGAGAATTTTTGTAAGGTTATATCTTCTGAATTCCGTGTTTAAAACAAAACTTTTTATATTCTGCTTGTATGTGGGAGGGAAAAAAATTTTAATGAAAAATGGGAGAATACGTATTTCATCATCAATGCCGATAACAAACGTGTGTAGCACGCAGTGCCAGTGTAGCTGTTAAACAATAAACGTAATCGCCAACATTTCGTGACCATGCATAAAGAATTCTAGCGCAAGAATTGCACTGTCTTTCATTACTAAAGCAATTCAAGAGAGCGATATAAGCGACGGTGTTGAAATTATTTCTTCAGTATTTAAGAAAAATGCAAGTTAACTAGAATTTAAAGTTATTAATTTGCGAACAGACTTATCACTGAAAACAAGTGTAATAACACAGATTCTGAAATTTTGTGCTATTTGCACAGTATCCTATTCTAAAAAGAGTGTCATTGGAGCTGAATGAATGTTTTGGTTCTACTTACTTAAGCGAATCAGGATTTTCAACAATGAAAATAACAAGTCGAAGTACACATCATCATTAACCGATAAATACTTAGATGACAGCATTGAGTGTGACTATTGTCAAATGCAATCTAACACTATTAAGCCAGCTGAAGACGTGCAGTGTGAAGCATCGCACTGATTCCGTAACTTCGTTCGGAAAGACTACTTTCCTGTAGGAACATTACATAAATTTCGACTCCGAAAGCATTTTTCATTAAAACAAACAAAATTAATGAGTTCTTTAAATGCATTTCCTATATGTCAAACTTCCCTTTTCAGGCGCTTTCGTAAAATTGTGAAAAGCGACAATTAGCGTCAACATTTCTCTGTCCGTCTGTCCGCGCTGAACAACTTGCTCCCACTAAACGGATTTTCATGAAGTGATATTTGGGGATTTTTCGAAAACCTGTCGAGGCAATTCAAGTTACATAACAATCTGACAAGAAAAACTGGTACTTTATTTGAAAACCTATGTGCATTTATGATAATACGGTGCTGAATTCTTCCTAGATTGAGAAACGTTTCAGACAAAAGATGTAGAAAGAATGAAAACACGCATTTTATGTTCAACGACTTTTTTATCCGAAAATCATGCCGGTTATGAGATAATGTGAAAAAATACGGTACAGCCAGACAGGCCACAAATGACAATATAATGCGGCGCACAAAATATTTAATACTTACTGCTTCATGATAGATTGATTAATTCCGTACGATCTCGTAAAATATTTTACGGCAACATAATACTGCGGATCTGCACAACGATCCGTCATTACGGTCTGTTTTGTCAAATTATGCATCTAACAAGGGCAATGAGCAAACGAACATTCTTTTGTTTCAATGCAGCAGTGGAAACTTAACATGAAGACATATGTACATTTTATTGTTGCCGGCGACAAAATCTGCCATAAAATCATCGTTATGCAACATTCAATATTGTTATATATTTGACACTGACATGCAGCGCAAGAGCACACAAAGAATGCTTACATTTATGTAGTGAACAAACAAATGTCCACTGGTAAAATATGCTTTAGCATATATTATCACCTACGTGTTTCGGTCGCTTTTGCGACCATCATCCAGGCGCTATTACAAGAATATTGATAAAATATAAACAAATTGCCACACTGCGTAATTAAAAACCACTTAATGATACACTGTACCGTTAAGTAGGTGATAATAATATACGTTAAAGCGTATTTTACCAGTGTGAATTTGTTGGTTCACTACAAAGTGTAAATATTCCTTTAATGCACGGATGTGGAACATACTAAACACACAGAATGCAATGTTGCTTTCCCACTGCAACAACAGTTACGCGAAAGGGCCACAGTGTTACGTTATAAGTACACTGCATATCTTGTGCACGTTTCTTATGATTATTGTTTGGATGACCATTTTTAAATTTTTTTACATTAAAAATACGTGTTAATCAGCTTATATTTGTCTGTCTTCCTGCAGGTATTATCTTACTAAAATGTGCGTAATATTTTTAAAAATGACGAGTTGTGTTGTAAAGTGTGCTAACAACAGTGACGCCATAGCCTAGTTTATGAACTGCATTTTTATAAATGTTACCATTATCATGAATATATTTTTAAAACACACGATGTATAAAGAATACACAGGTAAAGTTAATTATATAATTCTATGTGCATGTATTCATTCTCCATATTGGCATCGAATTTTACGTTGCCTGCACTTAGGCCGAGTTTTGCAGAAGTTGCGCGCACCATACAAAAAGACTGAGCAGGCCTTTGTTAAGCTAATCATACTATAGATACACAAAAGCATAACATTTTCATCCCACGTTTCCTAAAATATTCTCTGTATCGAAAAATCTGACAACAAGAAGTTGTAAATGTTTGTCAGATCAATGTTTTATTTTATGCACAAACTACTTGCACCACGAGCCGATCTCGAGAAAATCGAACAGGGGTAACTGTACTTCGTGTAAAGCTGGGTTTCTACTGTGGTGAAATAAAATTCGTGCGTCACCCCTTACTGTAAACAGCCAATAGCAAATTCTACGTAAATCCATCAAATAACTTTTAGCTTAATCACGGTATCAGGTACGAAAACGAAACCAAATGTAAAGGTCAGATTTCACGTCAAAGTCATCACGCTGTGACGCGCTTCCTTGATAGTAAACAAATTTAAATGCGCCCTTTGGACATAAAAAATGACGCCACGGCACGTCCAAGACGCCAGATTGAACATATAGCGTGGTTCATTACCTTATATATTCAAGTAAATAGGTCCGCTGCTGTTAAGCACTTTGATGTCTGCAAGAACTTCCAACATTCTTTTCCATCTTTTCCTTGGTTTTCCCCTTACTCTTTTCTTCGTAACCAATACTCCCGCACAGCCTGCACCATCTCTTGTCTTGAAGATCGGAAAGACAAGGGGACAATCCCTTGCACAAGCAGACTTCTACTAAAGAAAGAAATCCTGCTTGATACGAACTCACGATTAGGTGAGGAGAAAGAATCGTTAAAATTCCTAATTTTGTAGTTTCGCTCAACCTCCTCTTACTTCCTCCCTCTTAGGTCCTACCTTCCTCGCCACCCTATTCTTGAACAGTACTCAGAGTAAGTGCCCCTTTAATGTGACACACCAAGTTTCACACCCACACACATCAACCAGAATTATGGTCGTGTATATTTTCATCAGTGCGTTTTTAGACAGCAAACAAGAAGACAACAGATTCTGCAACGAATAGTACAGGCATTCCCTGAATTTAACCTGCTCTTAATTTCTTCGCAAATTCAGTTTTGTTCAGTTTGTGTGGTTCACAGACATTTTAAATTTTCCAGAATTACAAAGCACTCAGCAGCTCTCTTCACGTTGCGAAGTCCGAACTTCGTACAAATACTGCACCTCACGGAAAACACACAGCGACTCGGCTGTGATGTTTAATCGCTTAATGCAGCTTAGTGAAGATGTTCACTATTTTGCTGAATTCTGGCCTCATGCACCGACTTCCTTCCCCTGTCAGAGACGATTTGACTGAAACTCTGCGGTGGCATGAACATTTACCGGAAGCAGTCTCCCATAAGGCGCACATTCCAGCTGTTGTAATCACGGCCACGTTGAATCACGCACTGATGGCCTTCACAACACGCCACCTCACCGCGTCACAGTAACAGCGGCGTAAGACACATTACAAAAACATGTTGGCGGTCGGTCAACACGACGCATCTTCAGTGTCACTAAAACCTAATGAGCAATCACCACCTTAATTCCGCACCAGTCACAGTGTTCCCTTGAGCAAAACCCTAGGATAACTATCCAATGACGAAAATTTCTGCACCTTTTGCTCTGTTGCGTTAAATTATCTTGAAAACGGTAGAACTTGAAATGTTTTACGTTCAAGTGAACGTCCGTTCGGTAATCGTTTCGCTCCGATTAATATCTATGCACTGGCTGATTTTCACGAATACTACACTGCGAGGACAAATGTAACAAGACAGGCAATGTACGTATAAACGCAACATTGAGGCGCGTTCGCGTAACCACTGTTGTCATGAAAAACCAGTATTACATATCCAGAGCGTGTGTTTGTAGCCTTAGTTATCCAGTAAGCAACGTGCATGCGCCAGTATTATATTGTCATCTGAGGCCTGTCAGGCTCTACAATATTTTCCACATTCTCACACAAACGGCACAATTTAAAAAAAAAAATTAATAAATAAACATAAAATGTGTTTTGATTTTCCCTACAACTTTTGTCTAAAACACGATTTTATCATAAATGCACACAAGTCTTCACGTAAAGTACCGGTTTTGCTTGCCCCATCTTAATGAAACTCGAATCTTCTCGACAGATTTTCGAAAAATACTTAAATATCAAATTTCACGAAAATCCGTCCAGTGGGAGCCGAGTTTCCCCATGCGGACGGACAGACATGACGAAGCTAACGGTCACATTCCGCAATTTTGCAAATGCGGCTAACAAATCTCCTCAATACAAAATTTTAATTCAAATCGTTCTGCAATTCTACAGTTCTTACATCCACACTGGCAGGCGAACAAACGGACAAGACAAATCTAACTGGTACATTTTTGCAACTTTTACTTGCGAACGCGTACATGCGTGTTGTAACGAAGGTACAGTACCTTGGGTTTAGTCACCGTGCAGGTTTGTGGGTAGAAACCGACGTTTCGGAAGAAACTGCTACTTCTACACAATCGTCAAACACACACAAGCCGCCCCGGAAAGCTTTGTATCAAAGTTGAGTTTCAATGACTCGCAACCATTTCCGTGACATTGTCTTAGTATCATTCTAGTACCTGCGTCTTTGGCGACCAGTTTCATTCCCGTTAAGGGATGAAACTGGTCACGTGTCACGAGAGGTTCCGAGGCACTACACCTCCCATTTAACGACGAGTTAAGGGAACAAGAGCTTCGTCTGCTCTTCCTCACATCTGCCTATGGAGGCAGAACGTTCCGCCGAAATATTCCGAAACCCTCCTATAAAACCATGGAAAGAAGTTCCACGAATGGTGCAGACGACGCTACACTCTGTCCTATTACCGTCAAGCCGACTTGTAGCCTATTTCAGTCAGCTCCAGGCGTTGATCGCTATCAAAGGTAAACAATGTGAACCTGTTTCTCAGCAGAAATGCTAGATAATTTCAGGGGAATATAAGGAAATGCGCAGGCAGGGGGTAGTGTGACAGCTCGAGAAAGATGTACAAAAGTTGATACATCTGCATTTCTATGACCTGACACACAAGGTGTAGAACACATATCTATAAAAATCTTCCCGTAATGAATACCTCGAAGTTCAGGTACACTAATAATGAGAGCCTTCTGCAATGCTAGAAGTATACAGATGTGTAGGAGGAAGGTGCTGCCCCCATATTCATTTTATTCTGATGACTGGAAGAGCAGGTTCCTGTGAAAGGCTTCCACCAAAATACATGGCGTTATATCTGTACATACCAGACCGGCTTTATCTACTGCGCTTTTCTCTCTGGCCGTTCAGACACTGAGAAGCGTCTGTTACGTCACTGAGAATAGCCCTCCAGTAAGTGCAAGACAGCATCAAGAGCCACACCATGCGTGTACGCGGTGACGTCACAAGCCGTGGGCTCGCCGCCTTGCACTCACACACACATTGGTCCGTTGCTGTCACGTGATACGTGGTGTGACCCTAAGCCTTGGACTGCAACCGTTACACCTATAGCACGGTGCAGGCTACCCTATCCGACATCACGCAACACAACGTGGAACCGAACCAAATAAAATGGATCGTAAAAACAAGCGTGTCAGTGTGGAGGGGATTCAACTGGATCAGGACAGAGGCCAGTGGCAGGCTCTTACGAACAGGCCAATGAATCTTCGGGTTCCATTAAAGCCGGAGAATGTTTTAACTACCTGAATGGTCAACAGTTTCTCAGTGGAGCCCATTTTCAAGAAGAAGATAGTTGCTCCTCAGGCAGTCATACACTGGTATGTCGAAGATTACTTCACCTTAGAAGTTTCAAGCAAATACTTTTAATTTTAACCGAAAGATCTGCAGGTTTGAGAATCCAAGCAATTAAATTTTACGTACCTATTAACTGCTCCCTTTTAAGGAACGTTAAATAAACATAGTGGTCTTATTTTCAATTCCCAATTCCAAGTAGTCAAAATTCGTCCACAAGTTCAAGCGACCAGAAAAATGCGGACGGAAACGACATGCAAAGAACAAGCACGCTGGTAAATGACATCCAGAAACTCCGCATTTTGCCCATTCTACATGTATGTTTCGTGCAATTCTCACAATTAACGGCGATTATTTCCCTCAGCAGCAGTAGTCGGCTGATCGTTGTATTGGAGAGAGGTAATATTTTCTTCGTGAGATAGCACAAAATGTTTCAGTATCGCTGAAACTTCCCCACAGGCTTCAATGCCAGCAACAAAAATGTCGTTACCTGGCTTCTACTGTTTCTCGATCCACGTGTTATTCTCAGTAATTTCTGCAGACTCGAGAGCAATCAACTGGCTCCTTATCCATCCGCGTTTCACGATGTCGAAATATTCCAAACGCAGAGCAGCTGCTACCGATTAAACTAATAACGGCGTCACAAACACGAAGTCATTTTTCCAGTCCCTACCCCCCCCCCCCCCCCCCC
>Ga0268261_10001401_pt1 | contig 16511 bp, 9 predicted proteins | sample TergutNc150P1_FD_190353 | JGI IMG/M metagenome (GOLD analysis project Ga0268261, IMG submission 190353) | Nasutitermes corniger P1 segment gut microbial community from laboratory colony in Florida, USA - Nc150 P1 (SPAdes) (version 2) | ecosystem: Host-associated > Arthropoda: Insects > Digestive...
CGACGAGCTGATCACTCGTCCAGAGGAGTCCTACCGACTGTGCTGCGTCGTTGTGTGTGATCTAGAAACATCAAGAATGGTTGCTCCATATATATATGACATTAGTCACCTAAGGGTTAATAATTTGACCCTTATCCTGCTAACGTGGAGAAAATGGTGAGCTCTTATAATGCCAGCAAATAGCAGATGGATTTAATTCGGGCTTTTAAGGGTTAATGACTGAACTGTCAAGACAGTAATATTAATACACAATTTTTGAACCTGCATATACTTCACAAGATACTAGTAAAGCAAGGTCTGGGAAAAACTAACAAGTTTCCTTCAAATGATAAACCATACATTTGTAATTACACAAAATAGTGACACATTTCTGAGCACAATTTCTGCCAGCATAAATTCTCTCTACCTGACAGTTGTGTCACATAGCGTGCAAGTTTCACAGTGTCACCAGATTTGTATTTTTAAAATTATATAAACAGCTTACAAAAAAAGTTTTATCATCTAATCTCCAAACACCATGGTTCATTACTTAAGAAACACGGAGCTAAATACAGAATGCAGAACATTACAATGTTCTGAATGTGGTTGTTCGGGTTATGACACAGTGCAGTTATGTGGGTGAACATCATATCAGAGGACCACAATGTCTCCATCTTCAGGGCAATTAGGTGAGGGGGATAAAAGAACTAAAGGAGACAGCATGTTTCTCTGAAATGTAACATCCATCTGCATGACTTTATGATGTCACATTCCACAAGTCTGCAATGTGAACACACCGAAAAAAAAAAATCCACTGCACAAAAAAGGAAGCCGAATGAAAGCTGCATTATTTTAAAAATGTATCATTGCGCAAAACTTCAGGATCTCAAATTAAATGGTTCTAGCATTAACCCATTTCAAGACATCAGCACAGAAGTCATGCTGGTGTTATCACTGGTATGAAATTAAAATGGTCAAAGATGGTGTGGTCTCCTAGGGCATGAAGATCATACCATGTTTCAATAAAATATGTTTGTTTGCTATGTACATAAGAGCATACGTATGCACATGAAAATTATGGCATATAAAAGCTTTCTTTCTTAAGAATTATAAGAATAAATGAAAAAAAAAAAAAAAAAAAAAAAAAAAAAAAAAAAGAATATTAGACACTATTTGTGAGAATGTGAACTGGATGCATCTGGCTCAGGATGGGGCCCAGTGCTTCTATTTTGTGATGGTGAAAAGGTTCCACAGCTACAGAAAAACATCTGACCAGCTGTGCAAGGGGAATTTCCATCATCAGAAGTCAGCCAAATGAAGCATATTTCTGAAATGCCAATAGTACTACAGTTTACCTTTAGAATAACAGTCTTTTCTATAACTTCAAGGATGCCATCGCCTTCCCATGTTTTGTGTTTCTTCTTTGACTGCTTGCCCCATACCACATTAAATAGCCTGCATATGAAACACAATGTTAACACTACTAATAAACCATGTGTTAAAGACACTTTCTTAACATCCTACAGTTAACAATATACCTAAAAGCATGATCATAAGTGAAAAGTTTAGAAGTATGTGAAAAATAAATGCATATTTCAAGGTACTAGTCCAATATCAGCACAAGAGTCAAGAACAAAGTGTAAATGCTTCGCAGAACACATGCAACATTTCAGTGAAAAAACTAGAGTTGAAAACAAGATCAGCACATGAACAACAGTATACAACACATTACACAGAACTTGAGGAGGAACTACACAACACAGACAATAAGAAACAGAGCTGCAAACAACACCAGTACATGTACAACAGGATACAACATACTACGCCCATGCAGCAAAGGAATTACACAACACAGAAAATACCCAGACACTTTATATATAACAAATGTATAATGAAAGAAAATTACATGGTTCAATACCAATCCAATGCATGAATTATAAATCATTTGAAATCAACACTGCTGCCAGATTTTACCAATATTATCAAGATCTAACCACATATTTTAAATATACTTCACAGTATCTATATACATGAAAAATCCTGGGATCCCAAGGTAAGGTGGCACTGCATGCTCACATACACTTTAATTTTGAGAAATGAATTTGCCAGTAGATGATGGGAAACTGTCAGAGCATTTACCAAGCTGCATATTTTAACAAAAACACTGTTGTGCTGACAGAAAGAGTGACAACATATAAGAGTTTACAGCAGTGTACACAGCCAAAGCCCGTGTACACTGTCATAATCAGGTACACTTTCAAGAAACATAGTCACTCACAAAATATTCACATTAACACAATTCCTCACAAGAAAATATAAGCACTAAATATTAGCTAAAGAATAAATTCATTATTATCTCATTGGACCACTGGACGAACCACCATCTATCACTGCAACAAGTAAATAAGGAAGGCAGTCAATGACAACAATACCTGGGAACTTGAAGACAGAGAACATTAAAATTTAACTAGAAGTAATATGTAACAACTATATAGGTAAAATGGTGATAAACAACGTTACACATCATGGGGTGAGAACAGAACATGTATATATGTATGTACACATGTGTGTGTGTGTGTGTGTGTGTATTATATATATATATATATATATATATATATATATATATATATATACACACACACACACATACAAGTAAAAGTTAATTAGCATACATAATCAAGGGTGGTTACCACAACCTAAAGAAAAAGTATAAATATTTTAGCAAATTTAAGCCACACTAGGATAGCCCAGACACATTTTTTTTTACTGTAATCAATAATGTAACATCTTTAGTACCTTCATGGAGATGTAAAATGTTCCCCTTTAAGATGGTCAATAGAGTCTTAAAACATGCGCAGAAAATTTAGAGGAATATAAATACAGTACCCCCTAATTTACTTTATGTATTTGTGTACTGCACTAGCTGTTTTTTAAATAAAACAGAAGAGCAAGGCCAAAATATACTACAAAAGTATGATAGAAAATTACTAACCTTTTGCTTTTGTAACAATGAGAAACAATCTGATTGCTATCAAAATTTTCATCTTTAACAAGCTCCACAGTATTTCTTTTAGATTCCTGTGACCTCACATGTGCTGTACTCATGGTAGGTCTTGCACAGGCATCATCAGGTAACTGACCCTCAAGACCAGCTGTGTTGCTGTTGCTGCTACCACTCAAAAGATCAAGAATGCTTGATGTGCTCCGAACAGCATTTGGAAATGGTGCAACTGCCAAGTTAACAACACAGAAATGGACCTCATTAATAAATAAATACTTTCTCATAAACAAATAATGTCAGCTTGTTTTAACAATTGCACAAATCAGACTGTCAAAAGTAGTTTTTCTTCAGTAAAAAAGAAAACAGTACATGGACATCAACCGCAGTTTTTAAATAGAATGTATGCACCTGATGTGGCGATTTCTGAGCTACTCTAGGAGTTTAATGGGGATAGCGAGAGCACTTATGTACATGAGCATGGTATCATTCCACATAAGTAATAATGTTTTCACTTTGTTCACTTCCAGTGTTAATTATGGTACTTCATATCAACAAAGAGATTGGTGTGATCTGTAATATGGTAGTTTTAACAAGACTCTTCCAGGTGAACATGTAGGTAAAATGCTTAGGGTAGTGCTGACAATGTTCATGGACAGTGGGGTGGGGTCTGTTTTTACACTTTTTGACAACAATTCCCTATAGATTCCGTGCGGGATCTTCATTTTATCTCTAGTTATATAACACGAAATGTGGTCTCCCCACACACTATACGAACATATAACGCTACACAAACAAATATTACTAGATTATTAAAATATAACAATGAACTATTCGGCCCCCAATCTTAATGAACAACAAGCATTATTAACCACGCCTGGAAAAGAGCATTCACACTTATTCTCGGCACAGTTGAGATGGGGGCCTTACAGACCTGTTTACTGAAAATGTATGCTTACCACTGCGTCTTGCACCTGTACTTGTTTCTGCAGCGTGAAGATCATCGCTTTGCCTTTCTGAAATCGGAGAGATGAACTGGGAATTGCAACGAAGGGAAGGTACTGCAGAACGCCTCATCTTAACGTAATGGAACCCGTTAATATACCAAACAAAATGTTCCTGCAGGTTACAGATTCACAGTACAAAAATTATATATAACACGAAGGCACATGTAACTGCACCAATACAAGCGAAATACCAAATAGTCGCTGGAGTGATGTGAAGATATTTTGTTTCTACTATAACAATTTGTCAAAAAAAAGTTGCCAGTATATTATTACACTAATTTATTACAAGTATCGATTAGGTTAGTGGTGTACTGGAATTTAAAGCAATACACAATTCAATTACAATCCTTTCCCGCCTTTCTGAACGCCATTTCAAATCCTGTACCCACGGTTTCACACATGATCCCACTCTATCAACGATACCGAACGAGAAACGTTGCGACCAATAAGTCTATGTTTAATCCGTGACACACTCCCAGACGTATCACAACTTCTTTTAATCTGTGATGGAGATTATTTTTTTGTGAAATACACATTTTCGGCAGTGGTTTTATATGAGTAATATCGCCAAAATTGACTTCCGTGGTTTAGGGGGACAGCCATGAGGAGATGAATTTGTGATGGGTGTTGTAAACTGCTCTCCTTTAATCTCTGTGTGTATCAATACCTGTTGTTTTGGTAAGCCGAATCAATTTCTGGGTTTCTCCTTCGATGATTTCTGGAACGTGCCGCAGCGCGGGAGAAGCAAATTCATACCTGACGGTTTATTGTTTGCGGTCAGAGTGCAAACATGAACTCTGGGAAGACACTTTTTAGCTTAACAAAGAAAGTGGCACGGTAAGTTCAATGTTGTTAATACACTTTGCCGAGGTCTGCGGTGTAGTGTTTCACATTTGGAACGATACAGTTTACAGTTTTGACAACTATGATGGTAGGCCTTACGTTACTTTTATTAGTCTCTCCTGGTAAATAGTCTTTTAGTACTTTTAAGTGCAACACGATAGCTTTCTTCTTCGTACTTTTCCCCGTCGTGATTGGTTATATTACTTCTCATCTGATGTAATCTGTTGATTTTAATAAGGCATTATACAGAGTGATATTTTAATTGTGAACCCACAAAAATTTTGTTGTGCTCAGTGTTTTATGCAAGATGACTGGCCATCATTTTAAACACTTTTCGTCAGTGGTGCGAAACAACAACGATCGTTTCTTGTAAGTTTCGTATACCTGTCCATCATTTCAATTTTCTTGGATCCAGTAATGAAATTATTCCTTTAATTTGTTGCATTCTGCTGTGTATTGTTAATATACAGAGACAATCTGAATTCATTAGTCCTGTTAACAGTTTCATTTAAACATTCTTTACAAGAGTTTCTGTAATTGATTACTTGTTGGGGTCATATTTGACCATTTTAAAGTCATATATTGGGGTATTTGATGTAGTTTCTATTACATTCTGTTGTGTAACTCTTTAAAAGAGTTAATATTCCATCAGGAAATGATGTATAATGTTACTTTTATGCCAAAATTATAACCATTTTAAATGTATGGTTTTGAGTGTATGTATTTAAACATATGTTCTATATGACTGTTTTCCATATCTATGGTCAATGGAAATAATAAAGAATGAGTAATATATTGTCACTGCTTTATAATGTTACTTAAATGTTGAGTAGTATTAACAGTATGAGATGAAGGTAATCATGCTAAACATCAATGTTTTATATATCATTGCTCAAAGATGAAGAAAAATTGAACAATAAAAATGTGATGTCAAACACTGGTTCTGTAGTGTTTAGGTCTTTGAAGAATTATAGTTTATTAAAAACAGTGTTAAAAATTTAATACCGTTATCATAATTTCTTTGTATGTTTTTAAAACATACTTGACACCATTTTGTTAATGTGATTATGATTGTGTCATAATCACGACATTATAAATCCTTTCCTGGTGGAATTTTATCTGTAGATGTACTTATTCAGGGTTCTGTCATACACAGTGCAGTTGTACTTCTAAGGTAACCAGTTTTGGCCTATTTACAGGCCATCACCAGACCTTAGAGAAAGATATAAATCTCTTCATCAAAGGTTATATAGATGATTGTGTAGTTTCTTTCACATTTTCTTGTATGTAGGTCTGGTGATGGCCTGTAAATAGGCTGAAACTAGTCATCTGAGGAGTATAACTGTTTTGTGTATGACAGAATGCTGAATAAATACATCTATTGATCTGAACACAATGGGGATGTGTCACTTAAAGATTATAAGCACTAGGAATTTTATCTGTTATAAAAAGGTAAATTAAAAATTACAATAACCATCAGGCATGCACCCAAAGGAGGGGCTTTTGGGCTGCAGCCTTCCCAATTTGAAATAAAAGACATTTTGTAGATGTGATATCAGACATTTACATTATTTACCCTTCAGTCGAAGTCAGACACTGAATTCGGCTGATGACTAGTACATTAGGATTTTGAAAAAAGAAGAGCAAAAACTCAGAAAGTATTAGATAAACTTGATAAAACCAAGAAGACTAGATCCTGTGATTTAAGTTAGATGAGCAAGTGAAGGAAAATCTTTATATGTATATAAATGGACTTGCAAACAGTGTTATGTTGCAGTTATATGTTTACATGATTTTTATAACATAGGTTTTAAAGTCAAACATAAATTATATAGAATCTCATGAAAAACTCCCCCTCACTATGAAAATTCTGTGTGCACGCCTTATAACAGTATCACGAAATATCCCAATATATTACTTTAAAATTGTCAAATATGACTGAACAATGTAGTGAAATATGGAAATTCTTGTACCTTCTCTTTTAAATAGAACAAGCTTTGTTAAGAGGAATATTAATTCAGATTCTGGCTGAAATTGTTACTTTGTGTAAGTTGAGAAAGAAACATTAGCTTGATTTGGATTTTATTAACCAGTTATGTAATGATGCTTTAGTAATTAGATTGTCTAATAAATGACAGGAATTTTGGATATGGCTAACACCAACATTTTACATATTTTGTAATAAATTTGCCCATCTGCTCCTCTGTATTTGATAGTTAAAGAAAGAAAATATCCTCATTGAGTCTTAGGGGCTGGAAATGATGACTGCAAGCGGTAAGAGAAATGTTTGCCGAGTATTTTAAGGAAATTTTCTGAACCAAGTCTTGAAAACAGGGTATCTGGTGTCAATGTGATTTGAATTATTTACTGCTATTATGAAGCTGAAGTTGTATGTAACCGTTGTACCACAATTTGTAGTAGGTGAGAAAATGGTTGTGTAGATTCTTGAAATTAGCCTGATATGTGTATAATATAATTCAGACATTAAAGATTACATATATATTGTAATATTTAAATAGTGATATTTTTTATGCTGAAATTCCGTGCTCCCTTCCAGGTGTTTTACAAGTATTGTTAAGTAAATAAACCTATATTAGGCATCTCCATATCGTCATTATTAAAGCAGACTTTCTGTTTATCACCTTTTTATACTGAAGTTTTTTTTTTATCTTTTTCCAGCCAGCTGGACCTCATAGAAACAGTGTGTGTGAATAGATCAATAAGTGCTAAGCATCTCATGTTACAGCCATTCCACTTTCTGATTGTAATTGATTTTGAATCTACATGTTGGGAACACAACGCAGATGGAAAACAACCTGAAATTATTGAGTTTCCTGCTGTGTTACTCAATATTAGGACAGGAATGATAGAAGAAGAATTTCAGCAGTTTGTTATGCCAGTTGAAAATCCCATCCTTAGTGACTTTTGTGTTAAGTTCACTGGAATTAAACAAGAAGTTGTTGAAAATGGAGTACCACTACGCACATGCATTTCGCTTTTCTGTTCTTGGATTAAAGAAATCTCTGAGAAGAAGGGTTTGGTATTTCATGTGGATCAGAAAGGGAATGGAGAGAATACTTGTACCTTTGTTACGTGGTCAGGTAAGAATGCACTGCACTTTGTACTAGGGCTCAAAATAGTTTTTCTGTGCTAGGAGATGGTCCAGTATCCATTGAAAAACCTGATAATGAGAAATGATTTTGATGTGTTCTTACCCACATTATTAGTTCCTTAAGTTATGACTTAAAATTACTAAGCTCAATGAAAGAAATAAGCATAGCTCATGTCACTGAACTGTAGAAATAAATTTTTTAAAACCATTTAAAATATTATTTTCCATTTCACATGTTACATAGGCTGAGGCATTTTTCACACTTGAAGAGAGCTTCAAATGATGAATTATCATCAAATGTACTGTCAATACAAAATCTATGGGGTCGCTTTCATTTTCCATAGGATTTTCCACAGTGAACTGTATTCAGCACACTCAATGTGTTGTTTGCAAGCAGCCTTTTCAGCGTGCTCTTTGCCACTCAAAAACCACATCTTCATGTATTCACTAATTAACTCAATATAGGCCCTGTCAAGTTATATTATTGTAAAGATATGCTATGTGGACCAGCATGTAGTGTTAGGCCCACCTTCTTAGGAAGTGCTAATTATCAAAGGTGATACTAGATAAACATTGCATTTGTTTCCTGTAATTAACAATGGAAGTCCAATGCAACATGTCACACTGGGAGTGGCATTTAGATGTTCGATATGAATTCTATTGCAAGGAGCTCTGGAACATAGAAGGTATCTACACATGTATATATAACCCCCTTTTCCATCTGTTCTTGATATAGGAAGTAGACATGTTGCTATTAATGGGAATTTTAAACTGCTGGTTTACACCGTACAAAAATGGTTCTTATTTGCTTATTTGATGTGGATGTGAAAGTTAAGTTTTCACTGTGAGTTACAAATGGAACTTGAGAGTGAGAGAATATTTTGACCTAAGGGAGGTGAATTAACAGCAGATTTGTGGAGCTTATGTAATAAGGAGCGCCATAGTTCATAAGAACATGAGTATATAAGGTCCATTGGCAGGGTTTATGATGAAAATGATTAACCTTTTTTTTCTGTGATGGGTTTTCTTGACCAGCCATCAGTGCCGAAGGAGCCCTGCACTTACTGGGAGTTGTTTCAATGTTCCAGACTGGGACTTGGCTGTGTGCCTACACAATGAGTGTACAAGGAAGCAGCTCTACAAGCCAGAGATTCTGTGTCAGTGGATCGATCTACGAGCTACTTACAGGGTTTGTTTCCCATAGTACATTTGACTGGCATAAAAAGTTAAGGAATATGGTGAAATATAGAAGTACAATATGTACAAAGGCCAGTTTTCAGAAAGCTACTATCTATATTTGGGAATATCCTGTAGTAGGGCATACACTGCAGTTGCACAATCCTTCCTCCCATTACTGCTGTCACAGTCTAGTATATGTGGGTACATATTGAGATCCAGCATCTTTTGTAGAGACAAGGGTAGGCAGGCATGTAGATCAGTCATTCAACAATAATACATACAGAATTATGTAGGATATTTTTTTCTGAAATTGTCTACCATGTGTGTATTCAAGTTGAGCCATGTCCTGTATTGTTCGGGGTTTAGGTAGAAAATATTTTGCACTGATAGTAATCCACCTGGCAGCCAAGACAGATCAACGTATGGTCTTCATCATGTTTCTCAGCCATAAACTGAATCACACCCACTTTTAAGTGTGCCAGACAGTAGTTGTCCTCTCATAAACCTTGTATGTGGATGAAAGTCATTTCATGCAGTGCACAAAATACACTGAGACCCTGCACATGCTAAAACAATATTCACTTTCATATTGTGGTCTTTTAGGTAATGGCACCATGCAAAGTGGTATGTGGGTACCACCAATTCAAACGAACAGTCTCCATCTTTCGAGACGTTTCTCAGACACGCTGTCATTCACCAGACTGCAATGTGTCATAGCCTGTAAGACTGCAGTATGTCTTCATCACCGTGCAAATCTGGAAGTTCTTACTAAAACATAAACTTTCTTCCCAATCATATAATGTAGATAAATTTCTTGACGTTATACTTCTGCTGCTACTACTACAACATGCGTAACTGTACCTACATTATACTATTACAATATTAGTTTGAACTTCCAGCCACTATAGATAGCCAACATAGATTACGAAAAACAGCAGCAACTCTTAGAAGTTATTTTCCCCTGAGGGTGGTGCTACTGAACATGGAGACAGAAAATGGTGTGAATATGCCACCAGAGAGGGAATGTCCATCGCAGAGAGACATAACATAAAATGCGTCAGCTCACACGCACACACACACACATGACACATGGGGGTGTTTCATAAGTTGTGGATATTACTGTAAGAGATAATTTCCTGGGTCTTTGTGATAAAAATATTGTATATAAACAGGAGTCTGACTTTGACCACTTACAGAGATATGGCCACCTTACACTTAAAAAAAGAAGGTACATTTGGGAAATCAGTGTATTGCTGAGGTACCTGTATGTTCCTTATTTGTTCAGTTTAGGTTCTTGAAGTAGTAATAAGATTAATATGTGATGTTGGTGCCACCATTTTATACCAAAGCTGTGTAACTGCTGTGTGTAATTGGTCACATCTTACAGAAGTTTTACAGGAGACGGCCACAAGGTCTCCAGCATGCACTGTCCGAACTTGGTCTACAGTTTGAGGGCCGGGAGCATTCCGGTCTATGTGACGCCCGTAATACTGCCCTCCTTGCTTGGCGCATGGTGCAGGATGGAGCAATCCTAAAAGTTACCAAAGATTTCCAGAGAAAAGGACAAGCATCTAGAAGGACTCCTTTTAAGGTTGACACATAACAGTATGTAAAGAGAAATTAAATTGGTTTTGTAGTAGTCATAAGGCAAGTATACTGGTCATACTCACTACACGTTTTGAAAATTGTTCTAGAACAGACACACTGAATGATCTGTACTTAAGCACTGAATACAGCTATTATGAAGTGACCACAGGCTGGTAAGCCATTTACAATGAACTGTACTAGAAACATTTTTGAACACTTCTCTGTTATTGGCAGTGATTTCCTTATCATGCAGATATATCAAATGATATAAAGTAGCCACGTGTTTGTCGCACCCTATTCCTCAAAAACAGTATGTCACAGAAAAGAGTGAATATAAAAAATGTTCCCTTCGTGAGACAAGCTTGGTGAAATTTTTTCTGTTCCCAACATCTGACACAGTGAAGCCAAACAGAGTGAAGTATTAGGAATTCCTCAAAGAAAACAGCACTATTACAGTATTGGGGGAAAAAACACTTTTTTCTGCAGTACAAACTCATCCCTTGGAGACAAGTGAAGCAAGCACTTTGATGGGACATGGTTAAAAACCAGCTGTGCGTATGGTCTGAGTAGTAGGAGCATATCTGATAAAGAAAATTTTAGGGTCTATGTCAAGCAATCACAAATACTGATATTTCAAGGTGGCTTAAAAATATAAAGAACTTGCCTCTTGGACAAAGTGGTAGGATTGTATAGGTCTTCTTCTTCTTCCAGGCGCTGAACTTCCTAGTTGAAAGTTTTGGCCTTCTCAACGACCTCTTTCCACTTCCCTCGATCCTGGATGCAGGCTTTCCAGTTTTTTATCTTCATTTGGCAGATATCCTGTGTGGTGTTATCCTCCCATCTGTACTTGGGTCTTCCTTGTGATCTTTTGGTTAGAGGTTTCTAACTAAATATCTTCTGAACTGTTCTGGTATCTGGCATCCTTTGTACATGACCAAACCAACTTAGTCTTTGAGCTTTGATGTGATTAACCCTTTAAATGCCGAGTTAAATCCCATCTGCCATTTGCTGGCTTTATTAGGAGCTCACCATATTAGCAGGATAAGGGTTAATTATATTTTGTGTTTTATCAGCTTATCCAATTCTTCATTGGTTTTGATTCGCCATATTTGGTTTTCTTTTGTGGACTCAAATATTCATCTTAAGATTTTCCTCTCAAATACTAATAATTTCTGAATTACGGCTCCTTTCAGTACACATGTTTCTGAGACATAAGAGATTGTATAGGTAGTCTGGTGAAATACTGGATAGGTCTGAGCGAATAAGTGGAGGGAAGAAATCTATAGTTTATACACTGATGGCAAAACTTCATAAGACTGACAATTACAAAATTTTTAATTACAAATTGTACATCATTTTGTGTACCATACTTTTACTCATATGCTTAATTATTACATTAATATGTAACAATTGATATCAAATGGAGTGTTATGATATTTACAATAATAATACTGAAAACTTATTTCCATATTCATGTAACGCCACAGATACGATAAAACAAATGAGATTCACTGGAAACAGAGAGTGTGAAGCTCGTATCACCATCTAATGTCACAAAGAAAATGTCACGAACTGCCTTTGAAATTAATATCAGACTAACACAAGGGAAATCATCTATAAGTGATGACACAGCAGTCCCATTCTTGGTGAATCGCAGGGAAGTTACAGCAGTTAAAAAGGCAGTGGACAAGTTTTCAGTGAATGATGATAATACTAGAAATGTTATGAGAGAATTTTTTTACAAGATCTAAGACTGTTACGGGTCCTAAGGTTCAATTTGCAGAAGGAAATATGACAACCCCTCAAGCAGTAACTTTCCAAGGCCCTTCTAGTGCTAAGCAAACCCCTCCTGTCTGTCTCTGTGGTTCTCATACTTCTCACAAATTTGTCTCGCTTCAAGGGGCCAAATAACAGTCACATCTGTCCAAAATGGAAGTCCTTACAAATACAAAGACATTGGGATGTGGATTTATTTGTTCATAATTTTAACACTCTCTATACGACAGAATCAACTCTGGCCACTACTCTCTCCATATGATGTGATCTTGATGGGCAGAGGCTAATTTGCTTGGCAAGTATTAAGATCTTACAAACTGACATCCAATATTTTATTCTAATAAATTTTTGTGTACTGCAGTCACAGCAGTCTCTTGCATTATCCATTCTTTACATAACTGCCTGGTAATCACACAACCAATATATGGTCAGACGATTAGAACACTGAAGATTCACTCCAACTTTTAAAAGTGAGGGAGACAAACTTTTCCTGCAAAAAGTTCTGAGATAACAGTTATCCACAGAGCTAGTACAAACAGAATGTATGACACTCCAACTTGATGGCTGTTTGGTAGTTGGTATGGTTGTCCACCAATCTCATCAACGTGGAAACCCATCGGAAATATGACTGCAGCAAGGCAGAATAATACCACTGGAAAAAACACTTTTGTTTTAGCATATGTAATTTAATGTACTAGTTTTAATTGAATTGTACACTGGATTATTGGCTTAATAATATTTCTGTATTATGACAGTGTATACATTCAGTGAGAGTTACCTCTTTATTTTGGTAGTAATGATGTAGGTTGATGAATTAGGTCAATGATAGGGAATACTGGCGATGGATATGAACAAAGAAGCAACCCATATGCAATTTTAGTAACAATTATGTATCTGTTAAATGATTTTATACAGTTCCAGTCTTGTTTGTACTTACTTGCAGTAAAGCCAACCCATCGAGCATATGGAACAACATTTCGATCCCAGTGCGATGAAGCTAAGAGGATGATTGTAGTAGTGATACAAATACAACCAACAAATATACAAACTAGTGCCAGCAGCCACTCTGGTTGTAAATCTGGAGTGAAACATATTTGTGGTCGGTTGTAAAGGGTTATACACGTCCACATTAATCCCAGGCGAGTGTCTCCTGGTGAAGAAATTGGTTATTAGTCTTTCACATAACTGTGCATAGTACAAACTAATGCCACTGTTCCATCCTTTATGCTACTAAATTAGCAGTTACGCTTTTAATAATCTAAAGCAACTTAAATTCTGAATTCCCTACCTTGTTCCAACTAAGTTGTGGCACAAATAATTTATTACAAACGAAAGTTATTAAACATGCACAAGCTTATTATCCAGACCAACAAATGCACATCACATATATGAATAATATTTTATATATCGTAAGCACTCCTACATGTTCAACACATATGCATCATCTTCAGGGTGTCTTGTATTCTGCTAAGTTACAAAATGACTAAAATCACAACTCAGTAAAATTATATTAAAATGTTCACGTGATCGTTCTCGAATGATAAACAATCACTTGAACATTTCAATCTACTGACTTTACTGAGTTGTAATTTTAATAATTTTGTAACTTAGCAAAGTACAAAGACTTCCTAAAGATGATGCATATGCATTGAAACATGTAGGATTGCTTACGTTATAAAAGATATTTATGTTGTACCTTTGTTGGGTTGGATAATAAACTGTACGAGATATGCGGTACATAAATTAAAATTCATGTATAAAACCACTGTGGTCTAAGTATTCTTCAGTATTACCTCCAACGTCTGTTATTATCCAATCTGGCATTGCTAAACTAACGATAGCAAACACATCAGCCGCCATGAAAAGCGTTCCTGAAATTAAAGTCAACTTATCCATTTCTAAGATTTCTTGACTGTACACAAAACACCTTTAACTGTACGTAACCGAACTCAAAATCATCACAACCACAATCGTGAAGCAAGCTCTGACAAAATGTCAGTATTTGAATTACTAGGTTTCCATGTTTGTGCTATCACATGTAATGACATACTAAAGCATCACAAAAAATTAATTTGTTTCATAACTACACATGTTTTCGGTAAGAGTCCATCGCATTAAAACATTCGCGGGTCATATTTCTTAATACGCAACACAACACACGCGTACTTCGCGATAACCTCCACATAGAACAAACGTGTAATCCATGGATCAGAGTTCCATGATATGACCACTGTGTTTCAGGGGCACCAACGTAGTCTACGGTAATGTTAAATTTTTGTTAATAGTGATTGGGGTGTCAATTGTGAAGGGGTATGTAGGTTCGTAGCTGTTCGTAAATTTCGGACTGATGAGCTAAGTTAATTAAAAGTCCTTGCTTGGTCGTTGACATGAAGTCAAGACATGCAGAGGTTTATTATGAACCTTTTTACACATTCTGACTATTTTGAGAGTGATACTGATTGCGAATGGGTATTCTTAAGGCTGACAACCCAGTCATTTTAAAACTGATTTGGCGGTGTTCAAGATACTTCTTATAATGTCAATAAAGGTAATTATATAAAGGTGGTACTGTCAATAAATTTGTTAAATGAACTCCCTTGCATTGCGAAATTCCGACACATTAATATCGTTGATTGACACCAGTCAAAGGAGGATTTAATAAATGTGCAGTTATGTTTAATCCGACATGGCTTAATTTAGTCCATTGGGATACCCCTGTTAGTATAATGACTATTACGGCTGACAGTGGGAATCCATGGAGCTGTACTTCCACTTCGATGTTCATGGTGTTGTACTTTTTTAAGTAAGCATGGGGTCCCTGATATTACGATTTTGTGATGTGAAGGTGTTCGTAACGGCTAGTTACTGTCTCCTGTAAAGCCTGGCGTAGAGATATGTTATTTTTAATATTCATGGATCCATGCATCGTAGTATGACTCTGTAGAAACAACCAACAAGATGCAAATCTGTAATAGAATTCGGAATAATAATAATAATGGGGTAGTGGAATAATGAATTCTGTTACAGGGTTGCATCTTGTTGGTTGTTTCTACAGAGTCATATGTTATTTTGTTTGGAAAAAATAAACGGTTTTATGAGTGAAGTAAGTGAACCATTTAAATTAGATGGAGGTTCCTGTGCTTTGCTCCTAGGGGAGGTTTGAAGCAAATTCCTTAATGTAAATAACCACGAACTGTGTATCTAGGAAGCCGTAGAAGGAGGCGTGTAGAATGTGTGGCGTCTGCAGAGAATGAAAGTTGCCCCTTTAAAGTTACGATTTAAGTTCAAAGATTAATTTACCGATTCTTTGTGGGTAGTCTCCACGGCAGACGTGCGAGTAATTGCACGGATCTGTGATTGCACGTGACCGTACGTAGTTGTATGTGTGTTCGTCAGTAACTATTGATACACTGCGTGAATGTAATTATCATGGATGGGTGGTTGTAATTTTAATTTTATTCGTTTTTCATAAATCCCATTAGGAGTACAATCATGAGGATGTGGAAATACTCATGGCACAAATAGCAATTATAATAGGTGTAAATGTATTGCTAGTTTAGCAGTTGTCATAATTACAATTTTAAAACCATGAACTTTTAACATAAGAAATAACTAAATGGCCTTAAAAACTAATATATAATAAAGCAATGTAAAAACAACAAGTCACGTGTAGTTGTTTGTTATAATTTAAATATTCTTCTAGAGTATAAAATGAGAATATAAAAACCTTTTTAAGGCAGGCCTAAAGTTTTGTCTCATATGATAAACTTTTTATGTAGGATGGGGAACGAATAAAAATTTGTATTCAAGAATTATAAGCTCTGTTTTGAAATTTAGCTATATTAGGGATGGGTGGGTGAGGATTTCTGTTATTTCTAGTATTGAAATTGTGAGTCTCCATATTCATGATAAATGTTATTTACTACATATAATAACGAAGAAAATATATACTGGGAATAAAAGGGTAGTATTTTAATTTTTTTTTTTCCAAATAGATTCCTACAAGAATCCATATTATTAGAATTGCCCC
>Ga0268261_10001402_pt1 | contig 16494 bp, 16 predicted proteins | sample TergutNc150P1_FD_190353 | JGI IMG/M metagenome (GOLD analysis project Ga0268261, IMG submission 190353) | Nasutitermes corniger P1 segment gut microbial community from laboratory colony in Florida, USA - Nc150 P1 (SPAdes) (version 2) | ecosystem: Host-associated > Arthropoda: Insects >...
ATATATATATATATATATATATATATATATATATGACATTAGTAGCCTAAGGGTTAATGATTTCACCCTTATCCTGCTAACATGGAGAATATGGTGAACTCCTAATAATGCCAGCAAATGGCAGATGGGATTTAATTCAGCGTTGAAAGGGTTAAGTTATGTGGAGTGTGAAACTGGATCATGTTCCATTGTCTGGCGGCTCTCTTAATGAAGTAATACAGTGGAATGTCTTGAATCATTGTGAGAAATTTAGGTAGTATGAAGTGAAGGAATCTATAAAGTGTATTTATGAGCAAACATTTTTAGGGGGATTAAAGCTAAAGCAAGGAATTTGAGTCGGGTAGATGTGTAACCTGCACTATGCATATAAAGACAACAAAATGTTGTAATTTTCTGCTTGCATATGTGCCTCCTCAGTAGAGTGTATTGAAGAGTGCACTCAAGCTCTGAACTCATCAGTTGGGAGAACACCATGCTGGCACTAGCAGACCTTCCCATTCTTCTGTCCCGTGTGTACTGGGAGACAAAGCAGCTGGGAGGTGAAACTGATCACACCATTCTTAGTGATGAGGTTAAGAATGCATACAGCTGTAGTTCCACTCTGTTTGCTAATGGCATCTCACTGAAGCACATAGTTTGTGTTTAGGTATAGATATGACGGTAATATAAATATGGATCATAAATACAATATGCCCTGGCTTCATCTGTCTCAAGTAAGGTCTAGCAATGACTTTTTTGTCAACATGGTAATGAACATTCAGGTTCCATGTAATGCAGGGATTTGCTTAACAGAGCTACCATCAGCTTCTCAAAGACTGCTCTTTGGAGTTCATAATGGAATACAACTCAGTAACAGTAATGTGACACTTCACCTTTGTACGTTACATGTTACCAACAGGTATAATGCACTAGTGCTCATACCCGAGACTCCTTGTACATGTTTATTCTTGGGCAGGTAAATATTTAATTAACTGATTGAGACTTTCCCGAATGTGGACACCAGAACTTCTTCTCTGCCAACAGCTGTCAACACATTCCATAATGTGGGCACCGAAACATTTTGACGCCCACCAAATTTCAACACATTCCATAATGTGGACTCCAAAATTTCTTCTCTCCAAAAAAATTTCAACACATTCCCTAATGTGGACTCCAGATTTTCTTCATTGCCACCAAATGTCAAGACATTTACTTATGCGGGCTCCACAACTTCATTGCTAACAACGAATGTCAAAGTCAAGTGGCTTGCTCCACTTGATTTGTATTTGGGAGTTCTGGGTTCATATCTTGGACCAGTGAATGGCCATCTTGAAGTTTTTAATATCTCTCTTGAATTTGAAGAAAGCGTCAGGCTTGTACATTAATTATGTAACAAATGCTTCCTTGGTTCCTTATTTAATATTCTATCATGTGATGGTATATGATTTGAGCATCTAAAATAGTCTTATCTTCAGAGCCCTTGTTAAAGACACATGTCATAATATTATCTACCTGTGTAAAACTCTGTCGCATGGTTGTTTTCTCTTAAAGTTTCTTTATTCGTTATGTATTCTGTATATCCTGCCCATTTCAAACTTATGAATTTAGTCACCTTAACAGTACTAGACGAAATGTATGGGTGTATATTTTCAGTTTTATAATGATATAATTTTCTGTGTTAGGTCCCTTCCATTTGCAGTCCTTTGGAAACAGTATTGTGCCGACATTGATTGTTTATAATCCTTGTTTTAATTTTATGTTGTGCATACTTTGTGGTTAATGGAAATCTGTTTACCAAAAACCTTACACTTATTTATGGACACACACTTTCAAATGCTAACTTCTGCATCATCATCAGTGTTATCTGTTATAATAGGTGGTAAGCTGCACATGTATCTAGCAGTGATACATTATTGTTTACTTTTAAAATTCTCTGGTACAGTTGCTACAGTGTAAGGCTAAAATTTTACTTAATTATGTATGTTTTATAACATTAAGATTAAAAAATTTCCTTGATGATGTATTTACAATATCATTAATATTTAATTTGATTAATACATGCCTCTTCAGTCTTATAGCAGCAGCAGCAGCAGCAGCAGCAGTGATGTTGGTGGTGGTGGTACGAGGGTGTAGCTGGGAGGGGGACGAGTGGTACCCAGAGGGGGTCTTGGTAACACCCAAAGACAGGCTTAAGAATTGATTTTGGGAGCCTGTCTGGGTGCCAAGGCTAAGTCTCTGCCCTTTAACAGAACAAAATCCAGGGCTGTTACTGACCTTCTCACTGGACATAATACCCTGAGGAGACATCTTCATCTAATAGGGCTGTCAGACAGTCCACTGTGTAGGAGGTGTGGAGCAGAGGTTGAAACCATGGCCCACATTCTTTGTGAATATGAAGCTTTGGCTTCACTCAGACATGTGTATCTGGGCTCCCTCTTGGAGCCGGAGGACATCAAGAGATGTCAAGACCATCTGGAACTTTAGCAAAGGAACAGGGCTCCCATAAATTGATATGGGGCGTAAAGGGCCCGTCAGTTAAGGCCTAGGTGCACCAGGATCATAAGGTCTCGAACCTAACCGCAAATCAGTCAGTTGGTACCCAGAGGGTGGTAAAATGGGTGGAAAAATGACTATTTAGGATTAAAGAATTGATTTTCTGCCATCAACAAATTAAAAATTTTTGAGCCAAATAAAGGAAATTCAACAACTGATTGCAAATTTTTGAAAGTGTGATTCCTGTTAGGGGTGATCATTGTGGTTACTGCCATGGGCATCAAGGAACCTAGATGTGCTACTGTTGCTGTATCATATTACATTCACTTGTGTATTAATTTGAGTTGTGATACCGATATGGTGTCTGTGCATTTACTTAGCTGTACTACACCGTATTATTTAGTAACACCAACTGTTACGTGCGTCCGTTATGTGTTTGATTAAACACGTGTATAGTGCACTTGCATGTTGTGTTATAGATTTTGATACACATGCTGCCATTTGTTGTATGTTGTATTATTTGCATGCCATGAAGCACATGGGTAACATAACTTAAATCAATATGCAGGTGAATGATCCATGGTGGGAAGAATTTCACCAAAAATAGAAAATACTGGCAAGATAATATAGAGCAAGCAACCAAGTAAACAGACAATGATGAAGAAGAAGGAGGAGGAGGAGGAGGAGGAGGGGGAACAGGAGGAGGAGGACTAGTGGGTGGAGAGGGGGAAGGAGGGGATGATGATGATGATGATGATGATGATGGTGGTGGTGGTGATGATGATGATGATGATGGTTGTGGTGGTGGTGGTGGTGGTGGTGATGATAATATGGAGTAGGAGGCCACATTGGTGACGATGATAACAGTAGTGATTAAAGGGGCAGCTGTTACTGAAAATAAATACTTTTATTAATGATACAGGAAATTCATATTTGAGTTCAAATTTTAAAAACTGTTGAATCTAATGCTACAGTATACATGTAACTGAGTAAAATTTTAGCTTCCCACTGTGGCAACAACTATACCACAAATTTGTAATTCTTAAACAATAATGTCTAACTTCCAGACACATTTGCCACTGGGGATGAAGCAGTAGTTGGAATGAAACATTTATGTCAACAGATAAGATATAAATAAGTGTAAGCTTGTTTTTAATTTTGTATTTTAGGTACCTGCAATTCTTGCACACCACGAGGTGTTTCTGGAGGAGTTGAGGAAGAGACTTGAGCACTGGGACATCAAACAGAAGGTTGGAGATATTTTCTTGGATGTGGTGAGTAATTTCTTGTTTCTTTAATGATGCAGTGTCATGCATAGATTGTCAGATACAACTGTAAGGTACTGAGATGTAATATTTATTGACATGACAGAGAGAGAACAGTGCAGGTGGAAATACTTAATTGCTCAAAACATCAGATTTGATATAGCAAGTGGTTAACTACAAGACTGCAAACGTTTTCACGCGAATGAGTGAAATTTCAAGTGTAAACATGGCATACCCTTTACTCTAAACATCTTGTTGTGATAATATTGAAACTGTATTGAAGTAGTTCATGTTTTCACAACTAACAGATATTTAGATAGGTGGCAAGATGGCACATTTCTAAGATCTATATGAACCAGAATGGCACTGTGGGTTCCATTTACAGTTCTACATACATCAAGGGAATATTTGAGCTCACATGGGGATTCAGTTGTTTTGAACCCTCCAGCTTTGCTCAAGTTTCACAGTATAGCAGGGGACACCATTCTCACATCCTGGCCAAAGCATTACATGTTGACATCCCAGTTTTTTCCTCATTATATATAGTTTCATCTCCCATGCACTTCACTCTTACATATTAACTCTTACAGCTGCACATTACAATGTTTGGAATAGCCACAATGGTAGAGTGACTGCTTGCAGTGCAAGCAACCTGGCTTTGAATCCAGATTGTATTTTTAGTACACATGTCTGTAGTGCTTTTGGGGGTCACAAAATTTCCCTTCCTAATATAAACTATTCATTTGTTTGGTGTTGTTCTCATTTTAAACAAATGTACTACAGATGACTGTGTGTCATACAAATGCCCATGTCAGAGAGGACAGGCGCATTAATGAAGGTCACTGATATCACCCAGGAGCTGGGCATTTCATTGTGGTTTACATGGCATTGTTCATGACCACCTGGACTACAGAAAACTGCATGCTGAGAGTCAAAGAACCTCACTCACAATCACAAAGCTTATCATGCAGGACTCTGTCTTAACCATTTGACATGTTACACTGATCAAGGAGATCAGTTTCTGCAGTGCTGTGTTAATGGGGGATGAAACATTAGTTATTCATGTGACACCCAAAACCACAAGGCATGTTGATGGGAAAACACCCATAGGAATTCAGAGTGAATCCATTGGTAAGAAAGAACATGGAAACTCATGGCAACTATCTTTTTTGGCCGTAATGGTGTGCTTCTTGTGCATGTTCTGGACTTGGTGATGCGGTAACTGCAATGTGTTATTGTGGTACACTCGAGATGTTGTGGCAGGCCTTTTGTCACTAGAAGCCTGGTTGGTGTGCCGATTGTATGATAATGCCATGCCTCAAACTCCCACCTGGACTTGTGATCAGGTTATGATGCTATGCCTGGGAGGTTATGGACCATGCTTGATACAGTCCTGATCTCATGCTCAGTGATTTCCATCTCTGTGGACCCTGTAAGAAGAATGCGTCTGTCAAGAAATTTGCTACAAATACCAAAGTGAGGCAATCTGTAACCTCTCTGACATTGATCTTTGTTACACTGGGATACTTGCCTTTGTTCCACTGTGCTTAAATGCCTGTGGTGACTACTTCACAGGAGGTATTATGTGTACCATCTGCTATCCATGTACCATGTGTATGTGGAAGAGAGGATAAAGCTGTCATATCAGAGCATTTGTTACCTTACTTTTTGAAACTCTTTGGTATGTGGGATTTGTCCAGCAGGCAGACTTCTGGGGTGTACACAGCATTATCAGTAGCAAGGTTAAAGTCTTTAATCTTATTTTCAAGATATTTTTACTTATTCCCATTTTGTTTCCTTTTCAGTTCACAAAACAGGCTGTAATTGAAACATACACCTTATTCCTCAGTAACTTCAAGACAGCAACAGAAGCAATCAAGACCACTTGCCAAGCAAAACCTGCATTCAGCAGATTTCTGGAGGTAAACAGGAAAATAGCATTACCATTAAAGCTGCATGGTACAGTGCATGCTACTTTAAGGAACTGGGACATGCATGTAATCAATTCCCTACCTCCTGCATTAAAAGTGTTAAACATAAATAATGAAGAAAAACACAGCAGCTTCATTAGATGATAGTAAGAAGAATGGTCAGGCAATTAGATGCAGAGAAGAGTAAGTATACATTAACCTTTTAAAGCCTAGCAGTTTCTTTACGTACCACCAGGTTTAATATTAAAAAATTCTACACGGTGCTGTCTTTGTGTTGAGTGTTTTGTACAGATCTCAGAAGAAACAGCGACTTTTGCTTTATACAGCTTTAACTGGTTGGTTTTTATAACCATAGTGGAAAGTGTTTACGGCGTGATACGGACTGATTCCTTATACACAGCAGATTGCGTTTCGTCTTTAAAAGGTTAATGAATCAGCACCAGAATGTGGGAGAGAATTATGACAGATAAAGGTAAAAATTGTCTAAAAATGGTAAAATATTTGGGAATGGCAATTCTAATTGGATGCCTCTCTGGTCTGTTGGAATAAATTGGTTAGGGGCTGCCATGCTTTCCTTGGTGTTATGCTCATCTCCCTGTTGAAGTTTGTAGGATGCAACTGTATTTCTGTTGGGTCCTTCACCAAGCAGTCCATGTAACATGTTTCCTTGTCCAGTCAGTACATGTTGTAAAATTTGATGTCATGTCCTATGTTCATAATGTGTTCTGCCACAGCAGGCTCTGCTGGCTAGCTGAGATGTAGGTGCTTCATGTGTTCTTGTGTTCATTCTCTATGGTTTTTCCTACCTGTCCCACCCACTCTCACATGCACACTCACTCACGCATACACACACACACACACACACACATGCACACGCACACGCACGCCCGCGCGTGCACACACGCGCGCGCGCACACACACACACACACACACACACGCACACACACCCCACATTCCTAATTGTATCAGTCCATTATCTGGTACTAATCTTATTGGTTACATGGACTGTGATCTAATGACCATTTATTCATTCATTTGTATTTGTTGAGCCATCATTGGTACATAACCACTGGATACAGAAACTGTCAATATTACATTGTTCGAAATGTTGATTAGAATTTGTCCTTCTACAATAATAAAGTAATATCTATCCTTTACAATTATATTATAGTATATATCCAATTTTTAGTACATAGTGTAACATACAAAAGATCATTTAAATCTTTAATTGTAATGCATTTCACATTAAGTGTAAGAATAATGATAGATCTAACAAACATGTCAAAAGAAAAGAGTTTAGATAAAATTAAAACCTATATTATTGTATAAAACATTTAAAATGTATTTCTATGGTAAAAATTAGCTGGTTTTATAACTAAAGTATTCTTGCAATGTATAAAAGGATTGTTTTAATAAAAATTTCCTCAAAAGTCCTTAAATAGTTTAACATTATCTGACAATTTCCTTATTTAAACTAGAGGTTTATTGTAGACTGTGATGCTGGAGTAAGAGGGCTCTTTCTGACACATCTTTAGGTTTGTTATTGGTTAAAAAAATTAATGTTACCCCTTGTATTGAAAGTAAGTATTTCTGAATTCATTTTAAACAAACCTATCTTATGTATCTTAAACAAAGCTATAGACAATGTATATTGTGATGCTAAAGGCAATATTTGTAAAGTTTTGCAGTATTCACAACAAGAATCTTTAGGTCTGGCACCCATTATTATCCTAATAATTCTTTTCTCTAGCTTAAATATGTTGATACTCTGTGAGGAATTTCTCTTAAAAAAACAAGTTCATATGTCATAATTGAAAAAAATAAGCATAATAGATAATTTATAGTGATTTAAGTGGCAATATTGATCTTGTTATTCTAATCATACAACAAGTTTGATTCTATTTGGGAATAATCATTTCAATATGACTTTTCTAAGACACTTTGTTGTCAGTTAGTAATCCAAGAAACTTTAAGTTTGTGCTATTATTTGATACAGTCTTGTTGTTATAATGAATATTTATTGCTGTAGTAGAAATATTTTTGAATTGAAATTGCATAAAGTATGTTTTACTGAAATTCAGAGAAAGCAAGTTTGTGTTAAACCATTCATGAATTTTTTTAAACACCCTGACTTAAAATTTTGTTCTAAGTCAGTAACGGTGGGGTTGCTAACGATTACACTTGTGTCATCTACAAATGAAATGATTTTAAGATTAATCTTTAAATTTTCAGAGTTTGCTATTTGTGTTGTATGGATGGCATATAAAAATGAATTATGAGTTTTCCAGATTTTTGATGTCTGCATACTTTACAACCTTCTTACAATTTTTAGTTTTGTATTGCTGTATTTATACGATAAGTTTTTAGATTGTAATACTTACAAAATACAAACTTGTATACACATATGGACATAATAGTGCTAGGATAATATTGCTGGTATTTCTGTATCACATGCACGTATCAATTAACATGGCTGTGCTCGGATGAATCATGTTAGAAAGTGTATGTGAAAATTTAATTTGTCTACGCTCTTTGCACATTTTACGATAGTTATATGATATTATCCTCAGGAACTGTTTACTATTTGACATGGTGTAATATTGCAGAAGACTTGAATCTTTTAAGATCCTTCTGAGCATGTCAAATTAGATTAGATTAGATTAGATTAGATTTTTATACATCCCTTTGACAAAAAACTGTACAGGGCACATCAAGATTTCCTTGACACAACTATTTGTATGAGTAATCATACTTGTCATCACCATATTCTATACAACACCTTAACATGCTGCCAGTTATATGGATTTACATAGGTTCCTATTCTTAGTTTACATTTACATTTTCCATGATAAATACTCATACAACAGATATTTGTCTATGGAATACAAGGTCTGTTGTAATAGGAAAAACTTTAATTTATTTCTAAAAAGTTGTATGTTCTTTAGATTTTTTGAGTGATTTGGCTGCTTATTATGTAGTTTTACCCCTATATTATTTACAATTTTTTTAAGAATATCAGTCCTACATAACTGAAGTGGAAGATCCGATCTGTGACGTGTATTATAATTATGCCTAACTGAGTTCTGCTCTAACCCACCTATGTTCATTTTTATGTAGTATACAGTCTCCATTATATACATACATGGCAATGGGAGTATATTTAATGTCTTAAAGAATACCCTGCAGGAAGTATCTCTTCCTACATTGCTGATTAATCTCATAAATTTTTTTTCTGTAATTTAAAAGTGTTCCTACTTTCTCCATCGCCTCCCCAAAAGAGTATGCGCTACCTTAAATGCAAGTGGAAGTTTGCAAAATATGTACTTCTTAAGATGTGATGACAAGGAAACAACCCTGTGACATATACACATATTTTAGTTCACAAGTATGGTAGAGGTTAAAAATGTGTTTATATCTTTTTTTGTTTGTTTCAGGCAATGGCAAGGGAACACAAAGGGAAGCTTGCACTGGACTGTTTGCTCATCATGCCAGTGCAGAGGATACCACGCTATGAGCTCCTTATTCAGGTTTGAATTATTATTTCAGCTGACGCTAATTTCAGTACTTTGATTCACTGTAAAGCTTATGATATGTTGAATGCTGCATAGGAAATGCATTCTAGCACAGTAACTAAACATAACTGAAACCTGATTCATTATCAGTGAAGAGTGACGTAGTGAGATCTGAAGTTGTGTTTATATAGTATGGTAGCAATTTTCTGTAGAATTGGAGGATCATGGGGCCTCTATAATCATGGTACTCTGAGGCAAATGCTCCCTCCAAGACATCAATAAATTTGTGCCAGACTGCACAGTATCCCATCCCAGAAGACAGTTTTCTTCAAGACTGATTTTACTTAAATCATATACCATGAACAGAGAGTCATGAAGCACTGTGAATGGTATTATACTTGCATTCCACTTGATTATGGTTAGTATGTATGACTGAACCTTGTGGTGGAAAATAAGACGAACGTATAGAGATTATGTGTTGTGTTTGTGTGGACTGTATTAGCTAGTGACTGACAAGCACAACAGGATGATGTTGCCCAAATTTGAAGATGGAGAATGTTATATAATAAAATAACAAGGAGCTTGTGTGAATTTTTCATCTTGCCTGATCTTGGCTAGTAGTTTTGGGACTGTTAGATATGGGACTGTTGACTAAATGAGGAAGGAACTTGCATAGTGGCCATTTGGAACATGAAGAGGGTGGAAAGATATTTTTGATATATATCTCAGTAATTTTATTGTTGCGTGGTCACCATGTAGGCTATTCATTGCAAATTATAATTGGTAGCAAACCAACACAGTAGACATAAGAAAATAAATAAATGTGTGATAAACCAATTTATTCCACTCTTCTTTGCATATTCTGGCCCTACAGGGGCACCTTCAGGTTCAAAACTTAATATGAGAGGAGATTACTAGAGTATGGAACAGTTACAAACTCCAGTCACCTAACCAGTTCCATGCTATTTAATATTTTCTCTGATGTGGATATCCTAGTGTCTACTATTATCATAGATATTAAAAATCACAATATATTAGAAGTGTCCTGAATTACAATATTCTATAGATAAAGGGTCCAAATATTCAGTGTATGGTATAGTGGTGATGTGTACTTTAATCATCATAGACACATCGTAATTGTATATCATATCAATATAATTTCCTTATGCATCATTCCTCTCTTCTTTACTTGAACAAAGGACCCAGAGCAGCTTGTGAGTATAAGAATGTGAAAAATGGTTCTGTGAGAGGACTATAATGGTGTGAATATATTGGATGTCCAAAAGGTATATTAAAATAAGATTTAGTGGTGCCTTGACAATTTAAATTTCTTGGTAGTGTTCATGTTTGTGCAAAAATGTATATGTAAATGTGGCCATAAGCATTTGTGATGCTTCTGCCTTGGTTTGCTCTTTGAATTTATATAAATAAGAATGATAAATTTAAGTGATGTATAGTAATGTGGAGTATACACACACCTTGCATTCGTTGGTGGCAAAGTTATGTATAGCCCTATGTGTGTCTGCTGACAGTGTTTATGGTTCTTAGTCAGGTTTGTTACCTTTCAGATGTGTTCTTGTAGTATATTGTGCAAGTGCCAGAGAATGGAGTAAATTGGGTTATCCCAGATTTGTTTTATGATATATACTGTGTTGTGTGTCTTGAAATTTTCTCAGTGACAGAATTGAGTAAAATCTTCGGGCTGAGGGCCATGTCAGATACTTCAGACATAGCAGAATCATCTGTCACGGCTGTCAGTCCAAGAAGAATTTATTGTATACTTTGTTGGCTATTATTTTATCAATTGTGAGGTCTCAAGAAACTGGGTTTTGAGAATGGGAAATGAATTGAAACACTGCAGGACCATGTACATTTGTGGAATTTTTTATCACCAGTGTTGATACTTTCTTCTACAATTATCAGAGATTTGGTATATGATTCCCACTTGAGTCGTGTCCCATATTTTAATTCAGTATGTGGTAACCCTAGAAGAATGTTAGCATAGTGAATTTCAAAACACTGTGGACATTAAGCCTTAGGCTACTAATGTCATATATGTATGGAGCACCTATTCTTGATGTTTCTAGATCACACACAACGACGCAGCACAGTCGGTAGGACTCCTCTGGACGAGTGATCAGCTCGTTGCAGAGACCTCTAACTGACAACACACGACACTCACAACAGACAAATATCCATGCCCCCGGTGGGATTCGAACCCAAGATCTCACCGGAGGCATGGATATTTGTCTGTTGTGAGTGTCGTGTGTTGTCAGGTAGAGGTCTCTGCGATGAGCTGATCTCTCGTCCAGAGGAGTCCTACCGACTGTGCTGCGTCGTTGTGTGTGATCTAGAAACATCAAGAATAGGTGCTCCATATATATATATATATATATATATGACATTAGTAGCCTAAGAGTTAATGATTTAACCCCTATCCTGCTAACGTGGAGAAAATGGTGAGCTCTAATAACGCCAGCAAATAGCAGATGGGATTTAATTCAGCATTTAAAGGGTTAAACATTTCCAGTACTGAGGAAAATTAAAAATGTGAAACTAAAAATATGTATGATATTGAGAAACAGGTATGTTAATTCTGTGGGTAGTGGGTGTGAGCTGTACTCCAACAAGACGAATGAGTGCTGGTTTCTGTACACACTGTTGCAGACACTGCTGAAACACACTGATCCTTCCCATCCTGACCATCAGCTGCTGCAGGAAGCACAGAGAGAAGTGCATGATCTTGCAATGAAGATCAATTGTACTGAACGGGAAACTCTAAAGGAACTGGAAGCACTAATTGAAGGATTAATCGATCTGGTGGCACCTGAACGTACCTTCATTAGGCATGACCTTGTTACCATGGTGTCTGGTCAGGGCACACGCAAGGAACGGGCACTTTTCTTGTTCTCTGACTTACTTGTCATCACAAGTATAAAACGGAAGAGTGGAACCATTCGGAAACCTTCCACGTATGTAGTAGCCCGCAAGAAATATGATACCACAGCAGTATAACATACAGAGAACTTGACATTAGTAAGACACCTCTTGATGTAATTTCCCATTGTCATTTTCATTTCTTTACTTGCTCATTTTAAGTGATGTCTGTTCCTCCTCTGTCTCTACTCTGTTAGGGATTCAATCTGGTCTTAAAATCTTGTGACACATTCCAGGTTAGTGTACTTTTCACACTGATTTACAAACTTTTCTTCTAGGACTTGTCCTGGCAGTGTTGCTAGCACATTGGAAGCTAACAAATATAAGTTGCTCATGCGGATTCCCCTTGATGATTTGGAAATAATGAAGGGTATGTCTGAGTATATTATTTGCTGAGTGTTTGCTGAGCTCCCTGCTGTTTTGAATGCGTATTATTAATATTAATAGAGGTAAAGGTAAAGTTGTAGCATAGAGGTATAGCTCCACTCATTCTTAATGTCACTAGAGGGAGGTCAATGGTTAGCTTCACAACAAGGCCACTGTACACTTGGAACCAACTGAATAGGAGGCTTGGTGGGCCCAAAGCCTGTATGGATGTTCTGGAGTAGAGAAAAAAATGATCTTTCACCTACTGGGAATCAAACCCTGAAACATCTGGGCCATAGGCTAATCACTACACCCTATGTGCCATCCAGACTCCCTTACTCATATTAATTGGGTCCCAGTTAAGGGTGGAGTTGGTCAGGTTGCAAATGTATTATGATTTACAAGTATTAAAAGAAAGTGCTGTCTTATTAGTGCATTACAGGTTTATGACATGCCACAATTCAAATACTTTATACCTCATTGCACGGACTAATCAATTATCATTGTTAAAATAAAGTATTTTATATAAAATCTTATTTCCAGTATTCTAGAAACACTCTTAATTATTTCATTTCTGAAAGATCTTTTTCTGCCAAATCAAGGCCCAACATTAATCAGCATTGATGGTGGTCCTGCTTCACAAGTTTGTACAGTTCCCATACTGTTTATGACATGAAGTTTAAAAAGTCACTAACTTGTGCAGCCATGACTGACAAGATCTACGTGTTGAATGTCATGGGGCACTTAATATCCATACTGTTTATATCACAGGCATGCCAAATATGGACATACTTGCAGGTATAATATTTTAACTTCACAGTTTTATAACTGTGAGACATGTGTTTCAATACGTGATGAATGTAATAAAAAGTGTATTACTTTTTTGTGCGTAATTTATACTTTTGATGCAAAAGAACTGTTTTTTCAGTGTATTTAGTAAATAATGTTGTTTATACATATTAAGTAATTTAATTCCAGTAAAATGAGTGCAGTCTTGCTTGCAGTAGTGTACATCACTTTCTCTTTATGTTTTTTCAGCCAAAGATGAGAACTTGCGTCGAATGCTAAATGAGATGGAAAACCTCGCTGAGGATGTGGCAGCACTGAACCAGATCAATGATCTCACTGCATCTTTACATTGTCCACATGGCCAACTGGAGGAGGTGGTGCGAGAAATGCTTTCATCTGTCAACAAACAACTTGCCGAGCGGCAGACCAGTGACTCGCAGCTGTCGTACTTAGAACTGACACTGAACACGCAGTAAGTCACTACATCACAGGCTTTTCTTACAGATCTTATGGCAGCATGACAGTAAAACAGAATATTTAACCATTTCCATTCACAGGTATTCAGCAGAAAGACACTATTTTGTTCTGTATTGTCATGTTTCTATCCTAATAATTTATGCTTATGTTTGACCTGGTATGGACTGGAGAATAACATTAAAATGTACCTTAAAGAAATTGGATGGGAGGATATGAATTGAATATTTTCCCTTGGAATAAAGACCGTTGTTGGGCTACTGTGGACATTGTAAGGAATCTGAGTTCCATAGAATTTGGGGAATCTCATGCTTAGCTTAGTAACTGTTAACTACTCAAGAAGAACTTTGTTCCATATAGTTATGAAAAATATACAAATAATGGGGACAGCAAGACCAAAGCTTTTGTACCACTACAGAAGGAGTGGTCACGACAATGTGTTGAGAAATATTAACTCTTGATGTGATCTGTTTGTGCATAAGGTAAGATTATTGCTGTCATATCATGGAACTTGTGGCTGACCTCTAATTTATTTGTTTGGGTGTACACATTGTTACCTTGAATATGCTTAGTGTCATATGATGTGCTGTTGTATTGAACCAGTTAATATTCCTCTGTACTTCAGGTAACCTGTCCTAGGAAAAAGTGATTGTAGTTGTTATCAGTGAACTTTCACTGAACTTCACATATTAGCTACAGCCAACATATTTATTAAACTGTATGGTACTCTTAGTGACAATCACAGATGGCACTGGAAGCATTTAAAGCAATCCATGGCATTTTGCATGAAGTAAGCTTGTGACCTGAGCATTGTTTGTCTGGTAATGAGAGCAGCGTTGAACATAACACATGTCAGTGAGGCCCGTCTGTGAGAAGGACCCATTCTTATAGGGCTCAGTTTTGTGATGCTTCTTTGGAAGTCTGAGATTTATTTACACATATTTACCAGATGTAATTCTAGTGAATTTTAATCTTTCAACCTTTTAGACATTTCGCTGTGCATTCTGTATAATAAATCACACATTGTTTTCTCGGTAAGGTAGGTTAGGTCTGATGCAGAGTGACTGCCCATGAGCTGGATCACTGGATTTCAATTTTAATAGGTGTCATTGTGTGTTTTGCCACCACTTGTGTTGCAACTGAGGGGTTTTCCCACCCTACTTCCAGTAGGTGCTTGGGGGTTATTTGCTGTAGTGCAGAAGTTCAGAATATGTGGAGCTATACCTTTACTTCCTCATAGGTTTTTAAGGCATGATGTGTAATTAACCACAGGGATATGTTTGATTTTTATGTTACTTTTCACACTTTTTCAGAAACGGAATTGAGAATTTATCAGTAATATTCACAAAACCAGATAAGAGGACGAGTTGGGAGGAGTCATTCAGTGAAGCCAAACAGAAGCTGGGTGAGTGTGCTGTGGATTTTGTTTTCAAACAAAAAAGCTTACATATTTTTACATCATTCGTTGAAAATGTGTATGCTTTTTGGGAAATAAGAGATTCTTTTTCTGATCTCTTTGTTTTCTTTGCATGAAATAAATGCTTAATGTTACATGAAACTGAAATTAAATTGCGCTATGGAAAACTGGTTTATCTTGCAAAAAAAAGTATATTATTGTATTATCAGTTTTATTGTAAAAATTTTCATTGTAGTAGATGTTTATAATTTTGTGATGTATATTTCAGTTCCTGATTATGTATGTGTATGTCAGCAATAATTTGTCTTGACACGAAATGAATGTGAGGACTGATGAGGGATGCAAGGCTGTGATGAATGCATTTTGAAAGTATGTATATTTTAGAGTTGAATGTGCAGCTCCTGATTGTTGTCAGGTACATTTCATTGGGCAGGAAAAATACCACTCTGCAAAAGAGCCATCTTTGTTTCAACATTTTATATAAAATTTTATTTCATTATATTCTCAGGCTTAATGTAAATGTTTTACTTGTTGCAGCCCTGTCTGCAGACAGGCATCCATCTCCTGTGTTCCAGCCTCCACTGCCCATTCGAAAGACACGGGCTGGCCTGCAGTTCACTTGTGCTGCTCCAACTCTTGGCCTCAATGCTTACAGTATGCGTGATGTGTGGGTGTGCAACAGTGATGGCTATGTTGGACAGGTGTGCGTGCTGAGCTTGCAGCCGGAACCAACTGTCATTTCCTGCAATGGGGTGTGCAATGCTCGTATTCTTTGCATAGCCTCTATTCCTGCAGGGATAACGGGGTGAGGATACTGAAATGTCAGTTGTGTCAGATCAGTAGTTGCCAGACTCCATAACCTCACAAACTGTTATCCATTTGTATGCCAAAAGGACCAGGAATGTAGAAGCACAATAACGTTTAGAGACAATGTGCAGTGTTACAGCATGTTGACATGGTTTTTTTTTGTAAAAGAACAGATTAGAGCCTGGTATTGAAAATGAGGGAATTATAGGAGGTAAAATGACATATGAATTTTCAAATTAATTTAAAATATGTTTTTTAGTTTATGTTTGTGAAAAGATAAAAAAAATGTCTTCCATGTTGTGAGGTTCGTACCAGGAACTTTCTTTCTCAGTTGATGGTCTTCAGAGGTTTTACACCATGTAGGACAGTAATGTAATGTAATGTAATGTAATTTATTTGCATTCCATAAATCCAAGTTAGGATACAATCCTATGGATATAGACATAGTCACATACATACTATATAATGACAAATACACAGAGAAGACTCTTAATAATAAATAATAAAATACAATTAATAAAACA
>Ga0268261_10001403_pt1 | contig 16490 bp, 15 predicted proteins | sample TergutNc150P1_FD_190353 | JGI IMG/M metagenome (GOLD analysis project Ga0268261, IMG submission 190353) | Nasutitermes corniger P1 segment gut microbial community from laboratory colony in Florida, USA - Nc150 P1 (SPAdes) (version 2) | ecosystem: Host-associated > Arthropoda: Insects >...
TTGAACGCCTTATTCAAATAACAAGTTAAAATTAGGTTAGTAACAAATTAAACAAATGGCTCGCCATATTTCCAAAGATTCTAAATGGCCCCCATGTTTATATGAGGTAACCATAACAAAATAATAAGCTAAAGTTAGGTTTGAAATTACCGCTATAGCAGCCACATTGCTTCAAATTCAAAATGGCGCCTTTGATTATATCAGGTAACCATAACAAAATGAAGTTAGGCTAATCAAATGGTCATAATCCCTCCTGCATCTTTTGTTTATAGCACGTGACATTAAAAAAGTTTCAAAATAATAACAAATTAAAGTTAGGGTTAAAATTACCGCTCTAACTGCCATACTGCCACAAATTCGAAATGGCGCCTTTGTTTATATGACCTCATGTCGTGGGACATAACGAGCAATTTGTCAACATTCGTCTTGGTCAGGTGTTCCCAATGCCCCTCCGTGCCATCGTAAGTGACGCCTCGCAAGTCACGTTGCTGTTCTTATCCACCGACAGCGGTAAATCCCCGTTCATAAAGGCCCCGACAGTCTCTCTTCTGATGCCATACACTCTGTCGATCGAACAATCGCCTATCACGTACTGAGATAGGTAATGTCCGGCGATTTTCCGGAAATGGGCATTGCCAAATCGCACGAACTCTTCTTCATTAGGCACCACGTAATATCCGACGAAGCCGCTCCTATCTTGTGCTTTTTTTCGTAGCCGTATCCAGCGTCAGCTGGTTCCTGGCTCTGAATTCCCGTATCTACAGGTCTTGGCCGACTAGCTGTTGGTCCAACAACCGCCCTTCCATAAATCGGTAGTATAATGGGGTGAATCTTCTTCATAGCTCGTCTGAGTAGGTGGTTCTGCATCTACTGCAACTTTACCCATCTATCGTGGGGAAACACATCCTTTTCCTTCCACTTCTTCTTCAGCAGACTGTGCATTTCTTCGAGGACTCCGATGTCGACTTTTACTCCGTCGTGACGTACCGTTCAAAGTTTTCAGACGATACGAGCAGCATCTTCCGCAACGTCTTGTATAGCCGTATGAGATTCGGTAGATCCGTTACCACTGTCGTCAGTAGAGGGAGCAGGAACCAGGCTTTTCGCACAATCACCTTCTACTTACCGATAGCGACACCCCTGCTTAAACAGGCGTCTTAGGACGTCCTTGTGTTTGCGCATTCGGTCGCAACCGCACCTGGCAATTTTACAATTTCCTTTCAGAATGTTTAGCCCCAATTCGGCTATGCCGACCACCGGATCCCTGTCCGAATTCTCGATGATGGCCTTTCGCAGTCGGGGCGATGCGGACTGAGCGCTTGTAAGAGGTGATATTTCGACCCCTTTCGTTTCATCGCTTACAGGAGCGTACACCACCTTGACTTCCGAGGGGAATATATTGGTTCGGGATCGAAGGCGTGTCCTGTGCGAGTTCGAACAGCAGGTAACCGCGCTTCCTTCGTGTAACGTCGAGATAGCTGTCGTACAGTCCTCTGCTGCCTTCGGGGTACACCTGTCTGGCGAGGTGAGAAAACTGATTCTTGTCACACACCTTTTGAATACGACCAGGTACTTGGCATTAAACGATACATCCCTGCACGACGCGTCCCTGGTGGAACAGGTTCTTCGTGATGGGTATTACACCGATGTTCCTGTAATGACTGCCCTTGGTGAAGAAATCGCACGCATCCCTCGAGTAGGTCTCGTACAGCAGATCGTCCAGCACGACGAGTCTAGGTTCATCACTCGCCTCCTTTAAATCGGGGATGCCTTTGTGGTAGACCTTTCTTCTTGAATCTGCCCACTGCTCACGAGGTACGGCAGAGTCCTCGCTGAAGCACCACAAGATATCTCGAAAATCGGAAACTGCAGTCTGTCTAGATCGGTGAGTAATCGGACACAGAACGAAGTCTTGCCGCAGCCCTTGGAACCACTGATGATGGGCATGAAGGGGTGCTTGAACGTGTCCATAACAAGTACTGAGAGCCGGAGCCGCCCTGCTCATCCTTTATATACCCGAAGGGCAGAGTCCTTGTCGTATAGCCTCCTGCGCTTGTGAAAAACACTATGTACACCTCTTCGGGCTCGGACACTATCCTTATCGTTTCTGCGCCGCTGCCGTCGCACCGTTTTATCTTTCGCTTGATCTTTCTGTCCGTGTGAACGGTGAAGTCATATCCTGCATAGGCAACCAAGATCATTGTTCGTATGATGTTAAAATTGACGATCTGAGCAGTGGCGTAATTAAGCGTTATCCACCGCACTTTGCAGAATGTCTTGGTTTCCAGAGTCTTTGTGTTTATGGTCTTGTAGGCGTAGTACTTAGAGCCTCCCGGCACGAACTGCTCTATATACTCGTCCTGGTCAAGCTCGTTGGTCATGTCGCGCAACTTGTCTCCACATGTCACGGCTGGAGGTTGTCCGCACCTTTCTATTTAGACGACGGAATCGGCGTCGCAGTAGATGGCCCGTTTCTTCAGTTGTTCTAGTTACGAGTACAGTTTGAGACGGGCCCCAGTCGTCACATATGCTCTGATCACTTCGTTGATATGACACAGGATCGACATTTACTCACCCTTTTCCCGTTACTTCCATGTGACCCACACGATTTCATCATTGACGTAAAGGAGGTTGGTCTCTTCGATACCAGTCGTTGCAAGGAACTGGAAGAGTTCCTGCGGATCGGAAATCATCTTAGACTTTGGTCTGTTGTTCGATTCCGTCAGTTTGCCCCAGAACGGGATGAAACAATTTGGCCAGCCCATCTGAACGCGTTCTTCTGGATGACCGTCTTATCCAGCTCGATGCCCTCGGTCTCTCGAAAGTACTGGAACTACCTGTCTTCGTCCTCAGACCCCTGCACCCAGCTCGGATATCCGCTAGCCTCGGCCTTCAGTTTGAGGAACGTGTCGATGTACTTGACAAAGTGCCTTCTTTCGCCTGTCTTTGTTTGATACTGTGTCACCTCGTTCTCGTAAAACTCGTGTATCTTGAGTACGAGGTAGCCGCGCTTAACAGCTAACCTCACCTCATCCACGATCCAGTTGGCTGTCATAACCCTCTCCGAGACCCTGTCGTGACGGCACTGCTCTTGAGATCCCGAATCCGCGCCGACTCCGCACACGTCTTGCACACACGAAATATCCGACGACCGTCGCACCTGTACGGTAGCACCGGGTGATACATATCCCGCGGTGGCAGTACTGTGAACTGCAACAGTTCTTTTCCGAGCATTGCCTGTAAGTCCCCGTACTCCACATGGATCGTGGGATGACTTTCAAGGAAACTGAAATATTTGCATACCCACGGGTACAGGCTCATAGCGTCTACATAGTGGACGGTCTCTACGCCTTTCTTCACTTTCTAATGGAGAAATATTGTTTCGGTACGCCCACCGTATAAGGCATCTCTCGTCCTCAGGGGTGTGCTGTCTTCCATCTCCATGTCATCGGGGAGCTCAATCTCGATTACCACTGAACCCTTACTTGATATGCGCCTTGAGCTGTGTTCCAAGCGGAATATGGTGTGGTCATATCTCTGGGTCAGGGCGTAGCCTTCGCATGCCGTAGGCGTGTCCCTAAACGTCATGCACGTATGGCCATTTTAATAACTCCCCCCAAACCACGTATACCGTGCTCCGTTTCCTTGCAGAGGTCATCCACACATATATCTGGCGGTTCGGGCATTTGGTGTTCCTTCCCGTTCCTCCCGTGCAGGATCCTCTTGTCCTTTTCTTCATGCATGAACCAGACCATCGCTTCCTTGCTCCACTTTCTTCTGTCCGTATAGCTTCCGATGGGAATAATTCCTATCCTGTCTGTTTGCAGAAACGTTTTCCGGATGGTCTTGTTGCAAGCCTATGCGATGGTCATGCTCTCGAGAAACACCTCCACATTCTCGATCCGCAAAAGTTTCTGTGAAACGTGCGCCAAGCCTCTCGCAGTACTGTAATGTCAACCTGCTAGTAGCGGTCTCGCACGTGTCCGTTGTGGAAGACCTTCGCAACGGTCTGGTACCACGAGAGAAATTCCTTCCTCTCCGACTCGTGCATCTGATCCACGCTGTAGTACGAGACGTCTGGTGCAAGGCCCCCATAATTCATGTCCTTGGTCGTGTTAAAAAGATGAGGGTACCACGATTTCTCCGCCGAGAGACCGAAAGCCTCGGGCAATTTTCTGAGAGGCATTGGCATGTAATTCAGGCTAACAATTTGACGTTCTCCACCTTCAGGGACAATATTTTCTCCATTCATGACTAGCAGCTCAGGCATCAACTTCATCTGCATCAGATGATTAAATATGAATTGGAGATCGAAGGCTTTTACAATATGAGCGATGGCCACGATCCTGTCTGCCCAGTGCCTAGATTTGAAAACGAAAGAAATGAGATCCCTGACGGGGTCCGATCAGAAACTGGATTTCTCTTGCCGCATCTTCGGCAATCCACTTCCACATTATCCACATCTCCACACACGGTGCAAAACTGCTGGACGCACGCCAGGTTCGGCACGTGTTAGAACGAAGTATTCTTACACTTTGTGTTCTGCATAATTTCAAAGTCATAGAACACGAAAAGTACCTTTTCGCTACGAGGGGCCTTGTCAGATAGCGGGGACATGTATCAACTCTGCCAAAACTCCTCGGTCTTCATACACTGTGGGCAGTAGCGCTTGTTACACTCGTGATCATGTCCTTTCATTGCACCACATTCGCGAAACCTTCTACTGGCTTTGCACAGTCTTGCCTGATATTTTAGACGCTTGTCATTTTGGAAGCATGTCGCCTTCCTAAAGTGTCTGTTGCAATCTTCGCAGGATATCCTGGCGTTGTCCTGGATGCATGGAAAAATGGCCGAGCAAGCATCGTACGACGCGTCGCACCTGTGCTGCGTGCCTCTCTCGCATCCCATGTTACACGCGAGACACACGTATCGCTTTGCCATTGCTTCAATGAGGTTCGCAATCACGCGAAAATTGGTGTCGTCATACAGTAGGTTGAACCTCAGAGGTGAGGCTACTTGCCCATCAAACGTGATGCTCTCGTACCGTAAACCCAAATACACCCCAATTCTAAACTCAGGTAGATGGCGCTGAAAGGCTTGTAGCTCGGGAATACCTTCTCCTCTGCTGAGATCGAAGCCCGAGCCTGCAGCAACTCACGGACCTCAGGCAGGGTCTTCCACCCTTTTCTATAGGACTGGTAATCAGGGTCGCTAGACAGTTCTCCGTGACCTCTACTTCCACAATGCTCGTTTTCTGATGCGACATCAAGGTTGGGTCTTCCTTTTGAAGTCAAAACCTTACCAAACCCCACAGGCATCTTCACAGAATAGACGTGGAACGTGAGGTTATCCAGGGCCTGATATCTAGCGTTTGAATGTGTTACCTTCTCAAACACGCTCCACACAACGTCCCTGCTTAAACTTAAGCCGATCGGTCTGTCCTGTTGATGGTTGGCGTATCACTAGGGTCAAGATCTCTCAGAGAATATTCAAATAGCTCGTCCACACTGTCGGCAAAATATTGCGTGGGGTCTTGGTCTGCTGCGCTCGTGGTATGAGTGGGAGCAGGAATCCTCACGGTCAGCCGTCTTTCCTCAGCGTTGAAGCGCCTGCATTGGCGGATGACCTCGTCTTCAACCGTGAAGTATTCATAAATTTTTAATAAAACACACACACACACAGGAAAAACTCACTCTGTATCCACACGATGTAAGCGGTACGACTGACGGACAACAAGTGATGCTAGAACCACTCTTCACGCCTTTTATAATACTCAGAATCACATATTGGGCGAATGGTTTTTGAAAGCCGACCTGCACGTTGTCACTTTCGTTTGTAAAAGAACCGTTTAATGGTTCCACAATCAGCGTGAATGAATGTACCAAGCAATTGGCATAGCGACACGTTTTGCTCATTTAGGTTACAGAGTCTTTTCATGTATACCATTTTTTTTAAATTGCTTCTAAAAATAGTTTTTTCTGTTCACATGTAATGACAACACGACTTAATGTCCTATGCAGTTGGTAGTGACACACGTTCTGTTATTTCAGTCTACGAACGAATCTCCACACCTTTATAATACTCAGAAACATGTTAGGTGAAAGCTGATCGGCACGTTATCACGACCCGATTAATGGTTCCATAATCAACACGACTAAATGTCCTGAGCAATTGGCGTAACGAGAATTCTGCTGATTTAGTTACAGAGTCTTGTCAAGTATACTAATTTTTAAAGTTGCTTCTAAGAATAGTTTCTGTCCTCGTGTGATGACAGCACGATTTAACGTCCCGTGCAGTTGGTAGTGACACGCGTTCTGCTTATTTGGGTCTCATAATGTCTACTTCTAAGAACAGTCTGTGTGTCATGTCTGCCAAGAAAGAGTACTTGAATCGATACCGTATGTGGGTTAGGATAAGATAATTTAGCACGACTAAATATCCTGTGCAATTGGCAATGACACATGTTCTGCTTATTTAGCTCTACAAGGTCTTACGTTCGATTATAAGAACAGTTTGCGCGTCATGGCTGTTGAGACAGATTGTTTGTGTTAGCCAAGTTTTCTTTTGACATGTATATGTCTTAGGCGGAGTGCTAAACGCTGAAAACGTTAAAAAAATTCAGCTCACTAAGACGCGTGACGTCACTGCAACGGGTATTGATATACGCATTGGGTAGCACGTGACATGGGAGGGGGAACTGATGGGGCTTGAACAGCGGTACCTTCTCGAAACTTTAACCTTGGCACGCCCTACGTATACACATGTGTGGGCGCAGAATGCGGAAGGGGGAAGACAGAAAAAATGATATCCGTTGAGGCGTTAACTAATTAGTAGTACTCGGACCGCGTTTTAGTACGTGAATTAGTTGTGCTCCGGCCGTGGTTTAGTACGTGTGTGTTAATAATACAGTACAGCGTTAACGTTTCGTGTTACGAGTATGGCCGATACGGACGAAGTTCTTTATGCGTAATTTGCTTATATGCAGCCATTAACTTTTTGTTCTTCAGACATCAAGTAAATTAATGCAAGTATAATTTCCATCTTGTGATGAAAGTACCGGATCATGTATGTCTTTGGCTAGACGTATACATGTCGCACGGATTTCTCGACAGTACAAATATATAACTAATGAAAATAAAATGGTACGCATACCGATACGTGCGACATGCATACGTCTAGCCAAAGACATATACATGATCCGGTACTTTCATCACAAGATGGAAATTATATTTCTAACATTGTTTCAGAGTAAGAACAGGATAATACATGCTAACGAAAATTGTAGTGAAATAAAGCAAGGATATAATTCATATCTGGTTTATGTCTGGTGAGACAAAGTACCGGGATCGATACCGTTTGCGGGTTAGGATACCAATAAAAACTGGAGTGAGGGTTATAAATAAATAATTATATAAGCAATATCTGTTTATTATTATTACAAAAATAGTTACACAGGATCATCTCATACATGTGTATGTAGGGATATTTAAGATAATTCTTTTTATCATAATTACATATATATAAACATAAAATCTTTCTTTTCCACAATTACATGGAAATACAATTGCCACCGGGTTAATCACGGTGCAAGAAGGTTCTTTTTCGTTTCGCACACCCTATAAAAGCCTCAGTCTCAATCTCGAACAATAGAGTATCACATTTTGCACACCAATATGTTTTTTCTCCTCCGAGAGTCTAGCAATAAACCCCGCTCTATCGCCCACAACTTCCTCATACCAGTCACACTTGATTGGGGGATTTGGATCCGTATACAGACATTTCGGATGGAACCGTAACGCCACCTCTTCTTCTTCACCATCCTTGCAGTAACAGATAATTATAATACATGGTAGTGTGTAAGGAAAAAGTCGCTCACCTGGCACTAGACCGCATTTAGCTAATTCCTTGAATCTGTGAAAGGGTACTATAGAGTTCATCCTAAAGGCTTTGAGATTTAGTACACAGCGAAATGCCACGTCAGAAGCATCTGCCTTCAAGGTTGGAGGTTGTCTGACACATATCACACAATGGCATACAGACTGAGCGGTACCTACAAAGACAAATCTACGCTACGTGCAGACCGGTGATAGCCACCCATCACTCTCCACATGTGTATCCTCAATGTAGGCCACACTTTCCAATGACGGGAAGATGAGGGTGGCATATTTATAAAATAATAGTATATATGTGTCCCAGACATGCTTAACCAAATTTAGATTTTACCTAGGACCACAGGAACGTCTCGAACCTACAGGTATGATAAGAAAATTAACTGAATACTTTTTGTCAATGTCCGCGACACCAAAACCCTGTGGCAAATGAGGCGAAATTGCTGTAAATTTTAATTCTCCTAGAGTGAAATACTCAGAGTCGTTACCGTCATATTCAAATAAAAATCTGAGGGTTTCAGAATCGGGTATTCCACATACAGCGATATAAAGGCCTACAAACTATAGTTTTTAAACCTACCAGCCAAATAGGCAGGAAGGAGCGCTGAGATTGCACAATAGACACCCTCAGAAAGGAGAAGCCGTAACAGAGAATCAATGTGGCGCTTTTATGGACTGTTCACTGGGATAAAGTCATCCATCCATACATAATGGCCCTCCATAGCCTCCATCTTCTCGTGGGCCTCACAGAGATCGGTAGCCCCGAAAATATGGGTAAACTTGCGCTCGCACCAGTCTCAGCCATTATTCTCTAATTATATACTGAAAGGAGAGAAAAGCGCAATCAGATAAGTGTTTTTTCCCTAATTCTATGCACAATCACTTCACTTTTGTCTTTTATTCCTGCTCCTCTTTTGGAGAGAGCTGATAGGCTTTAGTTTTTTCACTTGTACCGTGATAAATAAGGTTCATCTGGATCATTCTACCACTTATCATATCTACATCCATGTGTGAAAAGACAGGTGTAAAACGTTTAGGAAGAAATACACTTATGACGTCTTCTCCTGAAGACACTCTGATGGTGAGGAGTACAGATATCGCATACTTAGTCAGCACTCTTTCAGCCCTACAATGAAGTAGGGTTTATCCTTTTCCAAGTAGCCGATATTTACAGCTCTACTCACTGACACGACAGCAAATATTTCGCACAGATTCATCTGTAAAAATGTTACTTGTGTAAACACTCTTTCACACCGTAAAGAGAGAGAGATAAAATTCACTAAGCACATGATATTCTTACCTATGTGTGTTTCAGCAAGCAGCACCCCTAGGCCTCGGATCTAATGCCAGACTTCGACAACAGTGGCAGGTCGTGACACAGCAGTGAATCCCGCGGTGGTCGAGAGAGAAAGTCAACTGGGTGTGGTGCTAGGCGAAGGCGATGCTAGCCCCTCCACAATGGTGTGAGAATAGTGTTGGACTATCGGACACAGGCTCGAGCTAGAGAATGGTGGGCTAAGTACGGACTCGCGCAATATATAGAGGAGTGAACGTGCTTATTACACGTGCATGACACTATGCTAATCTTTTTTGCCGTGAACAGTTACACGGGCAATTTACAAAGTACGTGCTAATGAATTTGCCGCGACTCATTAAATGGAACATTAACTCAGAATAGCTGTACATGAGTTCGTGCTAATTTCTTTTGCGTGAAATATTAACCGGGTCATTTAAAAACAGAACGTGTTAATGGATCCCTACAGTCATTCCCCTAGAACGTGATTCTGACAAATAAAAATGGTTGGGAGAGTCTTTCCGACCTCACTTGTGCTCCAGCAGTCGCACCGTTCACATCAGCTAAAATATGTTTAGGGGGGGCTAGGAAGGGGGCTATAAAAGGCCCACAGTTTGGCTAATCCTAGGCATGGGCTTTGCCTCTGCCTTACGTCACCCCGCCCACCTTGCGCCCCCCGCAGTTGGCCGGCCAGTCGGCCGGCCTCCGGATCCTTCCCCTTCTCTTCCTAAACCTCAACCCGAAAATGATGCCACGGGCCAACAAACCAAAATTTCCACCCCAAAATTTTTTACTTATTTTTAAATACCTTCAAAATGGCCACGCACGCAAAAGTACAAAAATTTAGGTTTTTCCCTTCATCACTACCTCTATATGAGTTTACAACCTTCAAGGTCAAGGACACTAGGTCAAGATCAAAGTCACTCCTCAAGTCGTGCTTTTATACTGCAGTATTTTACTTCTTTCTCTCTCCACCATCCAAATAATCGTTTTGAAAATATTTTTATTTTTATATTGTCCCTCATCAACGCAGTAGCCAAAAACTATTCTTAGTTATAAGAAGCATTGGAGATGCATTTCCCCCCTCCTGCGTCTCACCAGGCTACTCCAATGAGTACCACTGCATGTAAACTAATTTAAGGAAACCAAATATATAAAAAATCACTGAATTGTTATTAAATATTGTTTAATTCATTTATGGCATACACTAAGTTATAGCACACTCCATTTGTAAGTTTGAAGATATATATTTTTAAGTTAACAAGGCTTTATACGGTTTTGAAAATGTGGTATTTAACGATTTCATCTATTTATACGATTACATAGCTTCAGTAATCGATTGATAAAGGCGCAGGGAGAATGAATGTGATGGTATTTATGGAATAAAACATATTATTCGGAGAACCTATTCAACCGACCGTTTTTCCAACCGAAGTTTCACCCGAAGTGACTTGGAAATGAACAGACGACAGCCTGAGAGTGGCACGGGCTGCCTAAACCCAGTCCTTATTAATTGTATTATCTTCTTCGAAAAATACAAAAATTACCTTAATAATAATAATAATAATAATAATAATAATAATAAATTTGCAGAAATAAATATATGTTTTTCCCTTGATAAAAGCATGAACTGTGATGTATTCTGGGGTATTTTTGCAAAACCTTTCAGAAAATATTTCACTTCTCATATCTGGTCGCTTTACAGAAGTCGGGGTTCAATCATGGCGTTGTTGACAAAGACAGAAAGCAAGACATACCTGCACGAAACCTCACCAAAGGTTTTAGTGAGTGGTTTGTTTAGATAGGTGAAGCAATCACTACACAGGCCTGGAGAGGCTCGGAGGGCTCCCATAGTTACGAGTATAGGCGTCCAGAATTTTTAGACAATCGGCTCATGAAGATGGCAAGGTTGTTAGCCCTACGCACCGACTAACTTTACCCCCAGAAAATATTTCTGGTAGTTATTTGTGTTAGTGGTTGAGTTGACCCCTGGCCCATAGTGTGGCCGGAAGGAGTAAATAAATGAAAATTATTAATGACTCCGTTGGGAATTTAACCTACGACCTTCCTTCGTTTAGCGCAGTGGTTTAGGTAGGTATCACACTAAAATATAGTGACAGCCTGCAGTTTTATTTTAAGTTATAAAGTATTCTATAAAATATATTCGGAGCTTTACGTACTCAACATTCGTTGTAAAAAGGAACGGCTTTCTATGTGCGTGTAATTACAGTACAGTAAAGCAGTTTCATATAACAGTAGTGGAAATCGCAGTACTTCACCCGCAAACTGATCTTTACTAGATGCGAAATAGAAAATACATAATATCACGTGCGCATTTCTTACATCAGTAACATGTGTAGATTAACAGTTTGTCCACGAGAAAATTTCACAAAAATAATACAAAATAAAATTCTGCCAAACGTGGAAAAACTGTTTAAATACTTTTCTTGTTCTCAAAAAACTGTACTTAAATATACTTCTTTGAAATGCAATGTAAATTGCCTTAGTAGCTATCAGCATTTGAACATTACAAGAACTCAAAGTGTGTAAATATCATTGTGGACAACCTATGTGTCCAAGGACTAATACGTGTAAATGTTGTATCACCCTCACACATCCATCTACATACACACACATACACAAAAACACACACAACTTATCAACTGCAAAGCGTGGAACAGCTATTTCCATGTTACGTGTTGCGATATATAGTATTGCGTGGGGTAGCAAATATTAGCGCGGTGTTCAGAGCGGAAAATCTTATCGGTCGGGAAAGGAATCACAACGTAAATGTCATGGTTGAATGACTGTCATCGTATTACGTAGACTCATGTTTCTTGTCTGAAGCCGACTAATCTGTCCTCTGGCTTTTTCTTATTTATTCCCATGTTACTGATATGATTTGTATTTGAAAGCAGAACACAACAATTAAATTAGAAGTCTTTCCCAAAGCATTTTAAAAGCACAGCCCTTTACAGTCGACGCTCTAAAGACCTAATATATTTCAGAAAATTTTTTTTTTCCATGATGTACCATCCCCTGTTGGGCCAGGGTCTCCTCGTTATCAAGGCTTCAAGGCTTCACGATTACCCTCAGACACACCACATATGTTAGGACTCCTCTGAACCAGTGATCAGCCCGTCGCAGAGACCTCTACCTGACAACACCTAACACTCACAACAGACAGACATCCATGCCCCCAGCGGGATTCGAACCCACAATCCTACCAAGCGAGCGGCGGCAAACCCATATTTTAGACCGCGCGGCCACTGGGACCGGCTAGGAAAATCTTTACTGAATAAAATATTTAACAGTGAAAATTTAATTCAAAGGGGCAGATGAAGTAGTGTCAGTAAAATAAAGCCTTTTGTAACTTGCTAAAAAAAGAAAACAAATGACTTAAGGCCCTTGTCACTCTCATACCCAAGCATTACGCCACCTTTACAATAACGAAAGCGTACTCCATGTGCCAATGTCTGCCGAAAAATCTGTCATATGAAATAGTCCAGAAGAACCTAGATCCCGTCGGTATTGCAGCATTGACATTTCCCGATAAAATTAGTCCAGATATTAGTACCGATTCTTCTATACAAGCTGCCTGTGTTATTGTACTATACTGATAATTTCTAAGATGATTTAGCTGTTTTTATATATGAATAAATAGCAAGAAATTGCTGAGTTTTGATGGCAGAGGAAATCCGAAGCATTTGGACAAAAAGAATTGTCGCAGTGCAAGTGTATACATCACAAAACCCACATTCCTTTAGTAAAACCAACTAGATGCACTGTTTGTCGAGTTTATTGAATATCACTCTACATGTTTCTGACGGTCTTTCCGTCCATCCTCAAGAGTCCTAGACTGTACATACAGCGTCAAGTATATGTCATACAGGTTAGTTGACTGCTTGCTAGTGGGCCCGATGGAGTTCCATCTCGTTCCCGTTAGCGACCAGTCAACAGAATCTGTTTGACATATACCTGACGCTGTATGTACAGTCTAGGACTCCTGATGATGGACGGAAAGACCGTCCGGAACATGTAGAGTGATATTCAGTAAACTAAAAAAATTGTGTATTTAGTTGGTTTTACTATAGAAATATATTATGATGCACGGTCCCATGAACATCAAATCCCACACTGTTTGATCTGGAAATAAACCCTGTCTTCCGCTGTGCCAGACCGCATGAACTATAGAACAGACCTTTACGTTATGACGTACACATTACATTAAATTATGGTTTTATAATATCTCTCAATAGTCGTATGTGTAGAAAGGAAAAATTTGGCAGTTATTTGTGAAAAACCTAGCTAGAGTTGGAATTTAGAAAATTCTCCCTTTGGTAATTCAACGGGCTTTCTAATAACGTATTGATAAAATCTTCATGGAGTAGATTCCGTTTCCACAAACGAGACACTAGCGACCGAGTTATGACGATGAGAATATTATGTTTTTTCTCATGTGTCCAGTAATCCATACCTTAATTTTATAGCACAATTTGATGGAGTGTTTCATATATAGGAAATAAATGTTTAGTCAGCAACCACAAATGATGACCAAGATTTCTGGTATTAAATGTTACAACAAAAAATCGTGTTTTTATTATTTCGTAAGAGGTAATAACTCTAATCTTAACAGGAAATAAAATCGCTATTCACTTCAACACAAGTAGCTCAGTTCGGCTGCAAGTTAGTGCTTGGCACTACTTTAGATATCAGGAGGGGACTAACAAAACCACTCATAACCACTGGATAAAGTAAAATTCACCCCTGAGCAGGACATGAAGGCCCAGAGGGAGAGCAGACGTATAGCTCTACTCTTTCTTTAACCTCGACGCTAGTGGGAGGGGGTTGGTTAACCCCATAATCCGGCCCTTTACTCCTGGGAGTGAGGACCGGTACCCGCTTCACAGAAGGCTGGGTGGGCCCTTTGGCCGGTCTGCCCATGTGCGGAAATTTCCACCCCAATGGCGGTCGATCCCTAGACCGTCGAACCAGTAGCGAGACGCCATACTGACTGCGCTACCTCGGCATAATTATAGTACAAAACTCTTAATTATGTCTCTATTGCAGTGTGCTTCACGTCCGTGATATATTCAGGACCTTGTGTCTACTTGTGTGCCTGCAGATTCTCCCCAGTGTCTTAGAATTAGAATTAAACCCTTCTCGTGTGTTAAGCCATACTGAAAATGTCAAGCAATCCAAAGGACCTGAATCTTGAATCGTTACGGAGGTCAACAGACACAAAGACGGGGAAATTAGAACACCGTAGGTTTGTCTTTATACAACCGTCAACACATCCGTACTGATGTGTTAGGTATGAAAATTCCTCCGTCAGTTAAAGATTTACAGACATGGGGAGACGTGCGTTATAAGGTTATATCCGAAGAATTTTACATGCTAGCATTTATAACCAGATTTTATGCTACTAAAATTACATGTTAACTATGGTTCAAACGAAGCTAGACATTTTTAAACAAATTACTTACGTTCTGGCTTTTATGACACTGTTGTTATGACAAACTGCTAGATTTATGCTGTTCAAACATCTGATCCTCAGGTAAATCTAACTTGTTAGTGTGTTCTGTGTATTAGTTTCTGTTAATTTAGTATATTTGTAATAGTTTTATGACTAGCCCTGTTTGGTAGATATTTTTGTATATTAGTTTCTATTAAATTTTTATATTGGTGCTAGTTGTATAATTGGTCCGGTGCTGTTAAACTAACACCATAATGTATGAGGAATTAAACTGAGTTATAATTATTATCGTCATATTATTCAGCCCTCATTTATTAATGTGATAGTTCATCAGGACATGTCTAATTATAAAACTTGTACAAAATATATATGACAGAAATTAGATGGAAATACACAGACATAAAAACATAACAAAGAAGAAAAAAGATGTGTGAAAAATTCAGCACACAAATTCAACATTCAAACAGTACTACTCCAACGATTATTCAATAAAACGGTAGCATTAGGAGTAAAAAACTACATCATATTAATTACGAATAACCTAACTAAATGAAAATAACAGCTGACATGACACGGCAGTGATCGACCTCCAGCACAAAGTCTCTTTAAGCATTCTAATTTACGCAGCAAAAATATCTGCACCTAACAAATCATTAATTAAAACAGGTTTCCATTGAACATAACGGCACCCCCACTAACGGCATTACGCGCTGAAAATTTTTATCGGAAAGGCAGTTGCTTGAGAGCCAATATTACGCAAAGAAAATCTCTCGAGTTTAGATTCGACGCATCCGATATTTTCCAAAACGTTGTGAAAATATTTTGTACAATGTAAAGTTTAATTAAAAACAGCGTGTCTAGGTGACACCTCCAAACACTTAAAGTACAAAAATTTCAATTAATTTAAACAATAAACATTTTATACTTCATCTGAATAAAAACACGAAGATGAGAACGAGATACGAACTTCCGCTTGATAGTGTAATCTTACAGGGATCAGGAGAGGTAATGGAATTCAACACAACAGAGCCATATACTGACTTAAGTCCAACTAATATGTAATGTGTGGACAAGGGGAACGTTACTGTCCAAATGAACTCCCACACCCCACTGCGTGAAAAAAATATATAGTACACGTGAAGGTGAAAAAGATGTTTGGCGTTAATAAGTACCTCCAAATATCTGATGCGATAATAAAGGCTTCACACAGTTTGTAAACAAAACCGAACAGGTCTCTGTTTGTAGAGAAGGAGATAACTCTGGTCCTGTTGACCTTGAGATTGAAGAAGTTATAAATGCATTATCAACACACATAATTTATGGTATACATGATTTAAGTAACCGAAAGTCATTAAGGGACTTTATTTCAAGAAAATTTTGATATCGTCAGTAGGATAAGGCGACTTGACGCCGCGAATGACCTTGAACCAGGTCATTGACCTTGAAGCGTGGTGTAGGTATTCGATAGTGGTTTGGATGACTTCATAGGTTGTGACGTAGGTATAGTTCCCCCTTCCGTCACCAGCTGTTGTTTGGATGACGTCATAGGTTGTGACGTAGGTATAGTTTTCCCTTCCGTCCCTAGCTGTTGTTTGGATGACGTTATAGGTGTGATGCAGGTATAGTCCCCCCTCCAGCCCCCGTTCCCTGCGCCTCTATTCGGTGAGGTTAATAATTTAAATTTTTGGTATAGGGGCACTCTAACCTATATATGGCCCTGGGTAAGCAATAAGGGCTTGTTTTAATAGTATTTTAACCTTTATCCGACGGCGCGCCATATATGGTGCAGACTTGGAAGTGCTCGCCTTACGAACGCACCCTATGTGTTGCG
>Ga0268261_10001404_pt1 | contig 16482 bp, 14 predicted proteins | sample TergutNc150P1_FD_190353 | JGI IMG/M metagenome (GOLD analysis project Ga0268261, IMG submission 190353) | Nasutitermes corniger P1 segment gut microbial community from laboratory colony in Florida, USA - Nc150 P1 (SPAdes) (version 2) | ecosystem: Host-associated > Arthropoda: Insects >...
CAGACTATTTATTTAATACCCATTCTAATATATACGCAGAGGTCTCCAAGTGGCCTCTCGCCTTCATGTTTCCCACCACAACACTGTATGCAGTTATCATGCTCCGCCTGTCTTATCGTTCTCTGTTTCAGCGCTGTGGTTGCATTCGGTGAGCAGTACAACTGTGCTGTTCACTCTGTCCACTCTTCTGTTACTTCCTCTTAGGCCCATATATCTTCCTTAGCAACCTATCCTCGAACATCTGTACCCTGTGTAATTCCTTAACATTAGAGACTAAGTTTCACACCCGTATAAAACAACAGGCGAAGTAATCGTTCCCTTTGCTCTTATATAGCAATCAAGAGCACGAAGAACTGCGGACCGACCGGTGGTAGTCCGGCGCAATTCGTTTTGCTCTCGGCGTGTTCAGAAACTTCACCATTAAAGAGCTTTCCTTTCGAGTATTCCTTCAAAGAACAGCCGCTGTATCTTGGACGTCACAGCTGGCGGTACAGGGTGCCCTGACGGTGAGCGTACCGACAGGGGGCGTCAAGTGTGAGAGCAAAACGCTGAGGTGCAGTGGGTAGAATTAGCGCAAGGGGACTGCTGGGGGTTGTAGTGGCGGATGACGAAGGAAAAACAAGATTATTGCTGATAGAAAAACCGGACTTTCGAGAGAATGGACTGGCATAGGCAACGGCGGTAGGTTAATGGAAACTTAGCAATGGAGGGACGTTAAGTGGGTCCACTACATGTTATAAAGGCACTGATGTGGTTTCTGTGTCGTTTATTTATTTATATATTTATTTATTCATTTATTTATTAAGGCCATCGTGTTAGAAGAGAACATAAATCAGAACCCCAGACATCCGCCGACAGGTGCTGGGCAGGTGTCAGGTCTATGTGTTGCAGTGCTGCAGTGTTGCAGTGCTGCAGTGCTGCAGTGCTGCAGTGTTGCAGTGCTGCAGTACTGCAGTGTTGCAGTGTTACAATGTTGCAGTGTTGTAGTGTTGCAGTGCTGCAGTGTTGCAGTGCTGCAGTGTTGCAGTGTTGCAGTGTTGCAATGTTGCAGTGCTGCAGTGTTGTAGTGTTGCAGTGTTGCAGTGCTGCAGTGTTGTAGTGTTGCAGTGCTGCAGTGTTGCAATGCTGCAGTGTTGCAGTGCTGCAGTGCTGCAGTCTGCAGTACTGCAGTGTTGCAGTGTTGCAATGTTGCAGTGCTGCAGTGTTGTAGTGTTGCAGTGTTGCAGTGCTGCAGTGTTGTAGTGTTGCAGTGTTGCAGTGCTGCAACTTGCCATACCATGCGGTGCCCCCCCCCCTCCCCCCGGCCGATAAAGTCGTATCCACATTGATTACAAGTGGGCAAACCTCCAGATTCATTTGGTCATACAGAGTCCTTATTTTATCTGACAACTATCATTTGTTACTTCCAGCCGCTACTCCGCAGCAGGTGTTGGCGGGCGGTAGAGTGGGCTGCGTTAATTTCGGAAGAACTTGCCAGATAACGTAAGGACCCTGTGTTAGTTAATTCATTCTCTTTATTGCTTTATCCACGCATTTCAAACTGTGAACGATATTTTGTGTACCCCAGAGAGTTAAAAAACTCTGATGTCCGTTTATCTTTTTCTGTTCAGCAGAGATATCACCACCACTACCACCATAATCATCATCATCATCATCATCACCACCTTTGTGCAGTGTATTTACAATTATGTACCTGCAACAAACCATGTTTCTAAGGTACACAGTGTTGCAGCTGTGCTGTGGTTACACTGCATGCTACATGCACTGTACAGCACATCAGCACTTCCCGCAGTATATGTGTGCAGTTCCGTACGGCTGTTGTTTTGTGGTGCTTTCCTGGTTATTTTCTGAACGATTTTGAGATGGTTCCAGTTGCCCTTTGTTATTACTGGTATCACTTTTGTTGTTACATTCCACATGCGCTGTATTTCTGTTGTAAGGTCTTTGTATTTTAGAATCTTCTCGGCTGCTTTCTTGATCACGTTGCAGGCTCCTGAAATCGGAACGTCTGTTAGTTCCCTTTTCATTATCACGGTGTATGCAGTCCAGTTTATTGTTAGTGGTGGTTCTGTCGGTGTGCAGGTGATGATTCCATCATCTGGTGGTTACCTTACGCTCATGACTTGTTTTTGCTGATTTTGTTACATGCTTGTTCGACCGCTCAGTGTGTAACTGTACCCCTGTTTCCTGCGTATGTTCAAGTGTAACTGAGCGTACACACTGCCATGCCTCTCTAGGCATTGTTGGATATGCTGATACAATGTGGCCTACTGCCTTGTCAAATTGTTGGCATAATTTATTATTATTATTATTATTATTATTAGGTATGTGAAGAATTATTCAGTACGGGTTGTGTTGTAAATTTGTCCGACATAACTTTTAAAGGTACACATTGTAGCCATGTTCGTACACGCTGTAGACATGTATTGCTCACTGACCGTCACACGCCGAGTGACATTGTGGTCCGTCTGTCTGTTGTTATTTTCAATTATACGTGATTGCCTTGCAGAAGTTATGATAAAGGAAAAGAAGATGGGACTGCAATTTGTGTATACACTTGACCCTAGTTTTACGCCCTTTTGCTGTAACGCCCCTTGCCACTTTACCCCACTTCTCAATTTGCGCTTTCACATTTTCGGTTTGACGCCCTTTGGCTGGATGCATTCTATTACGCTAACCTCATTTTTATTTACACCTTTTTAATTTGCGCCCACCTTTTCGGGAACGCAACACGGACGTAAAAGGAGGGTGTGGTGTTCTGTGATTTTCTCCGGGTTCGAACGTCATGTTAGAATTTTTCTGCGAAGAAACCCAAACTTGTTAGAAAGATCTCGGTTATAGCCACTCGAACACCAAATGCCCGTCCGTGATCGTTGTTGCTGACGTGAACCAGAAGGCTGTGTGTTCGCCAAGGTTTTTTGCTAAAGACAGTGGGAGGGTTATAAACCAGAACCATCGCCTGCCGACCCACAGCACTGCAGTTTAGAGCCAGTGTCGCTGTGTGACAGTGCCACTGGACACGACTGGGACCGAGACTGGCAAGCTGACAGACAGCAGGTCCGTCCGAGCCCACTTGTGTCAGGTGGCACATGAAATTGACGTGTGTGACCTAAGGACACGTGAAGCAGCCATATCATAAAGATGCTGTATCAACTGAAGGTTATGTTAAGCTGCATGTGTGCGCCCATTTTAACACTGAATGCTAAGTGCTAGGCAGCTACACAGCAAACCGAAGCAGTGCTGGCGTTTCGCGGTGTCTGACAAGTTGAATTGTAGAAGCTGTTCCAAAATATGAAGCTTTTACTAACCAAAATTCGACCTTGAAAGCGATGTAACTGTGACTGATACCAGAGTTCCGGATAACAAAATGCAGAATTCACGTTGCTTCCTGGTGCCATACTGAGCTGCACAATACTGTCACTGAGCGATATATGAACGACAGATTCTGATACACAGCGGAAAGTTTAAATTAAACCTTTAAATCCTAGTGGCTACCGCTACGTCACACACACTCAAATCTCCGCACGTTGTGATGGTTAATTGTGTATGTTTTGTACAGGAAGCGTTAAAGAAAATTGTGTTCTGTCAGGTGCGAACTGAACCGAGGTTTACTAGTTGCGTCCCGCGGTCAATTGTCGGGTAGAACAGTCGTGTACCGGCTTCTGAAGACAAACAGAACGGCTGTAGTCTCGAATCGGGTCCAGGATACCTTGGTTCGATGTCTGTCTGTGGCGCTACACAGTGGATCAAATTAAGCGAGAGCTGGCCAAAATACAGATTCTTCGACTTATTTGATTTGATATATTTATTTAACTGCAATTGGGTAGCCACCCGGTGGCAGTTGTTCAGTACACGTATACACACAAACAATACAGGGAACGTCACAAAACAAACAATACATAGAACACAAAAATACATAGAACAACACAAAAAAATACGTAGAGCAACACAACAGCAAGGAAGAGTGCGGGCCGTGCCCCGTCTTTGCGGGTTTTACCCTGGCATTTGCCTTACAACTGAGGAAAAACCACTTGCACAGAATGCTTAAATGTCTACGCGAGGGGCAAGAGAAAGTTACCGGGGTAACGAAAATAATACGTTTTATGACATTTGGGGTGGATTTGTTTTCGGTACAGGGAAACCGACAGACAGAGCATTGTTAGTAGCAGCGGTGTGAAAAGGTGGGCAACTTTGTGTGAAACTGTGGGAGTGGTTGTGCTGTTGTTACGGTGCAGTTTGGCTTATGAATTGAGTTGGTTGTGGTGCAGAGAAATTGAGTTAAATAATGCGTGAACTGACTAGAAACGTAATACTTGATGCAAAACATTGTTTATATCAGTTTGTGTTACGGTGTCTGCTGCATGAAATTGTGCGTTCGTTATGTATACAGAGCTGTCAAACTGATCCGAGGCTATCAGCACCGTTTGTTGCATTGTTGTGTGGCGTCACACTTTATTATTATTATTATTATTGTTGTTGTTGTTGTTGTTGTTGTTGTTGTACAAAAATTAGCTGCCACTGCGTGCTACTCCGCAAGTTACTGACGACTGTCTAAGCACTGTCATGTAGTTACAGAATGTGATTATTCGGTTTGACATGTGATCTGCTATTTTGCGTGCCCACTGTTGATTTGAACAAAACGTTAGAGGAGTGTGGACGACTGGGCAAGCTGACACACACATACGTATGTTGTGCTTGTAAATGTGTACTTTGTTACTTTGTGCTGCTCTATGTGTACATATATGTATGTATTTTTGTTTTGTGTTTATAAGAAGGTATGACACAATTTGGCACAGTTGTTTAAAGATAAATACAAAGTTACTGCAAAAGGATTTGTTTAAGCTGTGGACACAAAGGAGAGGCGAGCAGCATAGCAACATAAACAGTGAATATGTTCAGAATAGTGACATAAGGATGTTTGTGATTATGAATCTTAATACCACTTTACGTTGTAACAATTAGACCGATATCGATTAAACAGTAAGCGCTTTATTTCCATTTTCCAGTCAGTTTTCTGTTCCCAGTTTTGTCCCTCACGTACACATAAGTGTTATCTTGCAACTCGTTTTGGGCTGAAGGACGTTTTCGTAGTTCATAACGGAAATTCGTGAAAATAAATTTATCTCGTGTTTGTAGAGGATTTTTGAATAGACGTTTTGGTGCAAGAAGAAGCCAGCAGTATTTTGTATCAAAGAACGCAGTCAGTTTGCACGGTACAGTCACTGCCGAACATGTAGAACATCACGAAGTGCCACGCAGTGCAGGTCTGCGTGGTCGAACACAGTCCCTGGGTGGTGTGCGTGCGTGCGTGCGTGCGTGCGTGCGTGGTGTCCGTCGCTGGGCCGCCGGTTCGCTTCCCGGTCTCTGCCGGACGTTAGGTCGTGTCTTTGTACAATGCACATGAGGCAGAGACCTTGGAACGCCACTGATACGCGTTCCTGACCGCCAGCAGCAACTGTAGTTTTGTGACACCAATTTGCTAATTGCATACTGACGCTTCGGAGGAACCTGCTGCTTTCATCCTCAGGGTAGAAGAGTATGCTGCAGCGGGAAAACCGCTATGGCTATTGGGGAGATAGTACCGGAACGGGCTGTGTGAGCGAAAAGATAGCAACTATTGGCTTGAATCGTTCAAAGCCCAGTGGTTACTATATGTACCGCACAGCGGTCACTATATGTACCGCCAGTTTAACATTCAACAATTCCACGTTCAGCGTACACAGTGTGTTTATGTGTTCTGTGTGGATCTGAGAACAAACAGCGATTATTTTCCTATACAGCATTAACTGACTGGTTTGTATAACAGAGACGGAGAGTGTTTACTACGCGGTACGAGCGGGGCGTCTATAATTCAGGGGATTCCCCTGCTGCACAGTCGAGCAGTTCACTTCCCAGTGCCTTTCCTTGTGCCGCAGCCTACCTTTACTCGAAGTAACAACCACAGAGCCTCTGAACAACGCCTCTCTTCTCTGAGTTCTGGACGTGGGTTTGTAAGGGTAGGTGCCGGGTGGGTTGAAGGAGCGTAGGAGCAAGGAAAGGAGAAGCCACGTAAAACGGAAGGAACGCGAGATGTAGGGAGAAGGGATGAGGGAAAACGGTGGGAACGATTGGCCCCAAGAAGGGTTCTTCTGTGAAGCTAGGTGTCGCGTGGCGATAGCATTGTTGTCACCGGCCACTCGCAGCATTGTGCTGCGGCGCTACCGGCAACTTGCACGGCACCGACGTTCAGCTGTGTTGATTTGTATAAGCCACTCGTCCCACACGTTGCGAGTGGTGATTGTTGAGCTCTCCACTCTGGCCGCCTTATCCCCAGCTGGGTCCAGAACAGTCGGTTTCCCTATTCGCTAAGCCTGTGAAAATTAAAATAAACTGTATGGATCTCTTATGTGGGTGTGGAACTTGGAACTCGCAACAACAAAAAAAAAAAAAAACAGTGTGAGGTTGTTGAGAATGGAGCGCTTCATGGTTTGTACTGCTCACCAATTGTTATTTGGGTGATCAAATAGAGGAGGATGAGATTGGCGGGGTATAATGCACGTATGGGGCTGAGGGGAACTGCGTACGTGTTTTGTGTGGGGGAAAACATTAAGGAAGAACACTTGGAAAAACTAGGCGTAGATGGGGGCATTGTTAAAATGTATTTGGGAGAAACTGGACGGAAGGAATAAGGATAGGGACAAATTGCAGCTGTTATGAACACGGTGATGAACCTTTCAATTCGGTAAAATGCGGGGAATTTCTTGACTGGCTGAGGAACTGTTAGCTCCCCATGAAGGACTGCACTCCGTGGAGTACTTATAGACAAGAGGCCGTGTGGGTCGCTGAACATGACCATGTGGTCATTTTACTGACCGAAGGTGTGCGTATGAACCATTTAATGAAATGCCCAGCAGTTGTGTACACAATTCTAACGCTCTTGACCTTGAGTGCCTCACCTTGAGGCATTATCGTGTCCCTGTACCAAATGGTGGCAAGCAAACACTTCAGTGCCACTTGCTAATTTACATATAATTTGAGTTGCGCAGATGTTACCGCGCAGCGAACTACATGATCGCCCAAAATGCACGTACGAGGTTCTGTCGTATGCCCAGGCGCGATAAAACAGTTGCCGGGCTTTTTTCAGTCCTACGTATTTTGTTTCGTCTTGCGGGCACAGGGGAGGCGAATAACGTTATAAGCATTCTTTGCGAAGTAAATAAACAACGCTTTATTGAGAGTCCACGTCCATCTGCAATGACGCAGTATCAGCGACGAAACTGATTGTCAGATTTTCACGAAATTCGGTGCAGGAAGCGTTTGTCGACTGAGGAACAGGCACAGTTTTGTTAAAAGCGTCCTGTCGTTGTAGGTTGGCCGCTTTTGGATAAAACTCGGTATAAGAAATTTATACGTTGCGTGGTGCAGTGAAAGCCATACTTTGTTTGCGGGCATGAGTGGAGTTGTGTCGGCAGTTTGCACATTCGCTGTTCGATCGTAGCGAAATTCGGCACAACAGATCTGCACATAATGCTGTCGAGCGTTTGTAGGTTGCGGGAAAATCCGCGCAGGGAAGGCCGTGCTTTTCTTACGGGTGTAATTGAAATGCCGTCTTCTCGTGTACCGTAAAACCGTATGAGATTTTGGCAGTAAGGAACGCCTGCCATGGACCGCGGTACAGAGAACGTCTTGGACAGTGCTGTTCGTCTTCAGAAGGGATCTGGAGAGCATTGAGTCGGAGGATGTGGGGGAACAGGAACGAGTGGTAAAATGCGGGTAGTTTTTGACAAGCTGAACCACATTCGGCTTAGTAAGAACGACTGCTGTGTGGATATCGGCATTTACAAGTTCTTATTCACAGTGTGTGTCTGATATCACGTGTAATCACCATCGCCACAATGTTTTACAGTTCGAAGTTCTAGGGAGAGCGAACGTATGCGCGCGCATCCACAAACAGCTGCTGCAGGTTGTGTGGAGTAAACTTTGCGTGACATCACTTCCCATTGAAGCTATGACGTCAGAGCCAAATTTATCGCAGCGTAGTGAAAGGTTTACAGCTTTCTGGCGCAACAAAGCCCGCGGGGGGAGGAGGGGGTAGGACGCAGGAGGGACTCTGGCCCCCTCTCACCCAGGAGAGGCCTTCTGGCGCAGGAAGACGAACAGACCGTGCTAGTTCGGCAGTAATGTTCTTTGATCTGAGGGTTCCGTTCTTGGATATGGCCCTGCGTCACTGGCTGATTGGTGCCCACGGTTCGAGACATCGTCGTGGAAATGTCCGTGCGCTTTAATTGCTCACATTTTAGTATGGCTTAAGGGACTGCTGACTGCTGCAGGAACATCTTCATGGTATGTCCATTTCTTCTTGTGCCACAAATGTTTAGCCTAGCAACAAGTTTGCTAATGGAGTACTCCGTGATGTCTACCCAGACTTCGCGCGGCGTTCTTTGCCTTCAAAATGTGGTCACAGTTTCAAGGTACGAGCATGCATATAAGCCTCATTTTGTTTGTGAACGTAAGGAAGGTACGGCCGTCCGTGTGTCCATTTTCTTGAAACGAGCGCTATGTTCCGTATCTTGCGCAGTGCCTCCCAATTCAGACAGATGCGGAAAATACGGTACCAATTTATTTACTTCCGTAAACTTGGCTTTTACCGCGCTGCTTTTGATGACACTTGCAGTCATTTGATACATTTTATGCAGAGCTGCAAAATTCATTGATGGCCAGAAGTGGAGTAAGGCATTCGTGGCAGTATATTGCTTCATTGTGCATGGTCCAGAGATTCCTAGAGACACTAGTGCAACAACTAGTGACCAACGTGTGCTGTGTGGGGTTGCACTGTGATGCTGAGGGATGATCGCATCTTGTGACAGACCATTTGTTCGGGCCACCACAGGAACAGTTCAAAGGCCGCCAGTTGCACGGTTACGAGGAAGTGGAAATGGCTCTGTGTGAATTGTTGCAAAAGTTTTAGCCTGATTACTTGAGCGACAAAGTTTGTAAACAAATGCCAAGGTGGGGAAAATGTATGTATGTGTGCGGGAATTATGTTGAAAAGTAATGATACTTCTCTGGAATAATGTCTCATCACTTTTCATGCACTTTCATTTGCCCTTCTGTCTCTCTTTCCATTCGCTTCTCCCCAGCTCCAGAGATTGTTAGTGGGTGAAATGAAGCGGTACCAACAATGGTGGTGGCAGTGGGACATGGCGGAATTTCATGGGTTGTGGAATTACAGTGTATTATATTACTGGCTGTCTTGATTGCACATTGAGTAAGATAATCAATAGAATATATATGTGTGTGTGTGTGTGTGTGTGTGTGTGTATGTATGTAATTTCACAGTCTAACACACCTTTTTATTAAGTAATTACAATTAAAAGATAATTAAATCATTTATAACAGCAACATGTTTTGGCTTCTCTTGTAGAGTCATCTAAAGAGTGTTATATACAGTTAACAATGCAGCATTGTTCCAAATGTTTTTTGGGGGTATGTATGTGATTCGATTCGTTCAGATAGTGCATCGATTCACAGACACACAGGCGGAATTTACAGCATTGTCTATCAGCCATTCAGCTTACTACAGACAGTCACCAACACCTGTCAAACAAACGTTCTTTCAAATTGTTTGCAGCTGGAGTTGGGCATTTTGGCAGTGCAGTCGTCATTCAGTTGGGGGTTTTTTTTTGATGGCGAAAACAAAACAAAGTATCTCTCAATTACAGGCACCACAGCTAGATATGAAGGTCGTGATGGTGTGCTGCAGCATTGCAAGTCTGCGGTCTGAGGTTCGCATAGGCATCTGCAACATGATGCTGCATCAGACCAACAATTCCCAGCATTTGAAAGGCACTGGGATCCTTCAGAATGCTGAGCACTGGTCACCGAAACACGCATTGCCATTGTTTGAGTGTCTCGGACCATGCGTAGCACAGAGGCCAGTGCCATCATGTGATCTGATGGTATATTGACCATTGCACTGCTCATAAATGAAGTAATGACTCTTGGTGTTTAACACAGTAATGTTTCTGTACCTTGGGTCCGTAAGAGGTACTGTTGTTTTCCTTTTTTAACAGCTCAATCAGATATTTAGAAGCAGATTTTTAAGTCATATCTGTATGAAAGTTGATTTGTGTTTCTGTGCTTATTTATTATGGAAATTTATGTAGGTAACACACAGGAGCCATATTTAAATTCATGTAGGTAACACACATGAACCATATTTAAATTCGTGTAGGTAACACACACAAACCATATTTAAATTCATGTAGGTAACACACACAAACCATATTTAAATTCATGTAGGCAACACACACAAACCATATTGAAATTCATGTAGGTAACACACACGAACCATATTTAAATTCATGTAGGTAACACACACGAACCATATTTAAATTCATGTAGGTAACACACATGAACCATATTCAAATTCATGTAGGCAACACACACGAACCATATTTAAATTCATGTAGGTAACACACACGAACCATATTTAAATTCATGTAGGTAACACACACGAACCATATTTAAATTCATGTAGGTAACACATAGGAGCCATATTTAAATTCATGTAGGTAACACACCCGAGCCATATTTAAATTCATGTAGGTAACACACATGGGCCATGTTTAAATTCATGTAGGTAACACACATGAACCATATTTAAATTCATGTAGGTAACACATAGAAACCATATTTAAATTCATGTAGGTAACACACACGAACCATATTTAAATTCACGTAGGTAACGCACACAAACCTTATTTAAATTCATGTAGGTAACACATAGGAGCCATATTTAAATTCATGTAGGTAACACACCCGAGCCATATTTAAATTCATGTAGGTAACACATAGGAGCCATATTTAAATTCATGTAGGTAACACATAGGAGCCATATTTAAATTCATGTAGGTAACACATAGAAACCATATTTAAATTCATGTAGGTAACACACACGAACCATATTTAAATTCACGTAGGTAACGCACACAAACCATATTTAAATTCATGTAGGTAACACACACGAACCATAAATATTTAAATTCGTGTAGGTAACACATAGGAGCCATATTGAAATTCATGTAAGTAACACACAGGAGCCATATTGAAATTCATGTAGGTAACACACAGGAGCCATATTTAAATTCGTATAGGTAACACACAGGAGCCATATTGAAATTCATGTAGGTAACACACAGGAGCCATATTGAAATTCATGTAGGTAACAGACAGGAGCCATATTCCTAAATCTCTCCTCTGCCATTACCTTCCTGCAGTCTAATCAAGCCTATATGCTGTTATCCTGAATTGGGCGTCACACACACTGCAAATTGCAGTTGGTGTAAGTTTGGTACAGTACTTCCTTGTTGTAAGGTGCCAGTACCGGAAGATGACGTTCAGGATTTGAGATACCTTCCGTTTTACTGTGAGGTTATGGTATGACTTTTTTAGAAAGCAGGCAAGGTGAAGATTCAGGCATCCTATCACCTGGTACATAACCACTCTGAGAACCTCAAATATTGTACTGAACTGAACTGAACTGAACTGTGACACTCCTTGAAACACAGGATGACATCGAACTGCCCGTTGCTGAATTTCTGATTTTCTAAGCTGCTGATTTGATCATATATAGATATGATAAACTTGGTAAACCATAAGATGATATTGAAGAAAATACATAATTGCTGCCTTTCGTTGTGACCTCATAGGGCCACGACAGCCTGCAGTTGATGCTTCACTTTTTCCCCGGGTGGTCACTTGTACCAACAAAGTTTGGGAGACTGTCTGTGAGCTGCGGCATTGGATTTTGTAACAACTGTTTAATATTAAGCGTCTGAACAGTTGAATGCCCCCATTGTGTTCATATACTTGCATGTTTCAGAGAAGTGTACTCGGTGTGGTATGGCCGTGTTGGAGCAACCAGCTACATACCATCTGAGAAGATCCAGCAACTCTTCAATGACATGCAACTCTACCCATCAAAATCACAAGGTAATGGATTTTGTGTGTGTGTGTGTGTGTGTGTGTGTGTGTGTGTGTGTGTGTGTGTGTTTGGATCATATGATGGAAGGCAGTTAGGAGCGTTATCTCTTTGTGTTATATGAATGTTTTCTCCTTGCTTGGAATATTGCCACACTGACTAAATACATAACCAAATAAGCGACCAACCAATGATCCAACCAACCATTGGCATAGAGCAGAGGCTGTTTGGAGAAGCCAGTAGATCTTTGATGAGTTGAGAAATTTGCCATATTTCGTGGAACCCATAGGCTCAGTACATAATTTAAAACAGTACACCACTTTTTTTGTATCCTGAGCCAGATCAGTCCAGTCCATTCCCTCCCATCCAGTGTCACTGAGAGCCATTGTAATATTTTCCTTTAATCTGTGGTGACTATGCAACAGAACCATCAAAGCAATGTGAGGTGTGCAGAGCAGTGTGCAGTGTACGTAGTGATGTGCATGTCCAATGTACTTGTTACTGTAGCTAACACTTGCAGGTTTAAATATGTGATGCCATGTGGTTTCATGCCGATGCTTGGAAGGAACCTACAACATGAGTGCAGGTGTGCGCTACTCTTCTGCTCCATAGTGTGGGCACTAGGTTCCTCCATGTTGACACTACTCTCTGTCACTTCCTAATGCTGATCGCAATGAGAACCCACACACCTCACAGAGCATGAAAGTCATGGTGGTATGTTGTGAGACATTATTGTAGTTCCTGCTTTTTGTGTGATGGGTTGTGATGATTTGGATGATTAAATCATTGCAGAAGTATGGATATTCTGGATATTCTGTATGTGTTGAATTGTTGTGTGTTTTATATTGCTTTTACAGGAGATGAAAATTGTTACTGAATCAGTATGTTTGATTTTATTGTGACATTCAAGAAATAGTCACTGTTTTCAGTTCGTTAACTGCTGGCCCCAGACACGCATTTTCAAATGAGGTCATGGACTGTTTCCTTATTAATCACTTATTCCTTGTCAGTTTATTTTTGTTAAAGCTGTTGACCTTAGCAGAAAGTTATCCTGTCAATAAAAAATGAATGTGAGTCAGTGCAATCAGCAAGTACTGTAACTTTTGAGGACATCACAGCACAGTGGCACTGTATCCTCAGGTGTGCATTTTGTAATGCTGCAAGGCTGGTGACAGTTGTGGCAGTGGAATCGTAAGTGCAAGGTCTGCTGTTGGGAATGGTGTTGCTATGGAAAAATGAAAGGTACAGAAAAGTGCCAGGTCTACTATAATGGCCTTGTTATGGAAGAGTGCAAGGCCTGCTGTGATGGTGGTGGTATGGAAGTGGACAATGTCTGTTGTAATGGTGCTGCATTGGAAAAGTGATGGTGTTGCTACAGAACAGCACTCTTCTTCAGGATAGTGTGCAGCTGTGCTTGGTGCGTGTACAGGTTCTGTGATTTATCATTACATTCTGCTGCAACATTTTGCTGGGGGGTAGCTCAGTTAGTACAGTACTCCCTGACATCCTGATTTTTAAAAAAGTAAAAATTCGAAGTACTGTGCATTTTTTAAATGCACTCCAGATTTGTACATGTGGCAGTGCAGGTGCAATAAAGACGAATAAGTGGAAGAATTCTGCTGGATGATAACTTGGGCAGCATGGCGAATTCTGTAGTCAGTCTGTTTTCATTGTACTGGAGTTTGAGTTGACCATACACAGTGCGATCCACAAGTTTTAGGACTGATTTTTTTTAAATAATAGAAATAGAGCGATCTATTGGCTAACCCACTAACTAAGTACTGTCAACCAACATCCGTTCGCACACAGAGTTTCATTTGTTTATCTTCAACAGTGTATGAGTTGTAACTTGTCTTGTAAAGTCAGTTTTTTTATGTGTCATGGATGGCAGAAATGAACAGAGAGTTGCCATAAAATTTTGTGTTTCAAAGCTGATCTCTCTGCAATGGAAACACTAGTACTGGTGCAAAAGGCTTATGGGAATGAGGCTGTGAACCGATGAAACGTGTTTAGGTGGTAGTCTCGATTTCGAGACAGAAGGGAGCTCGTAGAAGATGACGAGAGAAGTGTCTGTCCAAAATCGACTTGAACTGAGGTAAACATTGCTGCTGTTGTTCATTTGGTCAAAAATGACTGTCAAATTACATCAAGAATGACAGCAGAATGTTTGAACATCCCCAAGACTATAGTTCTTTGGATTCTGAAAGAGGATTTGGGAAAGAGAAAGTTGTGTGCACGTTTTGTTCCACACTCCTCAACACCTGGGCAAAGGGAAGATCGAGTCACATCTTGCCAAGACATTATCGCAATGGCCGATGCAGGCAAAATCTTTTTTAACAAAATTATTACAGGAGATGAGTCCTAGTTTTTTGCCTATGACCCGAAACAAAGCGACAGAGTTCTGGATGGGTTGGTGAGACATCCCCTTGGCTGAAGAAATTGAGATTCCAAAGGTCCAGCATCAAGACCATGTTGATAATTTTTGTGACTTTCATGGCCTAGTGCACAAAGAATTTGTACAAGAGGGAAAAACAGTAAAAGCAGATTTTTATAAAGGAGTAAGGGATTGCCTCCTGAAGCACATTCAGCGGGTTCGTCCAGCTGTGTTCTGCTCTCGAGATTGTTTCTTGTTGCACAATAATGCGCCCGCCCACAGTGCCGCAAGTGTTTGCCAATTTTTGACCGCAAAAAATGTTACAACCCTTTATCCCCCCTCCTGTATTCTCCAGATTTGTCTCCGTCAGACTATTTTCTGTTCTCCAAGTTGAAAATGAAATTAAAAGGACTCCACTTTGTGGATGTTGCTGAGATCCAAGAAGCCATAACTGATGAATTAAAGAAGGTGCAAAAAGAGGAATTTTCGGTAGCTTTTCAGAAACTGTACGACAGCACAAAAAGCCTTTATATATGCTAATGGAGCTTATTTTGAATTAAAAAAGAAAGAGATGTGTCTTCGATTTTTAAAAAATTCAGTCCTAAAACTTTTGGACCGCACTGTGTATGTATACTTAGTTCCTCCATGCACAAACTTAAATTCTGCTGGACCCTCCAGAATATATTTGTTGCATAAGCTGGGGGAGTGTCTGTATAGTGTGACTGGGCTATGGCCATATGGCTGAATGGAGGTTCTTGAGTCAATTTTGTACTGGTAACTTGCGCGACAGTAAGAGAATGGTGCATTTTGGTGTTCAGTTCAAGGAAATAGAGCCTGATGGTTATAACATTCACTTTCTGAGAAAGTACTCACATGTTGGAGATAGTGTTGTAAGGCACTGCAGTAAGAGGTGTTGTGAAGTTGCCACGTTAAGTGGGTTCAAACAGTTGTTAATGAATGTTGATGTGGAATTGTCAAGTTGCAGTGATCCATGAGTTGAACGTGACACTTTGTGACATGTTCAGGTGAACTGTCAACACACATGACTGTCATAGAGTTGCAGACAGCTTGTCTGTGCTTCATGTGGAAGATATTTGCCATCACATATTTCTCCTCAGTAGATGCTTCCTTTGTAAGAGTAATGTGGTTGATTGTTTAATACTGTTGGTTGTGTGTTGAAACTTGTAAATGTTACAAGGTGCCATACTGTGGAGCAATTGTGAGTTAACAAAAATTGGTTTTTAGTTTAAAATGATTAGATGAGGGGAGTAGTCAAGGAATGTTTGTATCATTCGGTGCAGAATCTTTTGTCTTCCAGTTTGCTATCCAAAAATTCAAAGATTAAGATATTCAGAACTATAATTTTACGTGTTGTTTTGTATGGGTGTGAAACTTGGTCACTCATATTGAGGGAGGAACATAGGCTGAGGGTGTCTGAGAATAGAATGTTGAGGAGAGTATTTTGGCCTAAGAGGGACGCGGTAACAGGCGAGTGGAGAAAACTACATAATGATGAGCTTAATGATCTGTACTCCTCACCCAATATTGTTCGGGTGATAAAATCGAGAGGAATGAGATGGGTGGGGCATGTAGCACATATGGGGGAGAATAGAGGTGTATACAGGGTTTTGTTGGGGAAACCTGAGGGGGAGAGACCACTTGGGAGACCCAGGCATAGATGGAAGGATACTATTAAGATGGATCTTTGGGAAGTGGGATGTGGGGGCATGAACTGGATCAATCTGGCTCAGGATAGGGACAGGTGGCGGGCACTTGTGAATGCAGTAATGAACCTTTGGATTCCATAAAATGTGGGGAATTTCTTGACTAGCTGAAAACTGGTTGGCTTCTCAAGAAGGACTCTGCTCCATGCAGTAAGTAAGATAGATATGTGGAGTTCTTTGACTGCTAACAATAACAAGAGGTATTATAGTGTATGAGGCTTTTTCTTACAAATGTATGTCCATTTTAATGTATTCTCATTCGAAGGATTCCACGAAGATTTTACACACTCCTGTTCATAGTACTGGATTTGGAATGGAAACAGGTATGAGTGAGGAACTGAAAAGGAACCACCAACTGTGATGGAGATTTTAGGTTCCTACAGTACTTTCTACAAAGATTACAATTTTTTTTTTTTTTGGGG
>Ga0268261_10001405_pt1 | contig 16473 bp, 11 predicted proteins | sample TergutNc150P1_FD_190353 | JGI IMG/M metagenome (GOLD analysis project Ga0268261, IMG submission 190353) | Nasutitermes corniger P1 segment gut microbial community from laboratory colony in Florida, USA - Nc150 P1 (SPAdes) (version 2) | ecosystem: Host-associated > Arthropoda: Insects >...
TTCTTCGAGGTGGTACAAGGGGCTTAACTTCAACTCTCTATATACACAACAGGGATGCCCAACCTAGGGGTCGCATAACATCTATCATACAAAAATACCTGTTTCAACGTTCTTCTTTAATGCCATCTTCGAGGTGGTACAAGGGGCTTAACTTCAACTCTCTATATACACAACAGGGATGCCCAACCTAGGGGTCGCATCACATCCCACCATACATGCCGATCCCCCATCTGGAGGATCAACACGGACGGAGCCTAACCTCCAACGTCACCCCTACACCAATGAAGCTAAAAACGAGTTATGCCAAATACAAAAATACCTACTCAAACTCAAAAATGGGCAACTGACCATTTTGGGGCCCACTTTTTGGGGAGGTGCGGCTCGCGACCCCTACATCCTCGCGAACCATACCAATCCCACACACACAGGGCAGGGTCAAGCCGGACCAAACTCAAACTAAAAAGCCGACCACCCATCGTGGGGAAGCGGTGGAGCATTAACCTCCACCGCCACCCCGACGCCAAAATTACCCAAATCCGCACCGGTACTACTTGTCGCAGCAGGGGAAGTTTGCAAACAACGATATTATTCTTACTTTAACACTTTAAGTCTCTGTAGGCCAGTGTTACTTTCAGGTAACGTACAATCTCAACATGTCGCAGGAGGGGAGAGTGTTCAAATAAAGATATTATCGGAAAATTAACATTTTAAATCTATGTAGTCCAGTGTTACTTTCAGGTAACGTCCAAACTGAAAATGTCGCAGCAGGGGAAGTGGTTCAAACAACGATATTATCGGAACATTAACACTTTAAGTCACTGTAGGCCAGTGTTACTTTCATGTAACGTCCATTCTCAACATGTCGCAGCAGTGGAAAGAGTACAAACAACTATATTATCGGAAGCTTAACGTTTTAGCCTCTGTAGGCCAGTGTTACTTTCAGGTAACGTCCAATCTTAACATGTCGCAGCAGTGGAAAGTATTCAAAAAACGATATTATCGGAACCTTAAAATTTTAAGGCTCTGTAGGCCAGTGTTACTTTCATGTAACGTCCAATCTGAACATGTCGCAGCAGTGGAAAGTGTTCAAAAACGATATAATGGGAACTTTAACAATTTAAGCCTCTGTAGGCCACTGTTACTTTCAGGTAACGTCCAATCTCAACATGTCGCTGCAGGGGTTAGGATTCATACAACGATATTATCGGATCTTAACAATTTAAGATTCTGTAGGCCAGTGTTACTTTCAGTTAACGTCCAAACTGAACATGTCGCAGCAGGGGAAAGGGTTCAAACAACGATATTATAGGAACATTAACACTTTAAGCCACTGAAGGCCAGTGTTACTTTCAGGTAACTTCCAATCTGAACATGTCGCATCAGGGAAAACTGTTCAAACAACGATAATATCTAAACCTTAACACATTAGACCTCTGTAGGCCAGTGTTATTTTGAGGTAACGCCCAATCTGAACATGCCGCAGCAGGGGAAAGGGTTCAAACAAGGATATTATCAGAACATGAACACAATAAGCCACAGTAGGCCAGTGTTACTTTCAGGTAACGTCCAATCTGAACATGTCGCAGAGGGAAAGAGTTCAAACAACGATATTATTAGAACATTAACACTTTAAGCCTCTGTATGCCACTGTTACTTTCAAGTAACTCCCAATCTGAACATGTCGCAGCAGTGGAAAGTGTTCAAACAACGATATTATCGGAATATTAACACTTGAAGATTCTGTAGGCCAGTGTTACTTTCAGGTACCTCCAATCTGAATATTTCGCAGTAGGGTAAACGGGTTAAAACAACGATATTATCGTAACATTAACACTATAAACCTCTGTAGGCCAGTGTTATTTTCAGGTAACGTCGAATCTGAACGTGTCGCAGCAGGGGAAAGTGTTCAAACAACGATATTATCGGAACATTAACAATTTAAGGCTCTGTAGGCCAGTGTTACTTTCAGGTAACGTCCAATCTGAACATGTCGCTGAGGGGAAAGTGTTCAAACAACGATATTATTAGAACATTAACACTTTAAGCCTCTGTATGCCACTGTTACTTTCAAGTAACTCCCAATCTGAACATGTCGCAAAAGTGGAAAGTGTTCAAACAACGATAATATCGGAACATTAACACTTGCAGATTCTGTAGGCCAGTGTTACTTTCAGGTAAGGTCCAACTTGAATATTTCGCAGTAGGGTAAACGTGTTAAAACAACGATATTATAGTAAAATTAACACTTTAAAACTCTGTAGGCCAGTGTTACTTTCAGGTAACGTCCAATCTGAACATCTCGCAGAAGGGGAAAGTGTTCAAACAAAGATATTATCGGAACATTAGAAATTTAAGGCTCTGTAGGCCAGTGTTACTTTCAGGTATCGTCCAATCTGAACATGTCGCAGCAGGGAAAAGGGTACAAACAACGATATTATGAGAACATTAATAATTTAAGCCCCTTTAGGACAATTCTTACTTTCAATTAAGGTCCAATCTGAGCATGTCGCAGCAGGGTAAGTTTTAAAACAAAGATATTATCGGAAGATTAACACTTTAAGCCTCTGTAGGCCAGTGCTAATTTAAAGTTACATCCAATCGGTACATGTCGCAGAAGCGGAAATTTTTCAAGCAAGGTTATTATCGGTACATTAACAATTTAAGCCTCTGTAGGCCAGTGTTACTTTCAGGTAACGTTCAATCTGAACATGTCGCAGCAGTGGAAAAGTCTCAAAGAACGATATTATCGGAACATTAACACTTTAAGTATCTTTAGGCCAGTGCTACTTTCAGGTAACGTCCAATCTGAATATGTCGCAGCAGCGTTAATGGTTCAAAGATCGATATTATCGGAACGTAAACACTTTAAGCTCCTGTAGGCCGGTGTTACTTGCAGGTAACGTCCAATCTGAACATGTCGCAGCAGGGGAAAAGCTCCAAACAACGATATTATCGGAACATTTACACTTTAAGACTCTGTAGGCCAGTGTTACTTTCAGGTAATGTCCATTCTGAAATTGCCGCAGCAGGGGAAAGCGTTCAAACAACGATAGTATCGGAACATTAACATTTATAGCATCTGTAGGCCAGTGTTACTTTCAGGTAACTTTAAATCTGAACATGTTGCAGCAGGGGAAAGTGCCTAAACTACGATATTTTCGGAATATTAACATATTAAGCCTCTGTAGGCCAGTATTACTTTCAGGTAACGTCCAATCTGAACATGCCGCAGCAGGGGAAATGTTTCAAACAACGATATTATCGTAAAATTAACACTTTAAGCATCTGTAGTCCAGTGTTACTCTCGGGTAACGTCCAATCTGAACATGCCGCAGCAGGGGAAAGGGTCCAAAAACGATATTATCGGATCATTAACACTTTATGCCTCTGTAGGCCAGTGTTACTTTCATCTAACTTCCAATCTGAACAAGTCGCAGAAGTGGAAAGTGTTCAATCAACGATATTATCGGAACCTTAACAATTTAAGCCTCTGTAGGCCAGTGCTACTTTCAGGTCACGTCCAATCTGTACATGTCGCAGTAGGTAAAATGGTCCAAACAACGATATTATCAGAACCTTAACATTTTAAGCCTCTGTAGGCCAGAGTTACTTTCAGGTAACATCCAATCTGAACTTGTCGCAGTAGTGGTATGGATTCAAACAACGAAATTATCGGAACCTTAACACTTTAAACCCCTGTAGGGCAATGTTACTTTCAGTTAACGTCCAATTTGAACATGCCGCAGCAGGGTAAAGTGTTCAAACAACGATATTATCGGAACATGAACACTTTGAGCCTCTGTAGGCCAGTGTTACTTTCAGGTAACGCCAAATCTAAACATGTCGCAGCAGGGGAAAGTGTTCAGACAACGATGTTATCATAACTTTAACAATTTAAGCCTCTGTATGCCAGTGTTACTTTCAGGTAACGTCCAATCTGAACATATCGCAGGAGGGAAGAGTGTTCAAACAATGATATTATTGGAACATTAACATTTTAAGCCTATGTAGTCCAGTGTTACTTTCAGGTAACTTCCAATTTGCAAATGTCGCAGCAGGGGAAGGGGTTCAAACAAAGATATTATCGGAACATTAACAATTTAAGACTCTGTAGGCCAGTGTTACTTTCAGGTAACGTCCAATCTCAACATGTCGCAGCAGTGGAAAGGGTACAAACAACTATATTATCGGAAACTTAACATTTTATCTTCTGTAGGCCAGGGTTAGTTTAAGGTAACGTCCAATCTTATCATGTCGCAGCAGTGGAAATTGTTCAAACCAAGATATTATCAGAACCTTAACAATTTAAGCCTCTGTAGGCCAGTGTTACTTTCAGGTAACGTCCAATTTGAACATGTCGCAGCAGTGGAAAGGATTCAGACAACGATATAATCGAAACCTTAACATATTATTCTCCTTTAGGCCAGTGTTACTTTCAGGTAACGTCTTATCTCAACATGTCGCAGCAGGGGTTACGATTCAAACAACGATATTATCGGAACATTAATAATTTAAGCCTCTGTAGGCCAGTGTTACTTTCAGGTAACGCCCAATCTGAACATGTCGGAGCAGGGGAAAGTGTTCAAACAACGATATTATCGGAACATTAACACTTGAAGCTTTTGTAGGCCAGTGTAACTTTCAGATAAAGTCCAATCTGAAAATATCGCAGCAGGGGATGATTTTAAACAACCATATTATGGGAACATTAACACTCAAAGCATCTGTAGGCCATTGTTACTTTCAGGTAACCTCCATTCTCAACATGTCGGAGCAGTGGAAATTTTTCAAACAACGATATTATCGAAAACTTAACACGTTAAGTCTCTGTAGGCCAGTGTTACTTTCAGGTTACGTCCAAACTGATCATGTCGCATAAGGGGAAGGGGCTCAAGCAACGATATTATCGGAACATTGACATATTAAGTCTCTGTAGGCCAGTGTTACTTTCAGGTAACCTCCAATCTTAACATGTCGGAGCAGTGGAAAATTTTCTAACAACGATATTATCGAAACTTTAAGACGTTAAGCTTCTGTAGGCCAGTGTTACTTTCAGGTTAGTCCAATCTAAAAATGTCGCAGAAGGGGAAAGCTTTCAAACAATGATATTATCGAAACCTTAACACATTAAGCCTCTGTAGTTCAGTGTTACTTTCAGGTTACGTCCAATCTGAACATGTCGCAGAAGTGGAAAGCTTTCAAACAAAGATATTATCGGAATCTTAACACTTGAAGCCTCTGTAGTCCAGTGTTACTTTCACGTAACGTCCAATCTGAACATGTCCCAGCAGGGGAAAGTGTTCAAAAAACGATATTATCTAAACATTAAAACATTAAGCCTCTTTAGGCCAGGGTTATTTTCAGGTAACGCCCAATATGAACATGTCGCAGAAGGGGAAATTGTTCAAACAACGATATTATCGGAACATTAACACTATAAGTCCCTGTAGGCAAGTGTTACATTCAGGTAACGTCCAATCTGAATATGTTGCAGTATGGTAAAGTGTTCAAACAAAGATATTATCGGAACATTAACACTTTAAACATATGTAGGCCAGTGTTACTTTCAGGTAACGTCCAATCTGAACTTGTTGTAGCAGGGGAAAGTGTTAAAACAACGATATTATCGGAACACAAACAATTTAAGACACTGTAGGCCAGTGTTTCTTTCAGGTAACGTCCAATCTGAACATGTCGCAACAGAGGAAAGGGTTCAAACAACGATATTATCGGAACATTAACCCTTTAAGCCTCTTTAGTGCATTTCTTATTTTCAGATAAGGTCCAATCTGAACATTTCGCAGCAGGGTAAGTGTTAAAACAAAGATATTATACGAAGATTAACACTTTAAGCCTCTGTAGGCCAGTGTTATGTTCAGGTAACGTCCAATCAGAACATGTCGTAGAAACGGAAAATTTTCAAGCAACGATATTATCGGAACATTAACACTTTAAGCATCTGTAGGCGTGTGTTACTTTCAGGTAACGTCCAATCTGAACATGTCGCATCAGTGGAAAGTGTTCAAACAACGATATTATGGGAACTTCAACAATTTAAGCCTCTGTAGTCCAGTGTTACTTTCAGGTAACGTTCAATCTGAACATGTCACAGCAGTGGAAATTTTTCAAACAAAGATATTATCGGAAAATTAACACTTAAGAATCTGTAGGCCAGTGCTACTTTCAGGTAACGTCCAATCTGAATATGTCGCAGCAGTGGAAGTGGTTCAAAGAACGATATTATTGGAACGTTAACAATTTAACCTACTGTAGGCCAGTGTTACTTTCAGGTAACTTCCAATCGGAACAAGTCGCAGCAGTGTAAATCTTTCAAAGAACGATATTATCGGAACCTTAACACTTTAAGCCTCTGTAGGCCAGAGTTACTGTCAGGTAACTTCCCATCTGAACATGTCGCAGCAGGGGAAATAGTTCAAACAACGATATTTGGGAACATTTACACTTTAAGCCTCTGTAGGCCAGTGTAACTTTCAGGTAACTTCCAATCTGAACATGTCGCAGCAGGGGAAACTCTCCAAACAACGATATTATTGGAATATTTAAATATAAGCCTCTGTAGGCCATGTGTTACTTTCAGGTAACTTTCAAACTGAACATGTTGCAGCTGGGAAAATGATTAAAACAATGATATTATCGGAACATTTACACTATAAGCATCTATAGTCCAGTGTTCCTTTTAGGTAACGTCCAATCTGAACTTGCCGCAACAAGGGGAAAGCGTTCAAACAATGATATTATCGGAACATTAAAATTTTAAGCCTCTGTAGGCCAGTGTTACTTTCAGGTAACGTCCAATCTAAACATGTCGCAGAACTGGAAAGATTTCAAGCAACGATATTATCGGAACATTAACACTTTAAGCACTTTTAGGCCCGTGTTACTTTCAGGTAACATCCAATCTGAACATGTCGCAGCAGGTAAGAGTGTTCAAACAACGATATTATTGGAAGATTAACACTTTAAGCATCTGTAGGCCATTGTTACTTTCAGGTAACTTCCGTACTGAACATGTCGCGGGAGTGGAAATGGTTCAAACAACGATACTATCGGAACATTAACAATTTAAGCTTCTGTAGGACAGTGTTACTTTCAGGTCACTTCCAATCTGAACGAGTCGCAGTAGGGGAAGATTTCAAACAACAATATTATCGGAACATTAACATTATAAGCCTCTGTACGCCAGTGTTACTTTCAGGTAATATCCAATCTGAACATGTCGCAGTAGGGGACAGTTTAAATACAACGACATTATCGGATCATTAACACTTTAAGATTCTGTAGGCAAGTGTTATTTTCAGGTAACTTCCAGTCTGAAAAAGTCGCAGCAGGGGAAACGGTTCAAACAACGATATTATTGGAACCTTAACAATTTAAGCCTCTGTAGGTCAGTGTTACATTCAGGTAACGTCAAATGTGAGAATGTCGCAGCAGTGGAAATGTTTCAAACAAAGATATTATTAGAACATTGACGATTTAAGTCTCTGTAGGCCAGTGTTACTTTCATGTAACTTCCAATCAGAACATGTCGCATCAGTGGAAAGTGTTCAAAAAACAACATTAAAGGAACATTAACAATTTAAACCTCTGTAGGCCAATGTTACTTTCAGGTAACGTCCAATCTGAACATGTCGCAGCAGGTGAAAGTGTTCAAACAACGATATTATCTGAACGTTAACAATTTAAGACTATGTAGGCCAGTGATACTTTCAGGTAACGTCCAATCTTAACATGTCGCAGAAGGGGAAAGGATCAGAAAACTATATTATCTGAATATTTACATTTTATACCCCTGTAGGCCGGTGTTACTTTCAGGTAACTTCCAATCTGAACATGTCGCAGCAGGGCAAGTATGCAAACAACGATACTATCGGAACCTTAACACTTTAAACCTCTGTAGTCCAGTGTTACTTTCAGTTAAATTTCCAACTGAACATGTCGCAGCAGGAGAATGAGTTCAAACAACGATATTATCAGAACCTTAAAACTTTAAGAATCTGTAGGCCAGTGTTACTTTCAGTTAAAGTCCAATCTGAATATGTCGCAGCATGGGAAATGGATCAAACAACGGTATTATCGGTACTTCAACTATTTATTCCTCTGTAGGCCAGGGTTACTTTCAGATATCTTCCAATCTGTACATGTCGCAGAAGGGAAAATTTTCGAACAAAGATATTATCGGAACATTAACACTTTAAGACTCTGTAGCCCAGTGTTACTTTCAGGTAATGTCCAATCTGAACATGCCGCAGCAGGAGAAAGAGTCAAAACAACGATATTATCGGAACATTAACAGTTTAAGCCACTGTAGTCCAGTGTTACTTTCAGGTAACGTCCTATCTGAACATTCCGCAGCAGGGGAAAGTGTTCAAACAACGAAATTATCGGATCATTAACACTTTAAGCCTCTGTAGGCCAGTGTTAGTTTCAGTTAACTTCCAACCTCAACATGTCGCAGAATTGGAAAGCTTTCATACAACGACATTATCGGAAGCTTAACAATTTTAGCCTCTGTAGGCCAGTGCTACTTTCAGGTAACATCCAATTTGAATATGTCGCAGTAGTATAAATAGTACACACAACGGTATTATCGGAACATAAACACTTTAACCCTCTGTAGGCCAGTGTTACTTTCAGGTAACAACAAATCTGAACATGTCGCAGCAGAGGTAAGTGGTCAAACAAAGATATTATCGGAAACTTAACACTTTAAGCCTCTGTAGGCCAGTGTTACTTTCAGGTAACGTCCAATCTGAACATGCCGCAGCAGGGGAAAGTGTTCAAACAACGATATTATCGGAACATGAACAATTTAAGCCTCTGTAGGCCAGTGTTACTTTCAGGTAACGCCCAATCTGAACATGTCGCAGCGGGAGAAAGTGTTCAAACAATGATATTATCATTACTTTAACACTTTAAGCCTCTGTAGGCCAGTGTTACTTTCAGGTAACGTCCAATCTGTACATTTCGCAGGAGGGGAGAGTGTTCAAACAACGATATTATTGGAACATTAACACATTAAGCCTATGTAGTCCAGTGTTACTTTCAGGTAACGTCCAATCTCAACATGTCGCAGCAGTTGAAAGTGTACAAACAACTATATTATCGGAACATTAACATTTTAAGCCTCTGTAGGCCAGTGTTACATTCAGTTAACATCCAATCTTAACATGTCGCAGCAGTGGAAATAGTTCAAACAACGATATTATCCGAACCTTAACACTTTAAGACTCTGTAGTCCAGTGTTACATTCAGGTAACGTCCAATTTGAACATGTCGCAGCAGGGGTTATGAATCAAACAACGATATTTTCGGAACCTTAACATTTTAAGACTCTGTAGACCAGTGTTACTATCAGGTAACGTCCAATCTGAACATGTCGCAGCAGGGGAAAATGTTCAAACAGCAATATTATCGGAACATTAACACTTTAAGCCTCTGTAGGCCAGTGTTATTTTCAGGTATCGTCCAACCTGAATAAGTCGCAGCAGGGATTTAGGTTTCAAACAACGCTATTTTCGGAATCTTAACATTTTAAGACTCTGTAGGCCAGTGTTACTTTCAGATAACAACCAATCTTAACATGTCGGAGCAGTGGAAAATTTTCAAACAACGATATTATCGAAAACTTAACACGTTAAAGCTCTTTAGACCAGTGTTATTTTCAGGTTACGTCCAATTTTATCATGTCGCAGAAGGGGAAATATTTCACTAAACGATCTTATAAGAACATTAACACATTAGACCTCTGTAGGACAGTGTTACTTTCAGGCAACCTCCAATCTTAACACGTCGGAGCAGTGGAATTTTAACAAACAACGATATTATCGAAACCGTAACAAGTTAAACTTCTGTAGGCCAGTGTTACTTTCAGGTTACATCCAATCTGAACATGTCGCAAAAGGGGAAAGTTTTCAAACAAAGATATTATCGAAAAATTAACACATTAAAGTTCTGTAGGCCAGTGTTACTTTCAGGTAACTTCCAATCTGAACATGTCGCAGCAGGGGTTAGGATTCAAACAAAGATATTATCTGAACCTTAACACTTTAAGCCACTGTATGCCAGTGTTACATTCAGGTAACGTCCAATCTGAACATGTCGCAGCAGGGAAAGTTGTTCAAACAACGATATTATTTAAATTTTAACAAATTAAACATGTGTAGGCCAGTGTTATTTTCAGGTAACGCGCAATCTGAACATGCCGCAGCAGATGAAATTGTTCAAACAACGATATTATCAGAACATGAACACTTTTTGCCTCTGTAGGGCAGTCTTACTTTCAGGTTACGTCCAATTTGAAATTGTCGGAGCAGGTGAAAGTTTTCAAACAACCATATTATCGGAACATTAACAATTGAAGCCTTTGTAGTCCACTGTTACTTTCAAGTAACGTTCAATCTGAACAGGTCGCAGCAGGACAAATTTTTGAAACAACGATATTATTGGAACGTTAACACTTGAAGTCTCTGTAGGCCTGTTTTACTCTCAGGTAACGTCCAATCTGAACATATCGCAGTAGGGTAAATTGTACAGACAACGATATTGTCGGAATATCAACACTTTAATATTTTGTAGGCCAGTGTTACGTTCTGGTAACATCCAATCTGAACATGTCGCAAAAGCGGAAATTTTTCGAGCAACGATATTATCTGAACATTAACACTTTAAGCCTCTGTAGGTCTGTGTTACTTACAGGTAACTTCCAATCTGAAAATGTAGCAGCAATGGAAAGGGTTCAAACAACGATATTATTGGAACCTTAACACTTTAAGTCTCTTTAGGCTAGCATGTGCTTTCAGGTAACGTCCAATGTGAGCATGTAACAGCAGTGGAAAAGGTTAAAACAACGATATTATTCGAACCTTAACACTTTAAGCCTATGTAGTCCAGTGTTACTTTCAGGTAACATCCAATCTGAACATATCGCAGCAGGCGAAGTTTTCAAACAACGATATTATGTGAACATTAACAATTTAAGCTTTTGTAGGCCTGTGTTACTTTCAGGTAACGTCCAATCTTAACATGTCGGAGCAGTGGAAAGAGTTCAAACAATGAAATAATCGGAACCTTAACACGTTAAGCCTCTCTAGGCCAGTGTTACTTTCAGGTAACTTCTAATCTGAACATGTCGCAGCAGGGGAAATTTTTCAAACAACGATATTATCGGAACACTAACAATTTAAGCCTCTGCAGGCCAGAGTTACTTTCAGGTAACGTCCAATCTGAACAAGTCTGAGCAGGGGAAAATTTTCAAACAACGATATTATCGGAACATTAACACTTTAATTCTCTGTATGCCAGTTCTTACTTTCAGGTACGGTGAAATCTGAGCATGTCGCAGCAGGGGAAGTGTTCAAACAACGATATTATCGGAAGATGAACACTTTAAGCCTCTTTAGGCCAGTGTTACTTTCAGGTAACTTCCAAACTGAACATTTCGCAGGAGTGGAAACGGTTCAAACAACGATATAATCGGAACATTAACAATTGAAGCATCTGTAGGCCAGTGTTACTTTCAGGTAGAGTCCAATCTGAATATGTCGCAGCAGGGGAAGTTATCAAGCAACGATATTATCGAAACAATAACACTTTAAGCCTCTGTAGGCAAGTGCTACTTTCAGATAACTTCCAATTTGAAAATGTCGCAGCAGTGGAAAATGTTCGAACAACGATATTATCGGAACTTTAACACTTTAAGCCTCTGTAGGCCAGTGGTACTTTCAGGTTACGTCCAAACTGAACATGTCGCTGTAGGTAAAGTGTTGAAACAACGATATAATCGGAACCTTAACACATTAAGCTTCTGGAGACCAGTGTTATTTTGTCGTAACATCCAATCTGAACATGCCGCAGCAGGGGAAATTTTTCAAACAACGATATTATGGGAACATGAACCATTTAAGCCTCTGCGGGTCAATGTTACTTTCAGGTAACGTCCAATCTGAAAATGTCGCATCAGGGGAAATATTCAAACAACGATATTATCGGTACATAAACACTTTAAAAATGTGTAGGCCAGTGTTACTTTAAGGTAAATTCCAATCTGAACATATCGCTGCAGGGGTATATTTCAAACGCCGATATTATCTGAACATTAACAATTTAAGCCTTTGTAGGCCTGCGTTACTTTCAGGTAACGTCCAATCTGAACATGTCGGAGCAGTGGAAATTATTTAAACAACGATAATATTAGAACCTTAACACGTTAAGCTTCTGTAGGCCAGTGTTACTTTCAGGTTACGTCCAATCTGAATATGTCGCATCAGTGGAAAGTGTTCAAACAACATTATCCGAACTTTAACCATTTAAGCTTCTGTAGGCCTGTGTTACTTTCAGGTAACATCCAATCTGAACATGTCGCAGCAGGGGAAATTCTTTAAACAAAGATATAATCGGAACATTAACACTTTAAAATTCTGTAGGCCAGTGTTGCTCTCAGTTAACGTCCAATCTGAACATGTCGCACAGGGGAGAGTTTCCAAACAACGATATTTTTGGAACATTAAAAATTTAAGCCTCTGTAGGCCAGAGTTATTTTCAGGTAACTTTCAATCTGAAAATGTCGCAGCAGGGGAACTGTTCAAATAACGATACTATCGGTACCTTAACACTTTAAGCTTCTGTAGGCCAGTGTTACTTTCAGGTAACGTCCAATCTCAACATGCCGCACCAGGGGTAATGTTTCAAACAACGATATTATCGGAACATGAACAATTTAGAATTCTGTAGGCCAGTGTTACTTTCAGGTAACTTCCAATCTCAACATGCCAAAGCAGGGGAAACGGTTCAAACAACGATATTATCGGAAAATGAACAATTTAAGACTCTGTAGGCCAGTGTTACTTTCAGGTAACGTCCAATCTGAACATGTTGCAGCATTGGAAATGATTCAAACAACGATATTATCGGAACCTTAAAATTTTAAGCTTCTTTAGGCCAATGTTACTTTCCGTTAACTTCCAATCAGAACATGTCGCAGCAGTGGAAAAGGCTCAAACAAAGATATTATCGGAAACTTAACACTTTAAGGCTCTGTAGGCCAGAGCTACTTTCAGGTTACGTCCAATCTGAAAATGTCGCAGCAGTTTAAAGGGTTCAAACAACGCTATTATCGGAAACTTAACATTTAAAGCCTCTGAGGCCAGTGCTACTTTCAGGTAACGTCCAATCTGAACATGTCGCAGCAGGGGAGAGTGTTCAAACAACGATATTAAAGGAACATTAACAACTTAAAACTTTGTAGGCCAGTGTTACTTTCAGGTTAATTCCAATCTGAACATGTCGCAGCAGGGGAATGTTTCTAACAACGATTTTATCGGAACATTGACACTTTAAGCTTCTGGAGGCCAGTGTTACTTTCAGGTAACTTCCAATCTGAACGTGTCGCAGCAGGGCAAATTTTCAAAAAACGATATTATCGGAACATTAATGTTTTAAGCATCTGTATGCCAGTTTTACTTCCAGGTAATGTCCAATCTGAACATGCCGCAGCAGGGGAAAATTTCACAGAACTATATTATCGAAATATGAACAATTCATGCCTCTGTAGGCCAGTGTAACTATCAGATAAAGTCCAATCTGAATATGTCGCACAGGGGAGAGTTTTCAAACAACGATATTATTGGAAAATTAACACTTTTAGCCTCTGTATACCAGTGTTACTTTCCGGTAACGTCCAATCTGAACATGTCGCAGCAGGGGAAAGTTTTCATACAACGATATTATCGGAACCATAACAATTTAAGCCTCTGTAGGCAAGTGTTACTTTCAGGTAACTTCCAATTTGAACATGCCGCAACAGGGGAAAGATTCAAACAACGATATTGTCGGAACATGAACACTTTAAAATTGAGTAGGCCAGTTTTACTTTCAGATAACGTCCAATCTGAACATGTCGGTTTAGGGGAGTGGTTTCAAACAACGATATTATCGGAACTTAATACTTTAAGCCTCTGTAGGCCAGTGTTACTTTCAGGTAGCGTTCAATCTGAAAAGTCGCAGGAGGGGAGAGTGTTCAAAAACGATATTATCGGAACATTAACATTAAAAGCCTATGTAGTCCAGTGTCACTTTCAGGTAACATCCAATCAGAAACATGTCGCAGCAGTGCAAAAAGTTCAAACAACTATATTATCGGAACCTTAAAATTTTAAGTTCCTGTAGTCCGTTGTTACTTTCAGGTAACGTTCATTCTGAACATGTCGCAGCAACGGAAGGGTTCAAACAACGATATTATCAGAATATTAACACATTAAGCATCTGTAGGCCAGTGTTACTTGCAGGTAACTTCCAATCTGAAAACGTCGCAGTAGTGGAAAGGGTTCAAACAACGATATTATTAGAAAATTAACACTTTAAGCCTCACTAGGCTAGAGTTACTTTGAGGTAACGTCCAATCTGAACATGTGGAAGCAGGGGAGAGGGTCCAAACAACGATATTATGGGTACATTAACACATTAGGTCTCTCTAGGCCAGTGTTATTTTCAGGTAACGTCCAATCCGAACATGTCGCAGCAGAGGAGAGGGTTCAAACAACGATATTGTCGGAACATTAACACTTTACGTCCTTGTAGGCCAGTGTTACTTTCAGGTAACGTCCAATCCGAACATGTCGCAGCAGGGTAAATGTCCAAACAACGATATTATCAGAACCTTAACAGTTTAAGCCTCACTATGCCAGTGTTACTTTCATGTAAATTCCAATCTGAACATGTCGCAGCAGGGGAGAGTGTTGAAACAACGATATTATTGAAACATTAACATTTTAAGCGCCTGTAGGCCAGTGTTACTTTCAGGTAACGTCCAATCTGAACATGTCGCAGCAGGGGAAGTTTTCAAACAACGATATTATCGGAACATTAACACTTTAAGTCTCTGTAGGCCAGAGTTACTTTCACGTAACCTCCAATCTGAACATTTCGCAGCAGGGGATAGCTTTCAAAAAACGCTATTATTTGAACCTTAACAATTTAAGCTTATGTATACCAGTGTTACTCTCAGGAAACTTCCTAACTGAATATGTCGCAGCAATGGAAAGGGTTCAAACAAAGATATTATCGGTACCTTAACATTTTAAGCCTCTGTAGGCCAGTTTTACTTTCAGGCAACGTCCAATCTGAACATGTCGCAGCAGGGGAAGTTTTCATACAACGATTTTATCGGAACATTTATAATTTAAGCCTCTGTAGGCCAGTGTTATTTTCAGGTAACTTCCAATCTTTACATGTCGCAGCAGGTGAAAGTTTACAAACAACAATATTATCGGAACATTAACATTTTAAGCCTCTGTAGGCCAAAGTTACTTTCATGTATCGTCCAATCTGAACATGTCGCAGGAGGGGAAAGGATTCAAACAACGATATTAACGGAAACTTAACTCCTTAAACCTATGTAGGCCAGTGTTGCTTTCAGGTAACTTCCAATCTGAACATATCGCAGCAGGAGGAATGTTTCAAACAAAGATATTATTGGAATCTTAACACTTTAAGCCTCTGTAGGCCAGTGTTACTTTCAGGTTACGACCAATCTGAACATTTCGCAGCAGGGGAATAATTCAAACAACGATATTATCGGAAAATTTACAATTTAAGACTCTGTAGTCCAGTGTTACTTTCATGTATCATCCAATCTGAACATGTCGCATCGGGGTTAGCTTTCAAACCGCGATATTATGGGAACCTTAACACTTTAAGACACTGTAGGCCAGTGTTACTTTCAGGTAACTTCCAATCAGAACATGTTGCAGCAGGGGAAAGTGTTCAAACAACGATATTATAGGAAGATTAACAATTTTAGCCTATGTAGGCCAGTGTTAGTTTCAGGTAACGTCCAATCTGAACATGTCGCAGAAGTGGAAAGTGTTAAAACAACGATATTATCGAAATTTTAATTATTTAAACTTCTGTAGGAAAGTGTTACTTTCAGGTAACGTCCAATCTGAAAATGTCGCAGCAGGGGAAATTCTTCAAACAACGATATTATCGGAACATTAACTCTTTAAGCCTCTGTAGGCCAGTGTTACTTTCAGGTAACGCCCAATCAGAACATGTCGAAGCAGTGGAAAATTTTCAAACCAAGATATTATCGGAACTTTAACACTTTAAGACTCTCTAGGCCAGTGTTATTTTCAGGTAACTTCCAATCTGAACATATCGCAGCAGGTGAAATCGTTCAAAGAACAGTATAATCAGATCATTAACATTTTAAGCCTCTGTAGGCCAGTGTTATTTTCAGGTAACGTCCAATCTGAACATGTCGCAGAAGTGGAAATTGTTCAAGCAACGATATTATCTGAACATTAACCCTTAGGTAACTAATGTCATATATATATATATGGAGCACCCATTCTTGAGGTTTCTAGATCACACACAACGACGCAGCACAGTCGGTAGGACTCCTCTGGACGAGTGATCAGCTCGTCGCAGAGACCTCTACCTGACAACACACGACAC
>Ga0268261_10001406_pt1 | contig 16473 bp, 15 predicted proteins | sample TergutNc150P1_FD_190353 | JGI IMG/M metagenome (GOLD analysis project Ga0268261, IMG submission 190353) | Nasutitermes corniger P1 segment gut microbial community from laboratory colony in Florida, USA - Nc150 P1 (SPAdes) (version 2) | ecosystem: Host-associated > Arthropoda: Insects >...
CACACAAATTGACATACAGTCACATACCGACAATCTTTATAACAAATGTAAATCAACATTCCAATTCAGTAACCTAGTGAAGTATGGCCATGGACCTCCTGAGGATGGTTTCAAAGGAAACTGAAACATGTAGGGGCAAATTTTAAGTGTTTTAGCCTGAGATTTTAGTGTTTTAAAGTGTAGTTAAGTGCATGAGTTGGAACAGTAAAGAAGAGATTGAAACAACATGCACGGTGCAACAATGAAGATGATAACTGACCCTTACAAACAATAAAGATGATGACTGACACTCTAATCAAAGCGGGAAGGCCCAACACATCATGCGCACGCACGTGCTATGTCGGCCGATAGTATTCCTCTATGTTGTAGGATCCTGACTTTATAGATAAAAACAGTTCATTGTAGCATACCCCACTGTATTTTCTTTCATAATTTTAGCCAGAAGCAATCGTGTATACAAGTAAAATGTTTTGAAAGGGGAAGAAACCATGGTCAAACTTTAATGAGATCCATTGTCAGACATATCTGATCTTAAATCAACTGATGCTGAAACATTTGTCAGTAATTATACCAACTAATGGTTTGTGTTAACATTTGCAGTCTCATGACGCAGTGTACAGCAGTGACAGGGAACTTTCAAGTAATTAGTGATTCAAGGGACAAAGAGATCAGGGAACAATTTGACAGGGAAACAGTTGATGGATGAAGTAAAAATTGATAAAACCTCAAAATGTAAGATGACTTCTAGGGAACACAGGATTGATTGTATTTATACAGGGTGAGTCATGGGAACCTGATGATTTTCAAAATTAAATAAAAAAGTTGAAATTTGATTTAAATTTTTATTTTTTATATAGAACAATAGGAAAAAGAATGCGATTTAAGTAAACTACATCACTATTGTTACATATTTTACTTATTAAATGTTTTCCACCATCTCGCCTGCACTGCTCCAGTCTATCATGTAAGGTTCTCATTGCTTCTCTCACCATGTTGTCTGGTGCGGCTCTAATTTCCTCCTCTATTGCGTTCTGAAGCTCATCAATGTCATGTGGTTTCATAAGGTATGTATTAGACTTGAGGTTTGCCCAAAGAAAGTAATGGCACACTGAGAAACCAGGAGAATGTGCAAGCTATGGAATGTCTTCTCCTCATGAAGTAACAAATGCGCGGTGTGCAGCAGTCCACTGCTCCAGTTATTACTGAAACAGCGTCTGTTAAGCCAGTAAGAGATGAACCCGCATCCTGCCTAACTGGCAGTGGTACCAACTTATTGCGCTTTAAAACTTGTCAGGTTCCCGTGACTCACTCTGTAGATGACACTCAGACGTACTCCATGTTGTTAGTGCTGTGATTGGAAATGGCCTTAGTTAGCTTTTCACTGAGCAGTCAGATTTGTGTCATAGGTACAATGTGGACAAATGGAAAAATTCTTAGAACTTATTCTTTGACAGGCCAAGTCAGAAAAGATAATGAATGATCTTACAGAAATTACACCATTATTTTGATGTGTAAAACACTGAATCCAACATAGCAACAGAAATGGACAGAATTTCTTCACTTAGTTACTAGAGACTGTATTGTAGAGCGAAAGGATGGTGGATCCTAGTGATGGTGACACTTCTGTTCTATCACAGAAGAACCTACACCAGAGGGCCCATCAATGGACCCACTGAGCAGACTGCTGGGAAATTTTAATAGGTACAAGTAAGGGAACATAGTGGATGGGGGACAGGACAAAGACCTATCAAGTGAGGCAGTGTGTTAGTTGTGGTCTTTGCAATTAAGGCAGAATGACATAAGATACACTTGTGTCAGAAAGTAATCCCACCTATTCATATCTCCTTACATTCTTTTTTTATGGGAATAATCATTTCCTGACTGAAGTCCATGAACATTCTACAGCATATTCCATCAGTTGCAGTTGTTGTGTCCAACAAACAGCAACACCACAGTTGTTCCTGAAATGGCAAAGATAGACATGCGGTTGCAATGAGCATTGATAGAGTATTTGGTTGCTTAAGGTGAGAAGCTGACTTGCACTGAAGAACATTTGTTTAGAGTGGATGATGAAGGTGCTGTGGATGTTAGTACTTTTTGACAATGGGTAAGACAGATTAAAGAAGCTGAAAGAGAGAAGCAGCACTTAATGACATACTGCAAAGTGGTTGTACTTGCACTGCTGTGTTGCCTTCTTACCTGGCATAACAACAGTGAACTGACTGCTATATTGAAACCCAAAGAAGTCTGAATGCTCATCTTTGTCAGTTTATTCTGTGGGGGGGGGGGGAATAAATAAAAAAAATAATGTTTGAAGTGTTACTCCTTCATGACAACAGTATGCTGCACACAAGTTTTCACGTTGCAGAGGCCATCACAAAATTTGGACGGACAGTGTTGCCAATCCAACTGACAGTCCTGACCTTGCACTATCCGATTATCCCCTGTTTGGTCATTTTAAAAAGCCTGTGAGGGCTGCAGAATGCCATACCCCAGTGGAGACAGAGGAAAGAGGGCAACTTGACCAGGCAGGAATATGTACTCTTGTACCATGGTGGTAGGAGACTGCCAACAAAGAAGGGGATTGATTGTAGAAATAACTATGTCTCAGCAGTGTTGTAGTGAAGTTTTTGACATTTTTACGCATCCAACTTGTAAGTAGCAAGAAGTAAAGAGTAGGAGGCATTATTTCTGACAGTCCCTTGTATTTAACAAGGGATAGTGTTTTGAAAAGATTGTACCCTGAAACATTATTAGTCCAACTGTGGGGAGGTCACCGTGCATCAATTACAGCATAAAAATGAAAGTAGCAACATCTGTTTATTATTATCATCATCATCATCATCATCATCATCATCATCATCATCATCATCATCATTATTATTATTATTATTATTATTATTATTATTATTATTATTATTATTATTATTATTAAGAATTTAAATACTGGAAAATGTCCAGGAACTGGGGTATGTAATTAAAAGGACAGTTCAAATATATGGTAGACACCTGATTCAAACCCTGCTTTGGACTGGTTGTTCTGATGTAGTTTTCTATGGTTATTCATTCCCCCAAAGCCAGTGCTTTGATTAAGATTATAGTTGTAACGATGTGACTTTATGTGATTTGGTAGGTAGGTAGGTATCGGAGGATTGTGCTGCTTCCACTGTTAGAAAAGCAGGGGCCCTTTTTCTCCAAAACATTGATGCCCACCTATGAAACTATGTGACACCACGTCAGAATATATTCAGCATTGTGTGAATTTTGGGTCTGGTGTAGTAACATAAAACATCCCTGAGGACCTTGGCATATCTCCATGCACTTTCTTGCTATATTGGGTATATTTCAGGGACAGTAAACTGAATGACATTTAAGTATGGGAGAGCTGCATATCTGAATCAACAGGATACTTCATTCATTTGGTACCAAGAGGACGATACTAAAATGGACCTTGAAGAATATGTTTGGAGGGTATGGACTGAATGTATGTGGCTGGGGATAGGGAGCAGTGGTGGGTTCTTGAGAACATGCTATTGACTTCAGGGTTCCATAAAAGGTATGGAATTTCATAACTGAGTGAATATTAGCTTGGACAAAACTTTGCACCATGCAGTCAGTGAACAAGTGAGTTAGTTATAGGCACACTCAAAGGGAACAGACTGTTGTAACTGTTTGGAACTGCTTTTTTTCAGTGTACGAAACACACTGCCATTCCAGCTGCCTCGCTGGTTATTCTGGTTTGTGGTGGTTTTTTGTCCACGAAGTGTCACATTGATCAGGGATTATTGGATGGAAAGGAAGCAGAGGAAAGAGCAGGAGGAACAGGAGCAGTCGTAAGTTTGATTTTAACAATATCCTGTCATGAATGGGATGAGTAGGGTCAGTGTTGATTCTGAGTTAGCAGTATCCTCAAAGATATATAAGAATTGCAGTCAAATGCAACCATATTTTTAATTCAAAAGTAGCATATATTTAGTTCAAGTCAACTACGTGTTTTCCCTATGTATGGCATTAGGCCTGCAGACACCACAGTAGAGAGATGATTCATCTCGTTACAGCATGTTACACAAGTATGTCCCACAATAATGTATGTAAAACATAAATAAATATACGTGGACTAATAACTGAAGAGATATCATCCACCAGTATTCAGATACCAACAAGGGCTTGTGTTCTTAATACCATATTTATCCAAATATAAGATGAGAGTTTTTTTACCTGATTTGTCATGTGGAGAGTGGGAGGTCATCTTATAATCACTCACCTCATTAACATTTACCCTCCGGCCAGCATTTAAACTTTAAAATCCCCCCTGCCGGCATATTTTAAGGGTACTGAAAAAATTTAAAATGTATGGTATTTCCTGTCATAATAATATGAAATTTTTACACACCATAGCAGATGTTTTTCTGTATCTCATGTACAAAAAATGGAGTACTTATGTGTATTTGGAGTCTGACACCACAAGTGGGAATTTTGATGTCCACTACAATTTACACGTTGTTCTAAGATAAGGTTTTTGTGGCACTCTGAAAATCAGTTGTTACTTTTACTCCCAGTAATTCATTTTTGTGTGATACACTTCAAAACACTGCTCTATGCAAAGTCCTACATCGCATTTATGGCAGTATTTCCTCACAATATTCCAGGTCTGGCGCTTGCTTCTCTGTTCACTCACACAACATGAACGCAAAGATTTTCCCTCCAGCTTAGCCTGTTTCGCTGGAATCCTATATACAGAATGGTCTCTCCCTACAAGTCTGCCAGCTGGACTGATAGTCTGACCTTGCACTTAAATTTCCATACCGGCACTAGCAAGCAATCCTTCAGCTACTTTTTTGTAGAGAATTTCCATTGACTTTCTTTCTTGCTTGTTTTGTTATGCAAGATGTGTGCATTGACCACTACCAAGTTGAACAGACGAAAGAAAATTTCTTCCACCATTTTATTGTCTTCCTTTCAAATGAATAATATGACATCTGGTCTGATCTGTCCACACCAGTTTTATACTTGTTGTAGTCCAACACTGCAGCTGGTTGTATTTTATGATGTGCCCCTCTCGATGATGGTGCCTCAACAAGTATATCTTCATGGGCAGTGGTTAGTAAAAAGACATCACAGATGTTCTTCCACTTGATGGGCAAGAGGTGATCCTGTTGGTGTGATATTTTTTCGCCTTTTTTCAGATTTCCAGAAATGCTTGTTTAGGCATTTCTTTTCTATTGAACATCACTGTGCCAACAGCCTTTGTTTTGCAACCCCATAAATGGTCGAAGAGCTTTGGACTGGAGAACCATCTGTCCATGTACACACAGTGGCCCTTCCCTTTTATTTTATCACACAACCTGTCAACAACACTGACTGCCATAATGTGTTCTGAGTTGGTGGAATGTTTCCCAGTATATACTTCCAGGTGGTAGACATAGCCACTTTTTGCCTCACAAAGTTCAAACATTTTTATTCCATATTTGTGGGGCTTTCCTTTGATATAAATATGACAGACTATACACCTTTGAAATGGGCTGTCGATAGACAGCTGTTCTTCCAGTGTGTAAACGACCTGCAATTTTTGTGATGAGTGTGTCAATAACTGGCTAAATTTTGAATAGTGGGTCATAGCCTGGCTGTCCCATAGCTGCCTTTGCATCATTGGTATTCAGATGGAACATTGTCAGTAACGCAAGAAACCTATCCTGAGACATTCCAACAGAAGATGCATGTGGGCTATGAATAATCAGATGCAAACTCGTAATCTCACAGAGATGACTTTCATAACATGCTCATGTGAATGATTATCAAAAAGATTTTTGTTTTTTTATTTCTTTTAATGAGACTGTATTCCAATGTGTAAATACAGATTTGGGCTTCAGAGGACCCTCTTGCTTCTTTTTGTTTATTTACTGCATTGCATATCAGTTTGAACATTTCTGGGCTGAAGAATATTTCCAGTATAGCCCAGGGACAGCTGTCTTGAGTTAAATGGAATTTTTTATTTATCCCTGGTACTCTGGAGAGGGCAAGTTTCTGAACTGTATGAATTTGTTCGTTCCATCCCAACTCAAAATCTGTATTTGTGCATTTAGGAAGGGCCCTGTGTGTTCTTTTCCTGCCTCTGCCAAGTTACGGTTGGACAACTTCCTCTTCTTCGCAGCTACTGCTGCTGAAGGGTGAATTTACTTTGCATTTGTCACTGTCAGAAAGTTCACTAAAACTACCACCATCTGAGCCCGAATCCTTCACAATTTCACGTATTTTGTCAGTTCTGATAAACATTTTTTGTGAAGTATTTTCTGAAATTGAACTCGTTCCAGGATATTCCATGTTGCTTTTAGTGCACTGAAATCAGCTACCTACAGTCAGACCTCATTGATACTTTAGAACTGCATGCTGGGAGAGGGGTATAATGATTCATTGCATCTAATCTTGGGTATCAGCTGTGATTAAACAAAGGCATGCATTGAGTCAAACATTAAAATAGCTTGTTGCGCATGCATTCCTTCGCGAGAGTCCAGTATACGCACTAACATAGGTTGCAGGAAGCTGAACAGAGTCACTGAAACTACAAACATGAGGGAGACTAATGGTACAAACCTGACTCCAATACCTCCAATACTTTTTTTTCACAAGCTTATGAAAATCGGGAGGTACTCGTACTCTGGCTGGACAGCTGGCTTGAGAGACAGCAGAGTACTACTATGCCACGTGGAGGGGAAGTGTTAAACATGTTCTTTGATTGGAGAGAGTGGTTTTGTATCTTCCATGGCTAGGTGAATAAAGAAAGGATGTGCAACTGGTAGAATAATTACACACAACATTTATACTTACAGATGCATTACTGATAACCTGACAGCTCATTTCAGGTTAAATTACTGAAGTGAGAGATTGTTAAAATTGCAAATGTACAATAAAATCTAAAATACTGAAATAAGTGCACTGCAGTTACAACACTGATTTTAATTGGATGGTAATTATCATGCAAAAGAAACCAACATCATTTGTTACTCTGAAGAGATAAAATCTTCAAAAAGGCAACATTTTGGGTTGTATTGAAATGTGATGAGAAAGGGTGGTTAAGAGAAGTCTGAGACATAAGACCAGGGGCTCTTCTAAAGGAAAGGGGGTTATGTTGACTTTAAATTTTTTCACGGGTCCTTAACAGAGAAAGTGACAACTTTAACTTCTGACCTAAACACAGACCCAGTGATCATACCAGGAGGCACAACCTCTCACTTACAGGCTGTTCGTGTGGTACATAATGAACCATTCAGAGACTGATGTCACCTATATGGGGAGTGGCTACCACTAAAATCAGTAAGAAACAAAAGAAGACCATGTGGGTACTACTTGGATAATGGATTGTGACTGCTTGGAATGACATCTGACCAGATGTGGCACCAGTCTTCATAAGATTTTTAAAGGCTTTGTGGTGATACATCTTTAAAACATATGTCTGTTGTTATTTCTTGTACTTAGGTCAGAGGAAGAGGAGGAGGCTGAAGTGGGGGCTCGGGGACCACGTCGTCGCAAAGGCAGAGTATTCCAAGTGCCAGTGTTGGGAGCAGGAGACCAAAGTCTGCCTGGGACAACTGAAAGTTGTCTGTTGGACCCAGGAGAGTCTCTTCCTCCCCCCACTGATAAGGAGGGCAGATCTCCTCCACCAGTGTCAGGGGGACTGTGGACAGATGATGACATAGCTGAATTAGTGCGCCTTGTCAAGAAGTTTCCTCCAGGCACAGCATGTCGATGGGAAAAGGTTGCAAATCTCATGGGCCGTTCTGTGGCTGAAGTGACTCACATGGCTAAGAAAGTAAAGGATGATGGGTATAGGGTTGTCACATCAGGAGGAAATTTTACAGCCACAGAACAAGAACCTTTAAAGGTTGGAAAAGTGAAGACAAGAGCTGCTCTTCCATCATCTGAAGCTGAATGGAGTCAAGTACAGCAGAAGGCCCTTGAAGCAGCCCTTACAAAATACCCAAAAGGTGGAAATGCTGACCGATGGGATAAGATTGCAAAATGTGTTCCTGGTAAAAGCAAGGTGAGATGTATTGTCCATAAAATCGGTCACTTATGTAACTTTGTTGGGCAGGTAAACCGTACTGATTTTCTGTTATGGTATTGAGAATTTTAACAAATGTAAAAGAGCTTGCAGTGCTCCATGCAACTGTATGGAGTCAGTAGCCAAAGCATATACTGACCCAAGGCTCCAGAGTTTAAAGACACTCTTCCCATTGCAAAGGGGTTTACAATAACAGTTTGTTTACCAGGTAATGCATTTGCAGCGGGTTCACTCTAATTATATGTTTTGCTGTAGAGTTCATGGCAGTTCACACCTCCAAGAGGCAGTCAGTGGTATAACAGCTCACAGAAAACCTAGGGGGTAGTAAAACACTGTGGTCATATAACTTTTATTTGCAGTGTTTTGTAAATACAGTTTTCTTTTTTTCACAGCCCACATCAAAATCACCATTCGTAAGTCACCATTCTGTCAGCAAAAAGTGGATCCATTAGTACATCCCTTTTCCCAGTTGCATTAGATAATCAAACTTTACTGTAATTGCATGAGATGAGAAGGAATTTTGCAGAAAGAGTTTGTGATGGTATACACATGCAACTAGGTTGTCATTTGACATTTATTGCAGTGATCCAGGTGGCTGAGTGTTGCATTTTTTAAATATTGTCATTCTTTGAGATAAAATGTGGCCGCAAATCCCAGAGTGCCAGGGGAGGGTTTAAAAGTCCCTATCCATGGATATTATGGATAATGGTATTGCTCAAACACCAGTAGTAATAACTGCTGTTAGCAGTGGGACAGGGGGCATGTAGTGTTACCAAATGCCATTTTAATTCCCAGCCTTTTAAACTGAATACTCACTCTTGCTTCATGTAGACCCAGCCACTTGTCTTCAGTTATTGCTGTTTAGGCTTGTTTGCAAAATGGTGAAATGTGACCCTTAGCTACATCATGTCTGCCTGTCACATGAAACAAATCAGCTCCTATTGGATGGATATTCATGAAATTTAATATTTGAGTATTTTTCGAAAATCTATTGAGATAATTCAAGTTTCTTTAAAATGGGACAAGAATAATGAGTACTTTACATGACATCCAGTATATGTTGTTAATCATATCTTGCTCAGGTCATCTTAGAATGAGAAATATTATAGACATAAGTTGTAGGGAAAATTAAAACACACATTTTATAAGTTCAATTACATTTTTTTTTTAAATTGTGTGGTTTATGAGATAATGTGGGAAAATATTGTAGAGACGGGCAGGCACAGATGACAATATGGTGCATGATATCTGAGGCTACAAGTACACACTCAGAATTTTTAATACTTCTTGCTTTTCCATTGCAACAATGGTTGCATGAATGCACCTCAGTGTTACATTATACATACATTGCCTTTCTTGTTAAATATGATACAATTTATGATTCCATCCCAGAACTACCACCTGAATGTGTTTGGCAATATACATGTATGGGTTTGCTTCCAAATTCAATTATCTGTCCTTGTTGTTTGTAACCTGTTACTGATTAGGGGGATCCAAATAGGTGAGAAATCCAAACCAGATAGGCTGATGATGTTCTCAAAGTGCACCATGTGTGCTGACTCTATATTTCCTTTATCTGCTGTTGGCCCCTATCTGAACGATCTTGGTTGATGTGTGGTGCTACTGTACATTCCAAACAAACAATGTTTCTTTCACTGTTTTTTCTAAGAACAGTCATTCTGGAAATAGTGTGGGTTGTGATCAGGAATTATGGACAAATGATGCAGGCAAGTGACACTAAGAAATGATGCATACAAAGTAATAATGCAGTGTTTATGTGGGTGATTTTTAGGGACCAGAAGAGACGAACAAAAATTGTTGGGAAAACGGTGTGTACGGGAACAGTGGATAGAGATTTCACTGCACATGTGTGGATAAAAGAAAATACAAGCTGTGAATGCATTCTCCTATTTAAGGATAAACCAGGAAAGTGCAGGATGGTGGGGGAAACGTAAGGAGGGCCTTATGGTGAAAGGAAAGTAGGGTTGGGTTGCGGGTTATAAATGCTTAACCAGAACACCGAATATGATTAGGTTAGTACAGAGTGTTTACAAGATGATAAATGGATGAAGATTATTGTGCAGGATGGAAATTTGGGGGTTGGATGATGGTTGGAAAGAAATAGGTGGGGTTTGAGTGAGGTTTGGCAAAACGTTTTTAAGGATACCCACAGGGTCAGTGAATGGTGGAGCTGAATTAGAATTGGATAGGGAAGTAGAAGGGGAAAGATTGGTTTAGGGTGAGGCAGATGGACAAAGATGATTATATAATTGCATATTATAATTCCTTTATTGATACCAAATCTCAAGAATTGCATATTATGTTGGGCAGTTAAGAGTACATATATTTGAAAGTTTGACTAAATGTTTAGAAGAGCTTAACAAAATTGGAATGATCTTGATGTGGCTAAACCTGAAAGTGATATGTGAAAAGGCAATATGTAAGGTTATCAGACCCTTAGAGCAGGGATACAACAAAGACAGATGATCCTTGGAAATGTTAGGGATAAACAGTCACAAATATTTTATTCTGAAATGAATAAGGGATGGGGATGAGAGGACTATCATAATATATGGTGAAACCTGTGCCATCATTTTCTCATTGGAACATGAAAAGAGAATGAAAAATGCAGGCAAATGACAGCTGCAGGAAGCACTAATGTGTGTCAAACACATTGGGGATATATATATATATATATATATATATATTTTTTTTTTTTCACTTAGGCTTGCAAAAATAAGTAAAATAGTACATTAATACCTGTGCACAAATAACCTTTTTCCCAAGAAATCTAATTTACAGCTGTTTAGTTTGAAACCTTATGTTTCAGATAAAACAGTACAAATTCCAAGTTCAGAATGTTCTGTTTGTCATGCTCGCTAATCCTGTGTACATGAGAGAATTATTTAACAGTGCCAGAAACAGTGTGTGCTTTGGTAACATGGCAATAGTTGAAGGACATGTTGGTTGCCCCCCGTTGAGTTCCTGCCCATAACCGCACAGACAAAAACAGTTCACATGTGTCTTTACTGTGACTTGTTACCAAGTAGCTGCTGTGAAATGTGATGCTTGCAGAACGTTTATTTTCGTCTTGATGAACTTGCCCGTATCCATCAAGCACACAGCTTTCATTACTAGATGCTTCCAGCAAAACTGTATGAAGCATCTTATGATGCCCATATTAATAGGTTGTAACACACATGCAATTTGTTGGATAATACACAAAATTTACATTTCTTAGAAATGACATAAATCTTGTGCTTGAGTGGCACAGTTGTCCACAAGCAACAGAATGTTCCTACCTTGCACACCCATGGAGTCACTGAGCACCCTGTGAAAATGATCACTTAACAAACATTACACACTTTGCTTATGCGTGATGACACTGCAAGTACGATTATTAATGCAGTAACGATTACCAACATAGACAGGTCAGCGCTACTGTACATTCCTAAAAGTCACTTTACTTTTCAATTTTTCTTCATGGAAAATGATTGTTCAGGGAATATTGTGGATTGAGCCTAAAATTCTGAACAATTGATGATGGAAAGTGACACATTGAGAAACAATGTAGCCATTGTAATAATGCATTGTTTATGTGGGCAGTTCTTCAGGACCAGAAGAAATGAATGATAACTGTGGGAAAATGATGCACACAGAAAATATGGATAGGAAAATGATTTCCATGGAAACAATGGATACAGGTTTTACCATACATATTATAATAGGAATAACATAGCCTAGCATGGTTTTGATTATGGATTTGGAATTTGAGAGGGTTAAGCGGTGGGGTAGAAGATGGGAAGTGTCCATTATGCATTGACTGAAGTTGTACAAAGACCCAGAGATGGAGAGATTATTAAATAGAAAGTGGCTGTTTGTGACTAAAGAAATGGCATGTAAGCAAATTGTAGGATTCACCAACACTGCAGAATTAAGAAATGTACGAAAACTTCTATATGAGCTAAATGGTAACACTATAAAAGGAAAACTGGAAGAGAAGCAGGGTTAGTAGTATAATAAATAAATGAAAATTAAAGACTGAATAATGTTATAAGGGATGTGCACTGGAAACACCCATTTGTTAGTGGGTGTAGTCTCCTGTATTACGTATTATGGGCATTTTATACTTTGGAAGACTGTAATACCAACTGATCTACTAAATATTCTGTTCTGTTATTATTGGGAGGAACCAAGAAAATCTTGTCATAATAGTTACCAACTTTGCCAATATCTGAATTGGGTATGCTCATAGATGGGGGAGGGACAAGAGAATTGCATACAGAATTTTGGTGGAGAATGTATTGGAAACTTCTCGTATGTAAGACTTAAGAAAGAAATGATAGAACAGTAGATGGATTTTATATTGATTGAAAGAACAGCATTGCTGTGGTTGTAGAGACCTGAAGTACCTTAGCAGCATGTTCATTGGAAAGCTTAAACATTGTGGTGTTAATGTACTCATAATTATGCTATATGGATGACTGTTTTTGTTTTGTCTTGGTAGGAGGAGTGCATGATGCGTTATAAACAACTAGTGGAAATGGTGAAAAAAAGAAAGATGAATGGAGAAGCTACATCACAGCAGCCATCTCAAGGTGGCAATGAAAATCCTGTATCATGAAGCACTCTTCTATTGTAAAAAGAACAAAGTATTGTGCATTAAGTTATTTAATGATTATAATAACAATATGTAATATAGAACTTTATATGCTGTATGTTTTTGAAATAAAATTACAAACAGTTACTGCCATTATTATCAGTAATCCCTCAACATGTCCCTTGTCCATTTAACTTAAAAAGAGTTTAAGTTACCCCATCATACATATCTTCTGTTATAATAAATCAGAAGTCTTAACAGATTTAAGAACTCTAGAGGAAATCTGTTCAAGAAGCATATGAAGGACCTTTTGCACTGTCAGCCATATATATTCAGTTCTTAATTTTTTAAGCTTGATTGTATTTTAGACGGTAATTCTTATGCCTCTGACCCCTTCATGGTTAATGGAATGTTTCCTGCGCTGCTGCCCCCTGTGTGGTTGGATCCTGACCATGGTCCGCTACACACTGAGCATGCACATTCAGCTGGTACTGTGACTGACACAAAATGATTTGTCTTATCATCACAGAGGAGTGTAACATTCATGTGATGCAGTTTTGTGGGTTTGCAACAATCACATTTGCTGTCATGCAAGCCAGTCTCTGCAAAGAAAGCACAACTGTTACTTATATATGATACAAAAGGGAAGGAATGGATTATGGTCTTGTGGATTGTGACATTTCTCCATTAGTAGAAATGGAACTGTTACATTCTTGATTTCAAACTTTCGCTGTGTTCTGAATGTTGTATGCTTTTTTCTGGGTAATTCCCCGGCATCTGAATTTTATAGGCCGACATTTCGGAACACTCTGTCTGTCCCATCTTCACAGGCGGATAGGTGTAGAATGACTATGTTTAAGAAATGTAGGGGTATTCATAGGGAAAAAAGGCTTGGCTTGAACCAGTAGAAAGGAGGGTGACAGGGTAGGGGTGGGTCCGGTTACAGAGCAGGTAGAGTAATGACCCATATGGAGGCTAGGGGCTGGTGTGGGCAAGAGATATGGCTCTTGTCGGGGTGGAGCATAGGATGGCAGAGGTCAGACTATTGTGTTATAGGTGGTTGTCTCCTTTCCTTAACCTTGTGTAGAAGGGGTTTCCAAGATTTGCTTAAGATCAGGCCATCTTCTCTGTTGATGTTGTGTGGATGCATTTCAAGTTCAGTAGCTTCTCTGATGAGTCGATCCACGTAACCTGTTTTAGCGGAGAGGTGTTTTGTGTCCTGTAGTTTGATAATGTGGTCATGGTTAATGCTGTGTTCTGCTACTGCTGATTTGTCAGGTTGTGCCAGTCTTATATGTCTATTGTGCTCTTTGATTCGGGTTTGGATGGAGCAGCAGACAAAGGCAATGCTACCATCATTCTCAACACTGTGGACTACAAACAGAAGATCACCTCCCTTCTTGAGGATCCATCATATAGAAGACTGACCAGGAGCCCTACTGATTCAACAGAATGAAAAACCACACTACTGCTTAAAAAATCCACTCTCACAGAGGATATATGCAAACAACTGCATCCGGCCGGCTCCAGACCCCCAAGACTGTATGGACTTCCAAAGATACATAAAGAGGGAGCTCCTCTGAGGCCCATTGTCAGCAATATTGGTGCTCATACTTACCAACTCTCCAAGTACTTAGCAGGAATTCTCAGCCAACTCACCGGCAATTCGGCACACCATGTGAAAAACTCCTTCCAGTTTGTCCAGATATTGGAATCTCTCACAGTACAACCAGAGGATCTAATGGTTAGTTTCGACGTGGTGTCTCTGTTTACCAACGTTCTGATTGTGGATTCACTTGAACTCCTCAGTTATCACTTTGAAGATGATGTCCTGGCATTGTTCAAGCATGTACTAACATCCACATATTTCTGTTTCAATGGACAGTTCTACGAACAAACTGACGGGGTAGCAATGGGCTCACCACTCTCTCCAGTAATTGCAAATTTCTTCATGGAGGATTTTGAGAAGAGAGCAATAGAACAAGCGACACACAATCCTGTATGCTGGTTCAGATATACAGATGATACTTTCGTCATCTGGCCCCATGGCCAAGAAAACTGACAGAATTTCTGAACCACCTCAATGGACCCCGCAACAAAATACAGTTTACTATGGAAAAAGAAGGAGACCACCTTCCATTCCTGGACATAGACATCTACAGAAAAACGGACGGCTCCCTAGGGCACAAAGTATATCGGAAACCAACCCATACCAATCTCTACCTACACCAGAATTCGCATCACCATCCTGCTAACAAACAATCAGTCCTTGCTTCCCTGATACACAAAGCTAAAGCTCTCTGTGACCAGGATTCCCTCACCCAAGAACTAGAATTTCTGACTACCATCTTCAAGGACAATGGATACAGCCATCAACAGATACAACAAGCCATGAAACAGGCAACACGGACAGCCAAGACTGACGTTAAACCCATTTCGACTGCATACATACCGTACACCCAAACAACATATGGCCAACTCAGCAGAATGCTCGCCAAACACAACATCAAAAGTGTTGCCCTATCACCTAGAAAAATATTCAACTACCTTCCACCAGTCAAGGATGCACAGGGATTAAGAACACCAAGCATATACAGCATCCCATGTGAATGCGGCAGGGTTTATATTTGACAAAGTGGTCGATCCATCCAAACATGAATCAAAGAGCACAATAGACATACAAGACTGGCACAACCTGACAAATCAGCAGTAGCAGAACACAGTACTAACCATGACCACATTATCAAACTACAGGACACAAAACACCTCTCCACTAAAACTGGTTACATGGATCGACTCATCAGAGAAGCTATTGAACTTGAAATGCATCCACACAACATCAACAGAGAAGATGGCCTGACCTTAAGCAAATCTTGGAAACCCCTTCTACACAAGGTTAAGGAAAGGAGACAACCACCTATAACACAATAGTCTGACCTCTGCCATCCTATGCTCCACTCTGACAAGAGCCATATCTCTTGCCCACACCAGTCCCTGGCCTCCATGTGGGTCATTGCTGTCCTACTTGCTCTGTAACTGGACCCACCCCTACCCTGTCACCCTCCTTTCTACTGGTTCAGGCCATTTTTCAGCCAAGCCTTTTTTCCCTATGAATACCCCTACATTTCTTAAACATAGTCACTCTACATCTATCCGCCTATGAAGATGGAACAGAGTGTTCCGAAACGTCGGCATATAAAATTCAGGTGCTGGGGAATTACCCAGAAGAAAACATACAACAAATTCTTACATGCCAAAATTTATTTTTATGATGCAACAGTCATACATTTTTCAACACTAAATTTGCATCATCAGTGACTATTATTACCTTAGTTAACATGAGCTTGACAATATTATATTTATACTATCAGTGATAACGCAAATGTATATACTAGTAATTGTAACCATATTTACGTAATTACTGATAGTGTAAATATATTGCCAAGCACATGCTGTCTAGGGTAAAAGAGACACTGATGATGACGGAAATTAACCTTTTTCATCCTATGCAGCCATGTGCTGGTCTGTGTGTGTTTATGTGGTTGTGTGCTGTAGGAAACTTAGCAAAGAGAATATTTAATGAGATGTTTTGTGTTTCTGAAACCCTGACATCACCAGTCGAGACAAACAGTCTAACTTGAAATCAAGTTCCGCAACAGGGAATGTCTCTGTGAGTCATTTTTGTCTCACATGCAGTGCACAGGAAGCTGTTGAGAACTATTATGTCTAAGAAGTAATGTGTGTATCACCAGTTTTGTCACCAGTGAACTGAGGAATCCTGGGGTTCATTGCACTTGTCTGTTTTCTCCATGCC
>Ga0268261_10001407_pt1 | contig 16472 bp, 12 predicted proteins | sample TergutNc150P1_FD_190353 | JGI IMG/M metagenome (GOLD analysis project Ga0268261, IMG submission 190353) | Nasutitermes corniger P1 segment gut microbial community from laboratory colony in Florida, USA - Nc150 P1 (SPAdes) (version 2) | ecosystem: Host-associated > Arthropoda: Insects >...
TGATCTAGAAACATCAAGAATGGGTGCTCCATATATATATGACATTAGTCGCCTAAAGTTTAATGATTTAACCCTTATCCTGCTAACGTGGAGAAAATGGTGAGCTCCTAATAATGCCAGCAAATAGAAGATGGGATTTAATTCGGGCTTTAAAGGTGTAAGGCAAGACGTCTGTACAGAAATAAAATTCTCTTACACAGGGTATCTCGAACGTACATTTCCTTTTATATTTGTTTGTCGATTTTTTTTTATTTTTTAAATGAAAATCTTGCTGGATTGGAGAAATTTATGATTACCTGAGTGATGTCATGGAAATGTATGTTTTGTATCTGTTGTATTATGGACGTCTTAATGGCATGACATGTGAGATTTTAATGAAGATTAATCAAATGCGCAGCGGTCCCAAAATTTTGCAGAAATGTAAGAGCCTTCTCTAAATTACAGGCTGCAGAAGGGTGTCATTGAGGCAAGTTCCGTGCTGAGGACCCAAAATTCTGAATGGACTTGTGAATCTCGCTGTTTCGCGCCTGCAGCGTGGCGCGTGTGTACTGACAAACATTTTTGTGTGAAAAGGAAGAAAGTATAGTGTTTACGCTGAAAATTTTTTGGTCCACCGTACAAAATTTAGTCGCCCGGAATTTGTGCACACTCGTGTGTGTAAAATGTAGTGATTTATGCTGAATGAAATTTAGTGTAGTGTACTTACATTCTGGGAACAAATTGACACGATGAAAAAAAAAGTTGTGAATCGTATTAACCGGTCTCTCTCTGATCGATCAGAGATTTAACTTTACCCATCCCTTGAATCCCTCACCCGTCACAAAGTTTAAAACTACGTAAATCCTAAAGTTGATCCTCTTCCATGTTAACCTTGTACAGGTGTTACGAAGAGCTTTCCACTCTTGTCTGTCGTGGATTAGATTTTGTTATTCCCTTGATGTTATTTTTCTCCCTTCCTGTATTATCGTAAATACCCACCTTACAGCTGTATCTCGTTCTCCCTCTACGTATTTTTACTTTTTTCTGGCCAGCTGTACCTGGCACTGTACTACTATTCCATATTATACATATCGGGTAACCCTTAGTTTACTTCACCAGTTCTGTAAACCAAATTGCGAATGGGTATTTGTGTAACGTGTCATGTACTTCTCTGTCTGTGGTGTATTCATGCTGCGGTTATATAATGGAAATAATATGTGGTGTATGTGCCTACAATCGTGGCGTTTCCGTGGAAGAAGTCAGGAAAATAACGGAAACTCCCATTCACGGTAACCAGTTTTCTGGTCCAAGATATGTACCCAAAATTTGTCGAATACCAAATACTAGCTGACCGTATTATTGCGACGTTGGGTGGTGTGAAAGATTCGTCCACATCCCCGTGGGTTCTGCCAGGATTTTGGCTGCATCCTTCTTATTCGGGTCTTTCCTGTCTGCCGTGAAAACCCTCTGGGTAACACTGCATTATCCATGCGTTCTTCGCGATGTCTGTGAGTGGATTTATATCCACTCACAGACATCGCGAAGAACGCATAGGTAATGCAGTGTTACCCAGAGGGTTTTCACGGCAGACAGAAAAGACCCGAATAAGAAGGATGCAGTCAAAATCCCGGCAGAATCCATGGGGATGTGGACGAATCTTTCACACCACCCAACGTCGCAATAATACGGTCAGCTATTATTTGGTATTCGACAAATTTTGGGTACATATCTTGGGCCAGAAAACTGGTTACCGTGGATGGGAGTTTCCGTTATTTTCCTGACTTCTTCCACGGAAACGCCACGACGAGGCAATTTGTGCGTCATGTGGACAATACTATTCGCAATGAAGCGACAGAAGCTGGGATGTTATGGACGCACGTATCACAGCTAACCACCGTCGTTGTTCCGGTGACATGAAAACGACAGATTTCCCTACTGCCACTTTTCTCTGCTCCAACACTCTATGAGACGCGCGTAATATAAGTGTCTCTTCTTGTTTTTATTGTTTAGACTAGGGAATGACAGTGTTGTGTTAGAAGCTGACATTTTATGTTAAATTTGCATTAAACCTTACGCATTTGTTATGAAAATTGCATAGAAAGAAAACGTTGTTGATAAATTATGTCCTTGCCTCCTTTCGTATGTTTCAGTTCCGAAATGATTATTGGCTATTTCAGGGACTTTTGATGACCGCACCTTAATTTTTCTGGAAATTTGCTTTTGTTTTTAATATTTCAAACGTAATCCTTTCTTTACATTGTGCAAGTAACACAAACTGTTCCATCAGTTCCGTGCCCAGGAATTAGTAGAACTGTTCCATCAGTTGTGTGTCCAGGAATTAGTAGTGGGTACTTCTTTCGTCGTCTTGCGGAGCACGGCATTTTTATCACATAGGAAGCGTGCAGCCGGCGGGACACCTCGTGACGGTTCCTGTGCTCAGGATAACTACGAGAGAAATGCACTATACTCGTACACTGCAGAAACAGCTTTGATATGAAAGGCTTCTTGGTATGGTTAATAACGTGATACCAGAGAAGGTTGCTTGTTAACGTGTGGTATGATGACTGTAATTGCTGCTGGCTTTGTAACGGTGTTTCTGTAACCGCAACAAATGGACGTCAAGGTCATTGCAGTATACAGTATTACGTAGCACAGAAAACGTTTGGCAATTGAGTACTCGATTGAAGTGCATCTGCTCGTGTTGTACGGAGAATCGGGAATGAATTTCATATGCAAGCAGTTGTATTGTGTGAATAAATTGGCGTTCGTAGGTGAAGAACCAAACCGAATCTCTTTATTTTGTTGCATTTGCAAAGGAAGAAAATAGGGAGCTTACAGTAGGGATAAACAGCTGTTTTTCTTGTATTTTTTTTGTGTTAAATAAGGAAATGAACTTGGTCTCTCTTTCATGTTTCCACCATTTCCCTTTTTCCCCCTCTCCCAGCCGTTGCCCCTGACAACAGCATCCGACAGCAACATGGCTGCAGTGTAGCGGCCGGGGGATGAAACGTGGCTCGGGGGTGGTCGCTCGTGCTCTTGCGCGAAGCAGGGATCGAACCTAGGGTGAGGGGAGTACATCTCCATGACAACACGCGCACTCTACAATCTCCTCCTTTTTCTCTCTCGCTTTTTTTTTGCATAAAGAAAGGGGTGTGGAATGTTAAGGGTTTGTATTGGGAAGGGAAGAAAAGGCAGGGTGGTTTTCACCTCTCTTTTGCTGGTTTCTATAAGCTGAAGCTTTGAAATCAAATGCGCACACTTCACTGTGTGCATGTGAGAACGCAAGTCCAAGAGTCGCACAGTAATTTGTTGAAGGATTTTTAAGATCCCGCTGCCTTTTAGGAGTTGTCTGACTAGCTGCACGGAATGTTATTGTATATAGTTCATTGCTGTTCAGTTGAAGTAATTACACAGGTCGGCAAGGGAACTTTAACTTAAAAAAAAATACGTTCCAGTTCCAAATCAATTTGCAAGGCGTTACAGTGTCGTCTTATTGAAGTGTGACACATTGCCGCATTTTTTGCCACTTCCTTATGTTTATCTTTGTATTATTTTTATTTTGTCAACAACACTTTGAGAATATGACGTTGTACTTGGAACAAAATTTTACTCATTTGAGTAGCAGCATTATTTTAAATTTAGCAGTGATTAGTGTTTACATTCATATATTTTATGTAAAGTTAAAGGGAAGCTATTCATGTACAGGCCTGCACAGGCCGTGAGGGTTCCAGAGGTTGAGGCTCCCAGATTTCAAGACAGTCCCCGCATGAAGGTGGTTAGGTAGTCAGCCCCACGCACCCGCCCCCTTTACCCCTCAGAGAACATTGCTGGTACTCATTTCAGTTACAGGCTGAGTCGCCCTTAGGACCATAGCTCGACCGGAAGGATTATGACAATGAAAAATTCCGGTGACACCATCGGGATTCGAACCAGCGACCTTCCGGCTTCATATGTTTTACATACAACAGAAAATAGAGGTTGTGAATAACACTGCGAGTGTTATAGCTTTTTTGGCTGTAATTAACATGTAAAAATAATGTAGAATGTTATCTTGGCTGACCAAAAAAATGAATAACACCGAAACAAAACAGAAATTTTTCGTATAATATTAAACCCCCACCAAAAAGCCATGTAAGTTTTGATTAACCGATGTAGCCATTCCCTGCACATTTCGTACATATTATCTATCAGCGGTTTAATGTTATGTTCTCTTCTGGTTCTGTGTTCGCAGTCTACTAGATATCGCTTAAAAATTCTCTCATTTTAGTGGTGGGGCATTTGATAGTTTTCAAACAAGCCGGTAAACTCCTAGCTTTATGAAGCTGTGAGTGATTCAGTTTGTTCAGTGGGTTTAGCAGTTTTCGTTATGAAGTTCATAATAATGAGGAATAAATCAGGACCCTCAGTATTGTTGTGTTTTTTGTGGTGGAATATGTAATACCACAATAAAAAACGTTACTTCCGTAAATGTCCCCAGAGAAATTGTTTAGAAGTAAGTGTAGAGAAATATATGGGCATAATACGACATCGGAATCGGTTACTTCTTCGCCTTGACTGCTATGTAATAATTTGAGGTTGTTTAGAAATTGTAGTTGTCGCTGCCTGGGAAAGACGCTAATAAATTGGTCTTCATTATGAATCTGGAAGACGAATGTGGGATAGTCGTGATTATTCAATTTCGTGAAGTCAGTTTTGCCAGTGCATGTGTGGACATTTATCTGTTACTGTGAGGGGAAAACGTAAGTAATAAGTGTGTTAGAACATAGTGCTCAGAAACAGATTTGTGGCTGGATGGATGGAGTGAGTTACAGCTGACAGAAATTGAAGCTTGAGGTAAAACGCAACGTTTGCAGGAAATACGGGAAATGGGCAGCAAGGCCTAGGCTCTCCGCTCAACAAATACAACGGTCCTCGACCTGCATCGCCTGATTCTTACTGACGTTATATGCTGTAGCTATTGTACAATATTACATAAATTCCTGTGACTTACAAACTTTTTTGTGTGAATTGTGGTTCCTGCAAGCTATGTTCGCTGATAATACGTCCTGCTGTAGTAGAATATACCTTTGGCAGTATAGATATCACAACTTCTGGAACTGATGCAAGCTTCATCTGTGGCTGTCGCTGGAGATATTTCTGATTGTCTCCTTGAAGAAAAGCCTCGTAATTGGTACTGGTCGCCTGTTGGTTCTGTTTTTGGGTTTTGAAGTCTTCTGCTGGTTTGCCGTGTTGATAGGGCCAGGGTTGCACATAGAATGTGGGGACTTCCACTTTGATGGGAAAGGAGACAGGAGAGTAAGAATAAAATAGATCTCATGGAATGAGATGGTTAGCAATGGCACTGGATTGTGCCCAGGGGTGGTATTGGGTTTGATAAGCACTTGGGTTCCGCTACGTAATGTTGGTAGTTAGTTGGCTTTTGTTTGGATTATTTCAATATGTTTGTCAGGATAGAGTAGGTGGTGATACGCACAACTTGGATTGAGAACTTCGAAAACGAAAGTTACAAAGAAAATCTTCGGGCGAAATAGGTAAGAAGTAAAGCGGCCATACATTCATACTCGGTGATTATCGCGTCATGAGTGGAAATGGAACTTCAGTAGAAATTTCTGTCGAAAGTTCGTTGCGAAGAGAGCAATTCGGAGGCGTTGAGACTGCAGGATATGAAGGCGAGTCGTAGAAACAAAATTTAAGTTATTGACCACATTGGCCTAGTGCCGGATACATTCTAGGTGTGGTGATGAATTTTTTTGGTTCTTTAAAACCAAGAAATCTACTGACTGGTTGATTAAATATGGACGTCATCAAAGAGATCTTATGTGCGGTAATTGGTTACGAGGGTAGCTGCTTACTGAATCATGTGAATTATCTTTAGACACTTTGTTACCTGATTAGATGTCTGGTCGTAAATTATTTCCATATGCTAGGGGCGTCGTGTTGTCTATGAAGTAGGAACGGAATTTTATGTAGGCCTATTGTTCCGATGCCTTGGAAAGATATTTATGTTGCGTAGGTTGTCGACTCACAGCCGGCTAACGGCCAACAACTCTGAACACTTAAACATGAAAAGAGGGAGGAAATCTGATGGACATGCTGGACATGCCAGACCGACGAACTGGTGCGTCTTCTGTTGCAACAAAGACGACTGTTCTTTTTTGCCTTTACTTCATACGAGTACAGTGGTTCATAAAACGTAGGACTCAGCACGGTTTAATATATACAAACTTCGGCAGCTAGTCGACACTTCTGTAGGACTGAAGTAATGGAAGGGCAAAATAATGTTTTCTTCGACGTAATTTAACTTAAAAAACGTTTTAGAACAGGTGGTTAAGTGGTATTTCTCAGTGAAGAATAAAGCTAATACCATGGAAGGGGGCAGTTAGTGAACCAATCATCCAGTTGCTTTGATAGCTAAAAGTTGTTAACGCGCACTCCCCCACTTTGACACTTCTAGACTTTCTCATAAAAAAAAAGTTTTTGAAATGCGAACCGAATGTACTTGCGGGAATCAAATAGCATATTGGGAGGAAGGGCGTGAAAGGAAACTGCTGGGTGATAGCGCAGGTATGGCGGGTGGACATACTGCGGCTGTTCAGGTTCCAGTGTGATGGAGTCTGGATTCCAACTGGAGGTCTTGTATACACGTAGTTTACCGTATGTATAAGTAACTCGACTTGCGCCGAACCTTCCACAATATAATTATTGTGTAAGTCGGGTAGTGCTGTCGGTGTACTTGGTTAGGTGGGTAGCGTTGTAGTTTGCTGGTTGCTTTGCTAGCGTTTTTATAGTAATTTACCCGAGTGGTTAAAAGAGAGTTGGCTAGTTATCTGCTTATTTAATTAATTAGTGAGGTCGGCGGTAGCTGATTATTTGATGGCCATCTAAACACACACACACACACACACACACACACACAAATTGGTGCTTTAAGCGTACAGCGGTAAAGTGGCTGTGTTTTGGAGCTACTCGTTTGTTGCCCACAGTAGATGGTACTTTGTAGAGAGAGAAGGAAAGATTTTCCAGCCAGAGGTAATCGGGATGCTGTCAGGACCACCTGATATTATCTGGCCTTGCCTGCTGGGATGTATACGGCGCCCAGTTTGAGATAGAAACCGCCTGCCCTCCGGCCTTTCCTCTGCCCTCATTGAAACTGACAGAATTGTTTCAACAGGGGCCGGGGAGGAGCAGGTAACCGCTCTCCTCTGTCACTTGCAGGAATTGTATTATATTGTACAGAATTTTGTTTCTCAGCAAAATTCTACTACTGCAGGTTTTGTTTTCGAAAGTACTGCAAGAATCAAGCTTGTATGCTGGTTATCTCACAAAGTGCCAGGTAATAACTAGACTTCTTCGCCTCTCGACGTCCCTGTTGAGATTTTCGCTGTTCTGGAATTTTACGCAGCACAGATGGGTAGTTTGTTACCAACGTTTTGGGACAACCGATCTGTTTCATCTTTAAGGGTCAGGCTGCTGTTCCTGTAACGTTGCTGTTGTCCCGATTAATTATGTGTTGCATACCATTCGCTATTGCGTGGTTCGGTTTAGGATCCTGACTTGGTAGATGTATTTAGTAAATTACTAGGGGATGATGGTGCAGTCGGTATAGCGACTTTCTACGGGCTGGACGGTCCGGGGATCGAATCCCTGTGGGGGCGAGATTTTACGCAACCGTCCATACCGGCACTGGGGCCCATCCACCTTACTATGGAATGGGTACCGGATCTTTCCCGGGGGTAAAGCCTCCGGGTCTTGGCTTTGACACCTACCTCAATCTAGTGCTGAGGTTAAAGAAAGATTAAAGCTATATATCTGCCTCCCTCTGGGCCTTCGTGGCCTGTTCTAGGCTGAACTTTACTTTATTTACCAACTGGTATAACATTATTTTACGATATAAACGAGCAGTTATTGTGTACATAAATGCGGGTGTTACGGACGAGACACTGAAGTCTGGGATTTCATACGGGGCATGTAGTTTCTTGACCAGCTGAGTGTCTTCAACATCAATAGAAAGGACTGCTTCTAGCATGGGGTTTGTCGTCGATCAGTTTATAAAGTCGGATGCGTTCATTGTAAGATTTGTGATTAGTGCTACACTATGAAATGCAATCAGTTTTAAATGACAAATTGCAAATGAATCATTGCCAATCCACTGGCCGCCCGGTCTAAGGCGTGGTTCTACGGCCGCACGCTTGCTGGGATTGCGGGTACGAATCCCTCGGGGGGCGTGGGTGTCTGTCTCTTGTGAGTGTTGTGTGTTGTCATGTACAGGTCTCTGCGCCGGGCCGGTCCCTAGTCCAGTGGAGTCCTACTGAGTTTTCGTGTGTCATTGAGGTGATCGAGGAACCTCATAGTGGAAACCTAGGCCCTTTAGGACTGTCAAGCGAATTGGAGGGAGGGGCGAAATAAATTGTTGCAATAATCAGTGCAGAACAGGAAGTACGCACTCTTAAGACGCGTCCCTGTATATCCCGTTGTGAACCAAATGCAGTCTTCTCGTTGGCACATTGTTGTAAGTTGTGATTTACTTGCCGCCCCAGACAAAAAACCAAATTTTGTAAATTAAAGGTATACTTCGAAGTGTAATGAACTGCAGACACAAAGTTACACGTGTGAGTGAAGAGTGACCTGGTACTTTACTTCATACACACAGCACATTGTACAAATGTACTGAATATGGAACATATACATAACACCATCACCGTACACATTAATTGTACGGTTCATATAATACTGTTTCGTTCTACATAGATCAGCAGGGTGACAGTTTACGAATTAAAAAGAGCTGTTGACAGGGTGTTTGCAGCACGCTGTCAATGTAGTATAGACTATGTATAATACATTTTCATGTACAAGAAAGTTTATATACCGTTTCCAGAGCCATGTTATATCTACATGTTCATATTTGTAATAAAACTGTAAAATGTATCAATGTTCTTATTACGCATCGTTGTTAGAAATTCGGTACTACTGCTAGTAGCATAAACGTGCACAGGTTTTGTCGCTCTAAATGACGACGTGGTTATTGCTGCTGAAACTGCATTCGTTATAAGTAACCATAAAAGACAAAGAAATGTAAAATTATTTGACGTGCCCTGCGTTTTTTTTTAATTTGGGCCGTCTTGTATTGCTGCAGTAGAATATGTCATTAAGGTAGCAAAGGTAAAGGCTTTCCCGTTGCATCCCAAGATGGAACTGGAGGGAGGCAGAGGTACAAGACTACCCGCATTCGACCTTGGCGCCAGCAGGGGGCGGGTGGGAAACGCACGCCCCGGGTGCTTAATTCGCTGGTAAGGGTCCCGCTATCCATTGTACAGGAGGCTGGGTGTGCTTTTGGGCTGGTCTGGATGGGAGAAAATTCTTGCCTCCACCGTTGTTCGAACCCAGGTACACAGTGCTGCAATGAATCGATTTTAGAACTTTCACGAAGTTGACGCTAAGCATGCCGTCATGTCCGAAGGTGAGTCATAAGCACTGATCACTGCCGGCCGACAGCGGCCTGTGGGCTGTTGGTTGCGTTGTCCTATTGATGTTTGTGCATGGAATTACTCACCAGGCAACCCGGAATGTGTTTGTTCCTGCAACCAAATTCGCGGCTAATGATCACTGCAGATACATATTGCAGTGTGTATGGGCTTATGGTATTCGCTGTGAATTGAAATGGCATTTGCTAATGGTTGGCGTAGCACGCGGTCCGCGTGCTCGTCATTATGGTGCTTCTATTAAGTACAGTCTGATGCGAACATCAAAGACCCTCTGAATGCATGCTATTTAAACTAGGTATATGTTTCAAGTGAAAGGGTCTTCTGTGATCGAGCAGGTTAGTGTTGCTCTGAGATGAATGTTCTACATTTATATTGTGGAGTTATCGAGCTGGAATGTCGGCCCCATTACCGTTTGTCCTCGATGAAAATTCGTACGGTTTCTCTCGGTTTTAAAAACAAATATCGGGATTGTATATTACTCTTACAAGTCCCTGTCCACTCACACTGGTAATTTTCCTATCCACTTCGACTGCTGGGAATATTTTCTCTAGGTACACAAAATCCATTAATATGTTCCTGTCCCTAGCGTTGTTGAGGTGGGAATGGCCAGTAAGGGTCATGAAGGTAAAACTCTTGGGACAGGTGCATATTTGATTGACGAGTCAAGGATCAGTCCATGATTGATGGTAGAAAACAGTGTGCTATACACTTCCGGCAAGTGCACACTGTATAATGTCGTATGTTTGGTTTTTTCAGACGGTCGAGCCATGTGATGGTACAAGACAGTATGCCTTATACGCCCAGCATCTTGCACAGTTTACTGTCTTCGGCTTGGCTTTGTCAGATGACGAAATAAGATCAGTGTGATTGTTCGCTCTACTCACAGGTTTGCTGCAGTGTAGGAGACATTCTTGTGTTACCTGTCACTCTTGACAAGACAAATTTCGGCGGTGACCATAGACAATGGATAAGGAAAATAAAGCTTCTGTTGCTGTTTTCCACACACCCAAGATTTCTGCTGAAGCCTTCAATTCTACTGCCCTGTTCTTTTGATGCGCAGAGGTGTAATACAAAGTATGATCAATAAAAGACCGGACTGAGCGCGCAGCGCCTAAACCAGCGAACGGAACGCACTGTGGCTAGTGGCGCTGAGCAGCGGCAACATTTGGTAACACAACGCTTCACTCTATCACTGCCAGTAAGCGAGTTACAGCCACTGAAGTAAACAAGTGCAGTGACCGGCTTGCGATTTTTTTAGGTAGTGAAAATGAAGGACTTGGAAGAACAACGTTTGTGTGTGAAATTTTGCTTCAAACTCGGAAAACTGCTACTGAAACGTGGAAAATGCTTCAACAAGCCTTCGGAGACGAATGTATGAGCCGAACGCAGTGTTTTGAGTGGTACAGTCGTTTCAAAACAGGAAGAACGTCGATTGATGAAGATTCCCGAAGTGGACGACCTTCCGCGTCAACAGACGACGTTCACATCGATGCAGTTCGTCATTTGATTCTCCAAAATCGCCGTTTGACTATCAGAGAGATAGCTGAAGATGTAGGCATCAGCTTTGGACCATGCCAAGCAATTCTGACAGAAAAACTTAACATTCAACGCGTCGCCGCAAAATTCGTGCCCTGTGTGTTGACCGAGGACCAGAAAGCAAACCGTGTTAACATCAGTCAAGAACTGCTTGACCGTGTCAGCGTCGATGAGAACTCCTTGAAAACCATCGTAACAGGCGACTAAACCTGGGTTTATGGCTATGATGTCGAAACCAAGTCTCAGTCGTCACAATGGGTGGGGCAAGGATCGCCCCGACCGAAGAAATCTCGAATGAGTCGATCCAACATGAAGGTGATGTTGGTTTTCTTTGACTGGCAAGGTATAAGCCACCACGAATTCGTTCCACGTGGTCAGACAGTAGACAAGGAGTTTTGCGTAGCAGTTCTGAAGCGTTTGAGGGAAGCCGTACGCCGGAAGAGGCCTCAGTTGTGGACGAACCAGAGTTGGGTGTTGCACGACGACAATGCACCAGCTCACTCGTCGTCCTTTGTGCGCAATTTTCTGGCGAAAAACGAAACGACCGTTGTACCCCAGCCATCCTACTCTCCAGATTTGGCTCCAGCGGACTTTTTTCTGTTTCCTAAGTTGAAGTCTATCTTGAAAGGGCGCCGTTTCGACACAAATGACGAGATCCAGAAAAATTCGACGAATGAGTTGTTCGCCGTTCCGAAAGAAGCGTTCCAGAAAGCGTTCCAACGTTGGCAGAAACGTTGGGAGCGGTTTGTTGCTAGCGAAGGAAACTACTTTGAAGGCGACAAACTTGAATAAGTTGTATCTGTCAACATAATGCTTTTATTACAACAGTCCGGTCTTTTATTGATCATACCTTGTATATATCGGTAACAGCGATTTGATTATTGTTAAGGCTAATTTAAAAGATACGGGACTGGACTGTGATTACTGTGTCGGACCGTGGTCTTCGTAAAAGTCTGCGTGGTAGGCGGAAAAACAGAACTGCTAATTCACACGGTTTCACGGATCACCTATTTTGACATCTGTTAACTATTCCGGGAAACCCCTTGGTGAAAGTCCACGTGGTAGCCGGAAAATCCTAACCTTGTGGGCTGGCTTTGACGGTTACAGGCCGGCCATAGACGGTCAGTGGACCAATGTATCTGAAAGCAATTTGAAAGCGTTCCGTGGCGAAACCGTTTCGGTATAGTCGCAGCCCAGTCCTCTGTGTGTGTGTGTGAATCAAACACGATGTTACAATTCAATTCAAATGGAACGGAAGACATTGTATAGTTTTTTCCCTTCTTTTTTCGTTCGTCACAACGCTGTCAGGGCACGGTCCCAAGTTCGCGCTCTGTGTGACCGTGGTCATCTCCAGGAAGACCTAAGGCCACGTGTTAGAAATGGATCACGTCTTGCAGAGTTGTGAGATTTTGTAAGAAAGGAAGGGTGGGATATAATGACAGTAATGAAACTATTGTTTACGCGTGTATTTTTTTCGAGCGTTTGGTTTACAGTGCACACGGTGGCTGTGGCGGAAGCGGCAGTGTGGGTTGGCCACTGTAATTAGCTAGCAATGAAACATCGGTAGTTAGTGCATTCGACTTATATCGGACTCTTATTTGAAGATTAATGAACACGACGGTTTATTTTTGTTATCCCTTGTTATGCCTTTCTTTTAGTTTCGTTCTCTCTCCTCGCCGTGCTTCTAGGACCTCATTTCATATCGATTTCCACCGCGTAGCAAATTATTTGGGAACTCTGCCTCCACCCGCTCATTGATACCTCTAGTCTGTTCATTCCCTCTTGTCCCCATTTTCTTCGTCTTGTGTTATGTGTAACATGTGTGTTTTTATGAAACGAGACTCTAGTTGTAACTTCATCTTCTTGTTTCTTTAGTTTTAAATTTATCTGCCTTTCATTCCTGTTCGCTTTCTTTCCTGTTTTCTTCTTTTCCTTGTACATATCTGTATTCGCACGAAAACATTTTCATGTGATGATAACGCTGTAGTGGTGACGGTAATGCATCCAGCGATGGAGGTCCTAGGGCAGTGCTTAACCCCGACATTTGTTTCCTGATGAACTCGCGACTTCTGGAGACAGGGAAATGTTTCTTGTAGCAAGACGATTATGAATCGATACCTTCGCTGTCATCGGTAGCCGTCCCCAGTATCTGAAATATTAAGAGCATTTCTAAACATCGGAGTATATGGTTCATGCCAATTTAATTTGTTTCACTCGCACTGCCTTTGCGGCATGACATGGACGGCAGTTTACAATTGAAGACGTAAAGAAGGGAGGTAAATGAAGGTAGGGCTTTTCTTATTCATTTCCGCGCATGCTGGATGTCAAAAGATATTTACTTCTGGTACATATTTTGTTGATCTGGCTGTGAAAATATATCAGTCGTACCCCTGAAATGGCGCTTTGAGGACCGAAACATGTCTGAATAACACATTGCTAATAAAGGGGTGTTAAAGTCCGTTTTTATGTGAAATAAGAATAGGGTTGTTGCCTGGAATGCCAACTGGAACGAAACCTTCGCATAGATGCTGATGTAGATAATATTTCTGACACAGGGTATGAAAATGCTAATTTGGACTGAGTAGTGACAGGCAAGGATTCACTGGGGTTTTGTGAATGCATTGATACGAATATCGGGTTCCAATCAGGATCTGTCCACTAAATCGGTTAGAACTATCACCTTTACAGGGATTGGTGTTTCGCATGGGAATTAATATTTCTTTCGTTTAAGGAGTCTGTATTGGTTAGAAATATTTTCATTTTTCGGTCTATTGCCCAACAGTTATCGTACTAGGCTGTATGGCTTATTTGATTTTCGTTCCTACCACGCTCTTCACGAAATGAAAAGGCACTAAGCCGTATGGTCTGTCTTCAGGATATGGTTTCTGGCTTGTGACGCTTTATGTTCTCCAGCCGTTCGGAGGAAAGTGTTTTGTCTTCCATCTAAGCAGAAGCAAGAGTTCTCAGGTTATTCTGTCACGATGGTATTTGCCTAACTACACGGCGTTGCACTTCATGACGTCTGTTGCCATTAATAAAGGGACACTATTTTATCTCTCAGCGCGCATCACTACTTCACTGAGCTCGTGATGGATGAAGGCAGGCAGTGTAGCTTTCGTCGCTGTTTAGTTTAATGTGTCGGAGTTGATGGTAGTGCTGTTCTCACCACTTTAGAAGAAGATGTTGGCAGTGTTGTTCGTAGGCTTGTAGTCACGGCAAGTGGCTTGAGACGGTTGTCAGATACAATAATGCCCCATACAAATTGTTACAGCACCAACAAATACACAGTAGCACTATTATGTATTTCACTCTCTTATCACTCCTGCATGTTTCGGCTTAACTGCCATTCTCAGAGAGCTAACACCTATATTACTAAAATTTACAGCAATAAAATATTCTTACAGTGCTTACGCATATCAAGTGTACAGATTATAGTTAAAATTTACAGTTTTTAAAATTGTCTAAAATGTCGTTTACAAATTGTTATAAAATAATTATGGTTTTTATTGTATACAATTGTCTTCTTGCCGGCTGGTTTGCTGCTATGCTTTCGATGTGAGCCACAGATATATTCACGTTTGTCCGTTACTTAAATTTCCCTAGTTGACTGATTCTTAGGCGACTGAACATTTTGGAGTCAGGGAAGTTAGGATAATTGTAACTCCACGTTTGGTGATGTGGCCACCACTGATGACTGAACTACCCGTAGGTAAGTTGCCCATTCAGATTGCATACTACGATCGAACTCAAAGATATAGTAACTAAATCCGAAAATAGTGGCACACTTGTTAGTAGGTAAATACTCCGCTGCTTGTCGATAATACCGTTGTTGTGGAATGTAGTTACAAATTCTGAACTCAGTCATGGTAAAAACTCCAAATGGGAAATTTTTGGGTTGTGCCACTGTTGCATTCAGTGAGCGATATGTTCCGTGTATTAATTAGATACATAAAATTTATTAAAAGGACCGACAAATGCACTTTGGTTTTATGAATGTAATGTTGCTACATAATGACAACCGACATAATTCGGTCAACCATGTGGCCACCTTTAGGGTGGCGAGAGCAATAGTACAAACATATTTGTAATGTGTCGGTATTACTCTACAGTTAAAAGTCATATAGATTGTGTTAAAATTCCGGTTACATCGTAAAAGAGCGATGATTATAAAATATTAGAATTTGAAAATTTTTATCTGGATTATGGTACTTTGGAGTGATGTACATAGAAGCTGCGTGTGGTGGATAATGATCCAGAATGGTGAGCGGTGGTATAGTCTGCACAGTGAGCTACTTCCAAGTCGGTTAGGCTGTAGTCTAGAACAATTCATTACTGTCTGTGCGCAAAATTTTGAAAACCGGACCTTATACGCATCCTACAGCATCCATTCTCTTTGTGCATCGAAAGCAACGGGTTAATTGTCTTCCTTTCATGCATGGCGTAATTGCTTTGCTCCACTGTTCTGTAAGGAGATTTAAATTACAGGCCGCGTATTCATTACCTAGTTGAGTCATACCTCAAGTGACAAAACGGGTGAATCGAGTTTCGTTGCATATGTGACTGTAATTATGGCCATAGGGTGGACGCCATAGCGAGTACAGCTCTTATGAGTCATACGTCTACACAAACTCAACGACAGTGCAATTTATGTTCATGGTACTAAAGTTAATACCGTTGTATTGGTATTCAAATTTGATCCAATATACTTACTTACCTCATGGAGCAGAGTTCTTCTTGAGAAGCTAGCCGGTTTGCGGCTAGTCCAATTTCCCGCATTTTATGGAACCCGAAGGTTCATTACAGCATTCACAAGTGCCCGCCACCTGTCCCTGTCTTGAGCCAGGCCAATTTAGTTCATACCACCACATCCCACTTTCTGAAGATCCATCTTAATATTATCTTCCCATCTAGGCCTGGGTCTCCCCAGTGGTCGCTTTCCCTCAGGTTTCCCCACCAAAACTCTGTACACGCCTCTCCCCTCCCCCATACGCTCTACATCTCATTCTTCTCGATTTTATAACCCACACAATATTGGGTGAGGAGTACAGATTATTAAGGTCCTCATTATGTAGTTTTCTCCACTCCCCTGTTACCTCGTCCCTCTTAGGCCCAAACATTCTCCTCGACACCCTACTCTCAAACACCTTCAGCCTACCTTCCTTCCTCAATGTCAGCGACGAAGTTACAGCTACCAAAAAAATCTGTGATATGTAATTATCATATTGTAGTCGGACAGTATGTAAGGATAGCTTAGTGTGCATGGAAATAAGTGTACCGATAACACTGATCTACAAAATTTCACTTTTTTTTTCTAGCAGAAATGAAATGAGCCAATTCTTATGTAAATTGAGCTGCTGAACACGAAAATCACAATGAAAATGCTTCATTGGCTACGGTTTTCGAGTTATCGTGTCTTACCTGTACTACGCAGGTTGCGTAAATCTCTAGCGCAGTCGGGCCTTCTTCGCCTGCCGA
>Ga0268261_10001408_pt1 | contig 16467 bp, 10 predicted proteins | sample TergutNc150P1_FD_190353 | JGI IMG/M metagenome (GOLD analysis project Ga0268261, IMG submission 190353) | Nasutitermes corniger P1 segment gut microbial community from laboratory colony in Florida, USA - Nc150 P1 (SPAdes) (version 2) | ecosystem: Host-associated > Arthropoda: Insects >...
AGAGGAGTCCTACCGACTGTGCTGCGTCGTTGTGTGTGATCTAGAAACATCAAGAATAGGTGCTCCATATATATATGACATTAGTCGCCTAAGGGTTAAATTCCTTAGTTGCGTAGCTGTCCTCACTGCTTTGGTGACATGCCAAACATTACCATATTTTTCTGTTTCTGTCCATCACCTCTTTGCTTGAGTAAGAACGTAATTATTCAGTGATGAATATTATTTTGCATTCCAGTTTCAGTCGCTGTTTGCAGCAACATGTACTTTACCAGTTGTTCAAGCAATGTGGGACCTGTACTTCCAACAAGCTGACTCATTCTTTGTTTTCTTCCTTGCTTTGGTTATGGTTGTCAATGCAAGGTAAGCTTAATACTGTTTTGTTTTTTTCCCCTAAGCACCCCTACTGTGCATACTTTGATGGTCTTCATATTTATATATTGCATTACTCCATTTTATATCTGAATCCCATAAAAAGTTAAATTTTTAAGTTTTTTGTTTGTGATCACTGCATCCCCATTGATTACAGTTGATAAAATTTATAGATGCATCCTTACATAGTTTTCATAAGTGTTTAAAGCTTGTTTGGGGGTGGGGATTCACCCTTTAGCACCTAACATCAGGTATACCCATCACACAGGGTAGTACTCACCAGTGCTGAATGTCAGATACAGATTGCAACTATTTAGTGGCTTCATTGTGCAGCCATTTTAAGTTCCAGAGTACTGCACAGCAAAGCCAGCACTTAATTCAGGCACAAAAGGGTTAATGAAATGAGAGAAAAGCTAAAGTGAACTATGATAATGATGACATTAGAAGTTCTTTTACGTTTGATTACTGATGTTGCTGTAGATAATTTACTTATATGTGCAATAACAGAGCCATGTTATGACTGAGGCTGTTAGTCTCTGCACTGTAACCACTGAGGCCCAGTGTGTGTTACAGGTCAGGCTGTATGGGAATTGTGGTGGACGAAGTGGCTCTGGGACAGGATTTGCTTTGAGTACCTCAGTTTTACCTTGTCAGTAGTATTCCACCAATGCTCCATTTTCTTTCATTACAATTGACGCTGTATAGTCTTAGCGTTTGGTAGCATCGTTAAACAAACACTGTTTTACAGTAAGAGAGTAAAAATGTGAATACTGTGTAAGGCATTTAGGTACATAAGACTACAAAAGTTAGTTGTAAGAGGGGAGAAGAAGATACTAGGCCTAGCACATGTTGGTTGGAAACTGGAAGTTGCTGATATCCTGTACAGAAAGACCAAGAGTTACAGCTGAACATCAGTGTGCTCTTAATAAAAGACTCAGGGGGAGGGAGGGTGCAGTTTTGCAGTTGATTGAGGCACTGCACCGCAAGATAGGAGGTTCTGGGTCCTTGGAAATTTTCAGTTGACTTATTTCTCCTGTTTGCATTGAATAACCTTGGGGGTCCACTCAGCCCCTAACAGAAATGAGTGCTGAGGAATTTCCTTGGGGGTAAAGTGCAGCGAGCATGTGGAGCTGGCAACTCTGCCATCCTATAAGTAGTTGTGCTCAATGTCAAATTAAGGATGGAATCCCAACATTCCATCTCCATTGGAGTTTCCATGACTTGTAACGGGAAAGCTCTACCTTTTAATATAAGACAAGAGAGGTATTCTACATATGACACCATATTGAGGCGCATTCATCAGACTGGCTTATGATCATGGTATTTCATCTTTCTGTCAATTTGTCGTGGAAAATGCTGGGATGGTACTTCAACAGAGACAGGGCTGCTTTCTACTATGTCCTTTCAAAGTCATTATTAACTAATTATTTGACACTGTAATCTGAGCTATGGCAAGTGTACTGAAGTAAACCGTAAATGAAAAGAACCTATTTTAATGTTGTCACAAGTGTGAGTCAGTGTACTTTAAGTGCACTTTGAACAAATAATTACTCTCAAATTAGTGAAGAATGAATTGTATAGATACAATGACTGACAGTGTCATTGAAATTAATGTAATGAACATGCTTTATTTTGGGTTAGTTTATGTGTACGGCTAGTCACAGTATTCTTTGGCATCACATGTGGTCATGGCTCACAGAGAACTGTACCGTATTACAAGAAACAAGCAATGTTTGAAATATTTGTAATTTTGTTATTATTTTGTGTCAGTATATTACTGTGAACATGATGTGGCTATATAACCAAAGTCCTTTCTGCGTATGGTGAGTTGTATATTGTTCTGAGTTTCAGAATGTCATTGTCATTGCATTTCTGTTTTATTAGTAGTCATCATGTATTGGAGACTCGCATGTTCAGTTGCAGTGATAAGAAATATATATTTTAACAGGGAACAGATCCTGAGCATGAAGAATGAGAACAAGCAAAATATTGTCGATACATTAAGTTCAATGCCCTGTGCGCTGGAAGCAGATGATGTTACTGATTTTTGTTCTTTAGCACAGTATTACGCCTTGAAAACACCGGGATCTTTCCGGAAGGTGAGATGCACTTTGATTTCTTCAGCTGTTCATTAATTATTTTTGCTTCATGTGTTACATGTCTGTTCTCCAATATTTGAGGTTATCACAATGGCACAGTTTGTAATTCTTTATTTCTGCAAATTGACAACTGCGTGAAAGTCACTGAGAATGACAGTTAATGAGGCTAGAAGACATTACTTTGGAATTTGAGGTAAAATGCAATCCAAATGATATACAGTCTTTACAGTGGATAGTGTTTAATGGATAAAAGGAAAACAAAACAATATGTACAAGACAGTAATTAAAAATGTATGATATGGTTTTGAGGCATGGCATTTTAAGGAGAAAACAAGTAAAATGTTACTGGCAGTGGACATGGGTTTTGGAGGTGATCGGCATAGACATTAAGGCAGTCAGGATTTCAGATCACATAACTGGGGGGAAAATTGGCTTAAAAGACTTGATTCGGATGTTACACAAACATTTGCTGATTTTTGTCTAATTCATCTATTCACTGTGTTGTCTATTTTCAACCAAATTCTGGCATTATGCCTTGAAATAGGCAACAGCTGGCACCTCCTGAATTTTTACTACATCATTTACTGTCTTCTCTCATCTCTTAGGATAGTTTTCAGCCTTTGCTTTTTGAACACCACCAAGACACATTCATTCATTTATTCTTTGTAAGTGTCAGTTACCATAATAGTTCATCATTTTTTAATTTTTTGGTCATACACATAGAAGGTAAAAAAATCAGTATTTTGTTATATGATGTGTGTTGATTAAAAAGAAGTCAGTATTTTAAGAGTGTACACACAGTTATTTGGATATGTTATACATTACAAGAAATATGAATTCAGGGACATTCTATTTCCCATGGATTCATTTTCTTGTTTGAATGAAGTACAATAGCATTTCCATATGGCTTCCGTTAAGAGTAGCAGTAACATCAATGTTTGCTTTGATTAAAAAATTTACAAATGCAAGAGAAATCCTGTTGTCTGTTCCTGGTGTTTTGGGTTGGTATGTATCCAATAATGACTAAAATAGCATATTTTCAGTCTTGTAATTACCAGTGATATTGTGTAATGAGTGTAAACCTGAATTGGGATTGAAATTTAAGTGGAAAAGTTTGGTAATTACAATGGTTTCCACACATAGCCCTTCCATGGATCCACTGTTTATTTATATATGCACTGTATATAATCTTTGAGAAACACTTGAAATTATGATTTTGGTGTATGCTAATACTGTCTTACCTGAAGCCTAGGTACCACTCACTTTTATGTAATGCCCTCACCTAGTGGTCCCATTCACAACAGCTGACAACTCTTACTGATACGTAACTACAGAATGGCAAGGGTTAGGACTTTTACATAAGAACTTACTAAAAGAAGATGTTGTACCAAAATTTATTATTGTCATTGGGAGAATTGTAAGTTAAATCTTCTCCTTTAATGTAACTTTATGTTGGCAGTTGCTACTTCTGTTGTCATAGAGTGTGCATTTTAATGTCATTTGTCATTGTTTTTAAGGTGCATTCGCATAAGTCACAAACAGCACCAGTGTGCTTTATTGTGTCCGTCCGTCTGTCCACATTCATCAGCTTGGCTCCCACTGGACAGATTTTTGTGTAATTTGATATTTGAGACATTTATTAAAATCTGTGCAGAAAATAACAAGTTTGGTTAGAACTGGATAGAGATCTTGGGCACTGTGCATGAAGACCTAAGTGCATTTCATATTGTTGACAGTGACATGTAACTCAGCAGTACAGCTTACAGTAGTACTAAACAGAATGCATTGTGTGTTTCTGTGGTAGTGCATTCAATATTTATATTGCTGACAGCAACACATGCAGTTTAGAATATGTTACCTGTAGTATTATTTACTGTATTGTTGAGCAACATTATTACATAGAATGCATTGTTGCATTTCCATGGTGATGCGTACAGTATTTATATCGTCTACAGTGACACGTAACTCAACAGTACAGAGAACAATAGTACCAAAGAGAATTCATTGTTGCATTTTCATATTGTTTTTCTCTGTACTGTTGACAACCTACAAGATTGGCTGTTTACACAAATGAGGATCTGACATTAATTGCAATATTGGTGACATTCCAATGGCAACAATGGTATGGGGACATGCTGCAATGTTACGTCATACATACATTGCCTGTCTCCTTGGAAATGTACTTTTAAAAACAGCAGCAGTCAAAAGTGTGGATGTGGCCAGTCATTGTTTTAAAGCTGTATGTCTGCATGCTGTTAAAAGAAAGATTAAAATATTTTACTATTCATAGGTCCATGCATCGTAATATATTCCTATAGTACAACCAACAAGATGCACCTGTTATCTCAAATTATTTATTCTTGTAAAATGCTCTACGTGTTTCAGTCGGTCTTTCTGTCCATCATCAGGAGCTCAAAAGTGCGTATACAGCAACGGTACATGTCAGACAGTTGCTGCTATCTGCTCCTGTTTGACATATACCATTGCTGTATATGCAGTTTTGAGCTCCTGATGATGGACGGAAAGACTGTCCAAAACATGTAGAGTGTTTTACGAGAATAAATTATTTGAGATAGCAGGTGCATCTTGTTGATTGTATTATAGGAATAAAATATTTTACTGCACTCACAGTCATGGGTAAGAAGATGGCTGGCAGGATTAACATTTTTAATTCAGTTTTCAGGTATTTTATTAAATTTTAATCTGTTTCATAATGTTCTAAAATTTATGGAAATTTATTTTCACATTTCTGAACCACCTTCATGTTCAGTAATTACAATGATTGCGATGATTTACTGTGCAGGACCTTCTGCAGGTATTGTTTGGTGGTAGTGATGAACCAACTGCAACTTCAAGCATTTCCCAAGCTCTCTGTCTTCCTGTATCAGCTCAGGAACTAGTGGAAAATGCAGAGTCAACACACCAATTAGACAGTGTAGAATGTGTTCGGTTCTTCCTTGTGGATTGTCGTCCAGCTGAACAGTATAATGCAGGTCACTTACCAACAGCATTTCATCTTGATTGCAATTTGGTAAGATACAGTGCTCCTTTTATTTAATAAAAACATATCTCTTCCATGCTGGTATTGTCTGACACCAGAGTATTAAATAGTACATTTTAACTGTTACTAGTAACTACAATACTGTGTTGTTGCCACATGCTGTAGTGCAGTGATTTCCAAAGTGTGGTATGTGGACCATTAGGAGCCCAAGAGCATCATCTACAGAGCGGGCACATCCATTGCAGTAGAACATTTGTATTCGATTTTAATTCTTTTTATTTGGTATTGTATTAAAATTTGAATTTTCAAGAATTTAGCAATTGAAGTGTAGCATTTCAATATATATCATGCAACACCTGTAAACTGATGCTGTAAGTGTTAATGCTAATTATGTGCTAATTACAGAGATACCAATTTTTCAATAATTTCAGATGCTGCAGGAACCGGCAGCCTTCTCTACTGCCGTACAAGGTTTGCTGTCAGCTCAGCGACAAGCACTTGCTGCTCGGTCAGCAGCAGGTGGAGAGCACTTGTGCTTCCTGGGGTCAGGGAGGGTTGAAGAGGATCAGTACACTCACATGGTTGTTGCTTCCTTTCTGCAGAAGCACACTCATTACGTTAGCATGCTTGCTGGAGGGTATCAGGGTAAATATTCAAATGCATGTTTTACTCTGTTGTAGTTCTCCTTGTGTTTGAAGGGTGGAGGTAGTGGATACAGTAATCCTGCCATAATGTAATGTTATGAAATTCAGTTACCAGAGAACATCACAGACAATCCAAAATTATTCATGAAGGTAATAGTAACAAACTAAATTTTAGCAAAGCATGCTGCTCTTCAGTCTGGATTCGTCTGTCATTCTGTGTCCTCACTGAACGCCTGAAAGTTCAGTATATTTAAGTAAAGTTTTATGTATGATTTTGTTTGGGAGTGAAGTGTAGTCTTTTGCTGTAAGCAAAGAACATACATTCAGTGTACTTGGGAGCACAGTGATTTGAAACCCTTTAAACCAAGAAAGAGAAAATGTGAAGAACTCCTTAGTTTATACTGCTTATCTAATACAGTTAAGGTGATCATGTCAAGAAGGATAAGGTAATTGGAAGGTGTAGCACATATAGAGGAAATGAGAAGTGTATATAGAATTTTAGTCAGAAAACCTAGTGGGAAGAAGCTGTTTGGGAAACCTAGGAATAGAAGGAAGGAAGGCTGTAACTGGTATGTGTAGTAATTTATACCACATAGTCTTTTATGTTTGAAAATGTGCCTTCTGAGGATAGTCGATTATGGTTGAAACGTGTTGAGCTGTAGTGTATGATTTCAGGCTTCCACTGTGAAGTAGATGAGATTTGCACTCATCTGTGCTCTTATGCAGCATGTAGTGGTAATTTCTTACCAACGTTTCGGGACAACCTATCAGTCCCATCTTCTTGACCCTTCAAGATACGACCAAAAGGTTGTTCTGCAATATTGGTAAGGAATTACCACTATATGCTGCGTAATAGCTCAGAATAGCGCAGTTCTCATATTGTTCTTTAAGCATATTGTTTTATGTTGCTTGTTTTGCTCTGAGGGTTATAATATACTAGTAGTTGTGAATTTAACAATTTATCACATTTTATAACCAGTACTTATGTTTAAATATTGCAGCAATTCATGAAAACTTTGGTGAAGATGTTAGCAACAATTTAGATGAACATAATCCTCAGAGTTGTGTAGTGTGCACCCCTGACGTTGCTGGTGAAGACTCTGAAACTTTTCGACCTAACAGAAGTTCTTCAGATCTTTTCGGAAAATTCAGGTATTGAATTCTGTGTTGACACGGTTGTTCATTTTGTTTTAGTGATGATAGTTTGTGATGATAAAAGCTCATTTGCAACAGCCTTCGTAACTTTTTTTTTTAAATTAAAATGAAATAGTATAGTGAATTGTAGTTTGTAAGTTTTTGAAGTGCTTACTGACATTAATATCTGTTTTTTTCTTGCTTGTGGCAAAGCTTGTTCTCTTGCATAGGCTATGAAGCACTGAATAGCAGGGTATTGGAATGGGGAAAACGTAAAAGGAAACAGTCTTGGACCATTTGAATAATTTGGAGTTACAAACCTGATATAACTAGGATTTCTAACTACTTCATTTACCTATCCATTTGATCATGTACTTATTACCTTTTGTGAAGAGTGCTTGCCATGTGACACTTGAGAACAGCAGGCACCTGTCATTCCTGACAAGGGCTTGAAGATTCCATTTTAAATTTGCTGCCTCTTTATTGTGGATCATGTGGACAGCTGTGTTACAATTTCCTTGTAGTGCGGCCATGAAGCTTAAATCTGCTGAGGTCAAGGAAAAGCTGTTTGACTATATTGTGAATCCAACTGGAAGTAATGCAGTGGAACGACATGTCAGCAGTGCAGATAAACTTGGCAAACGCTATCGCAATATGGCACCTGTCTTCAGTATCGATGAAGAAGACGGAGGTAAGTTGCTATGATTTTCATTCTTGAGCATAAGTAATGATGATACTTTGACAAACTGTCTTCATCAATAGATTATTTGTTGCTCTGTATTCTTAACGTGCATTTTTATAAATTGTGAATGAATTGAAGAAACTAGTTTACTCTGTATTCCATATAGTTGTGATATACAGACTGATGCATTTGAGAGTTTTGTCAGCTAACTAACTGTCCTTGTAAGTCAGCCTAAGCAATTCATTGTGCCTTTAATTAGATGACTCTGAAACACGTTCCTCTTCTTTTTCAAAATTCCAGGAAGGAAATACAACACTTGGCAAGGGAAAGATGGTTCTTGATAAATGAAACAAAACCAGATTGAAGGAAAGTCAGAGTATCAACAAACTGGAGAGCTGAAACAGCGCACCAGACAGAGTAGTGATGTTATTGTTACTGGTACTTCATTTTTAAAGACTGGATTATTTCAATTTTATCTTGGTTTTTAAAGGCTTTAGAAGACATTTTTGTTATGTTTGTAACATATCACAGATTTGCAGGGATTGTATAAATTTATGAACGTGAATCATTTGTTTTTATAAAACAGTATTCTGTTCAAGTGTGATTTGGAGTTACATGTTAATATTAGCATGCACCATGCTGATGCACACGGAAACATAATCATCTGTTTTTATGAAGACAGTTTGTCAATTATTGTTGCTTTTCCAAACCTTCTTCAGAATGTCTGATATTTCTCCGCTTGTTCTTAATAGAATGTGTCAATATATCATATTCCTGCCCAACAGCAGTATTCTTAGGAGGTTCTACTGTGTGGCTGAAGCGTAGGTAATCTTCCCACACCACAGATTCATGATCAGTCGATTATGTTTTAAGATGGTGCTTGCTAATATATTGTAGAAACCGTATTACTTATGTATATTACCTTAACAGTAAAACCTTCACAGTCCGGCACTGTTTACTGGTAGATTTCAGTGAACAGAGAATATATTTGTTGAGGTTCAGTCATTCCACTTTTAAGTGTGCTTGAAGTGAATGGTCTTGTTGTTTTAATGGGGCGAACCCATTCTTATATAAGTTAATACCAGGCTTGGTCTTCCTGAGTGATTATGCAACCTTTCAAGCAGGAATTAAATCCTGAGTGTCGTAACACTACAGTATTTACAGTCTCATAACATAGTTAATAGGATTGCTTACTGTAACACATTTAAAATCATTCATAATTAGTTGTTCAGCATACACTGTCCTTTGGCATGACAGTTTTTTTGTTTATAAGCCGCTTTTTGGGTGGTACAGTTTTGAGCTATTTTCAGAGCACAAACTCTCTCTCTCTCTCCCTCTCTGTCACATATATCTTGCATCAGTTGCAGGTTTTCTTCCTTGTTACTTTGTCTTGCAATAAACTTTACTCCACTTTGTTAACTATGCCTTTCCAGTTCAACAGAGCCTCTCACTAAAGTGCCTTGTAAAACGTCTCAGGTGTTGGCCGTCATGGTGAGGAATTCCCATTACCTTCCTGTGATCTCTAATGAGTACCGTATTGGTTTGATCTGAAAGTTAGTCAGTCCAGTGTGTTCATTTCGGGGCTTGCATTTTATTACACAAGAGAATTGTAGTATTTTCAGCAGCCACCTGAGCAACATTTTGAGTTGTTTGGTGCTTCATTTTCTTTCAGGAATGTACATGTGCAATTTTTTATCTCCTATCACAGTTATTTTAAAATCATACTATTAGCTGAAGCCACATGATTTATTAAGTTAGTTCTATCACCACTATGTACAGGGCAATTCACAAAGATATGAACATTTTCACAAATTCATAGAGATTGAATTAGTACTTGTTATTGATGGGACATCATTCATTAGAGAGTTTCTGAAGGTTTTCGGTGAGCCTCACAGGCATTTGATGTGAGCCCGAAACAGTATATGACTATTCAGTAGTTCTGGCGCACTTAGTGTAATGTTCTTTGAACCATTTCACACTCGTCGCTGTGGTTCTGTATTATTCAGATGTTCTTACATCTTTAAATAAATGTGAGGAGGCATACCATCTTGCTGGGTGATGAAATCATTAGCTTCATGAATGTGTGGAATAAGCCAGTTTGTAACTGATTTGTCTGCTCAAGAGAGTGGGCCATAAATTTTGTGATGTGGCATGGCACAATCATACTTGCTCTTGTGAAGACATCTTTATGCTTTATGACTTGGTGAGGGTATTTGAGAATTGTAGACATGAACATTCTGTTGGTTGACTTTGCCACTCAGTGAAATGTGGCCTCAACACTGAAAAGAAGCTGTGCTGTCACACCAGCCCCTTCAAATTTCTCTTGTTGCATACAGGAAATCTCATATCGTTTGCATCCATTGTTCAATTTTAGCAGCTGCACTAACTGCAGCAAGTAAGCTTCCAAAGGCAAATGTTTCCAGTGAAGATGCGTACTGTAGTTTGAGACAGATTCTTCAAATGGCTGTGTCTGTAAATTAATTCCTGGACTGCGCTCTTCCTTTGTACCTTGTGCTGCTTTACTGATGTTATGTGGGTAACCTGAATATCATCTTCTTGTAGTTACAGCGTTTGTTTCCAGACTGCTTACTTCAGGTGTGAATTGACTTAGGCATGGTAGTCCAGCAAAACACTTGTTACATATCAGCAAATTTGTATTTGCAAACTGGGGAACATGAAGTGCCTTTTCTTGTAAAAAAAAAATTATTTCCACAAGTGTGTGCCCAGGGTGGATAGGAAGGGAATCCATTTCCAGCAGGCATATAAGAGATCATTCAGCATATATCTGTCAGTTGTCCCATACGGATTTAGTATGACATGCATGTGTACTGTTTTGTGAACACATGAGTGTTTACTGGGGTTTGAATTGCCATAGATTTCTTGTAGACATTCTACGGAACTTACCTGATTGTATAAAGAGCTTTTTAAGTTTTAGGGGTATTCTTTGACAGGATAAGGGCTTTATTAACAGATATATTTCCTGTCAGGTTGTACACATATGTGAATTGGCTGAAGAGGGAGTTCAGTATAGAACAAAATTACAACACTAGTTGTCAGCTGACACATTGTAGATGCAGCATATTGAATATGTCTGATAAAACTACATTGAAAAATACTTTCTTATTCATTCATAATGTCTGTGAGAATTTAGATGGTAGTAATTAACAGTCATTTAATTTCACGCCCACATTTTTGACAGAGATACATGCTAGAATGATTATTGTTGCTTTGGAGGTTTGTGTAATTTACAGGTTTAAAGTAACACAGTTGGAATGAGATGTAAAGGTGAAATTCATCCTATAATAGGCCATGAAGGCCCAGATGGAGAGTAGGGGTATTGCTGTACTCTTTCTTTAACCTCAGCACTAGGGGTGGGTGGTCAACACCACACCCTGGCCATTTTACCCTGGGGAAAGAGATAAGGTATCTATTGTACAGGATGCTGAGTGGGTCTCAGGGCTGGTCTGGTTGGGAGTGGAAAATTTTGTCCCCACTGGCATTCATTCCTCGAATTTTCCAGCATGTAGCCAGTTGCTTTACCAACTACGCTATCCTGGCTGATGCACGGTGGGCATAACTTTACAGATTCATTTTTTTGTATTGGTGTTTGCACTTGCCATGTTTTGATTTTGTGCCATCACCGGGCAGATCGTTATTTACTTGTGCACAGAATTAGTCAACTTATAATGCCAGTAAACTTTTTAGCTAGGAAACCTCAGTTGTTCTTGTATGCTTGAATATTTAAGAGTTATAAAATATTTGATCTGATAAAAATGTATGTTGAAGAATCCCTGTTGTCACTCAGTTATGCTAATGATCTCTGCACTCCTAGTTTTTTAATATATTGTAGAAGATCATTGGTATGATGGGAATGTGTAGCTATGTGTTTGTGGTTTGGTGACTTGCAGTTGAAGTTGGCCAAGGTTCTTGTACTCTCTTTGTGTGGTTTGTTTAGTTCTTTTTGTGTTGTATGGTCTCATGTGTCATCAGTATTAGGAAATGAGGCAACATCATTGCAAGAACTGTATAAACCACACAGGTATAGAGTATAAGAACCTTGGCCCTAGTTATGGAAATCAGAACTTAACTCTTTGTGATGAAAAATTTGCCCATATGTTCAGGTACTTTCTAAGAATCGAGGACTATGCAGTATTGTGAAATTTTGAATACGTTTTTGATGACTGTTATGATACTTCCTGCCATCTGTTAGCATATCTTAGAGTATTTTTTAATAGGACAGGAAATTTTTAGTGCCAAATACTATGTCCTCCTATATGCTGCCTTAGAGTACAGATAAAAGTGGCTTTGTCAACATATGCCAGGTATTGCAAGAAAATAGAATATTAGAAATGAACTTGATGCTGTGGACCAGTTATGTGTCCCTTGACTCATGTGAATGTATTAGTTGAGTGTTTTGTTTACAACCCCTAGTGAGTAAATTCCTTCTGTATCAGACCTTGTAGTTGCAAAATACACAATTCTTAAAAGGTAAAACTTGATACCTAGAGAGGAATTGTTGCCTGATTCAAGCAATGTCTCATGAGCCTTTAGCAGCAAATTAAGAGCCTTTTGCATCTCATTAAGAGGCTATAGTGTCTCATTAAGAGCCTTCTGTGTCTCAGAAGAGCATATTAATGCATTCTACTAACATCATTCCCTTCTGGAGCTGTGGCTGAGTGTATATCAAACTTCAAAAGCAGTCTTAACTGCCTGTACTCTTTATGATACTTTTTCATTTGGATTGTGTAGGTTTTACTGTATTTATTTTTTAATCAGTGTCAAGAGATTTATATATGTTTTCACAGTTTATATTTATGAAGTCATTATTGTTATTATTATTATTATTTTATATGCTGTGTTCTCAATAGCATACATTCATATAAGGTTATGATCTGTTACAACACTAAGTTGCCTCCATTAAATGACCCTGATAGTAATGGTCTGTTTTTTGGCCCAGTATCATTATATAGATATATAGCCTTGGGAGGCAGAGAATAATTGGTGGACTAATTGCATGATTCAGTTAATGACTTTTCAAAGATAAGGACCTTAGTACTATATTAAACTTTGTGACTTGTACACATGCTGAAGATAATGAATGGTTATGCATAGACATTGGTAAACAGCACCAGATTTGAGTTTTATTATGTGAATTGTAGTAGTATAATGGGTATAAGTGACTAGGCAGCTGAAGGAGACAAATATTCTGGGTATTAAGGTCAAATAAAAATAAATGTTTGTAAATTTTCTCAGAGAATGTGGGAGCATCTGTCAGTTGCTTTACTTGCAGTTATTGTGTCATATAAGTTGTGTAAATACAGTAAGCAGTTTTGTTGTTTTCCAGTTGAATATCTTATTACTTCAGTACAAAGAATATGGGAGTAATAGGTTAAACTTCTGATATGTTTCTATGTAAAGAAGGTGCAGATGGTTGAGTGTGGACAGGGTTCATTCTGAATTGGGGTTGTTCGTGGGATAGGAAAGTGTAACAGAGACAGGGAGAGACAGACATTTCCCATCATAATGCACCACATACCACTATTTAAGACAGTATGAAGATCATGGTGTTCTAGGATGTGACACTGCCCTGTCAGTTGTCTTTAGATGATAAGGGTTTGGCCTGAGTATGGAGGCAGCAAGTTTCTCTGAAAAGTTGGTATTTGTCTACCAAACTACACAGTGTTATGCACCATGAATAACAGAGTAATTTACCATGTAGCCTTGGCGACTGTCAGATACAGCACATTTAAATTACTTCATCTTTTTATATGGAACTTGGCCATTTTTTGGGCCTTGGCCTCCCCAGAGTTGTGAGATGATTGAGTTCTTACATGGTGAGGATGTCAGCCTCCCGCCCAACCCCCAACGTAGAGGTCTGGGGGTATCTCTCTTTGCCCAGCACCTCACTTAAAACCAGTTCACCATCCATGGCCCCACCAGTAGCTAGGCAGCCACCAGCAAAGCTTTAAAGTGCACTGGTGCACACGAGCTGCCTTCGATAAGGTAGAGATACCATCAAGGGAGACTTTTGTTTGTTGTTTGTCATAATTCTCAACTGATAGTGTTTAATTGCTGATGTTCATTGTTGAGGGTACATAGTCATAGTTGTTCGAAACAAGTTCGTTTAAGAATTATAAACAAAACTAATACATATGTTGTATTTGACGTACAGCGCTCACTGTCTGGAAACATAAATTTTAACTGTGGGTTTGGTTACCATGTTTTAATTCAGGAATAAATGGGAATAGGGGATTTAAGATGTCACACTTTGGCAGGGCTGGCAATCTTTTTTTATTTTTTTTAAACTTTGCATTAAAAATATTAGAACTGAAGAAATGCGATGGTCAGTGAGCTGGACTGTGCATACAATATGTTCTGATGCAATAATGTGGTGCATTGTCATTATTTGTTGTAATTGAAAGTGGTCAGGTTTTGGCATGGGTGTGATACATATTAAGAACAGAGGATGTGGTGTGTCTTTTTCAAAGATACATTACATATATTTGATTTAAGTGAACTGTTCATTAATAAGTTGAAGATTAGTGACACCAGTCATGAGCCCTAATGAACGGGATCATGTTTAACACCTGTGCACAGCTGTCATCTTTTAAATGCTGAATGACTAAATTAAAACACTTTCTGTGCTAAATAGGACCTCCAAATTTAAAAATTATGCTAATGACAAGTTTACCAGTTCACCATGATCATTGTTTGTTTTAGCTAGTGATAAGTATACCGGTGTTTATGCTGATCGTGAGTAAACCAGTTCATTATCATCATCATACTTATGTTTAGGCTAATGATAAATATACCAGTTTACTATGATTATTTTATGTGTTTCTTAAAATTGGAATTATAAAGATGATCCCCCTTGACAGAAATTGTGATGATAATGGTGATAATTATTGTACATGGAATATGTACTGACTGTACACTGACTGATTCATATGTTGTGTAGCAACACTTTATCAACTGCAGGAGTTACATAATGTCATATGAGCTAAGTATGTCTGTGCACTGTGAATGTGGAAGGGTGGAAGAGGAAGCAGTCATGGCATGCATAAAACTGATACATTTATATTTTCATGGAAGTCCTGAGGGATACCATGAAAAACATTGTCAGATTGGCTAGTTCTCTGACTGGGATTTGAATCAAGTACCAGCCAGAAACAAATCAGATGTGCTGTCACAGAGCTAACCTGCTAAGATCAAATCTTGTATATGGTAAGATGGGTGTCTGAGGTGGGGAGAATTGTGACACTTGCCAAAATCCAATTTTCACATGGAATTTGTTCAAAGTAATGTCATATACTTAAGGTTTATTTTTATCACGTCCTGTGTTACGATGTTTTACACATTAATTGCAACGTTTTAAAAAGTTTGGGTTTGGCAGATTGTAATTTATATGTGTAATCTTATGAAATTCTGACACACCTATTGTTATACCTGTAATGTTAGTTCCTCTGATTTGTGCAGTACTGTAGGTGTGTTGAATTCACATTAATTGCAACGTTTTAAAAAGTTTGGGTTTGGCAGATTGTAATTTATATGTGTAATCTTATGAAATTCTGACACACCTATTGTTATACCTGTAATGTTAGTTCCTCTGATTTGTGCAGTATTGTAGGTGTGTTGAATTCACAGTGAATTACTGAACCCTATTTCTTGTGTCAATTGTACTGCTAATGCTGATACTGGGCCAATGCATTGCTGTCTGGGTGTACTGTGTTGACTAATTTGATACACTATTCCAACAATGAAGTTATTTTTATGCCAAGTGGTAAATAGTAAAATTGTCATTATATTTGTTTATATAGGTAGTAAGTAGCAGTAATTAAATTTAATGTGTTTTATTGTGAGAAAGTTTTGTGGCTTAATAGTATGACATCCACATTGTAAAGTAACAGAGGTACTCTTCTTGTTAACAGTTTACAAAATGGTGAGAATTTATGGGTGACATAAATCTGAATGGTTGAATCCCACAGGGATATGTTTCAAGGTACTGGAGAGATGAGTGTGTTATGAGTGAGACTCTAATATGCAGAAAGTACCAGAAAACCATACCATAATGTATTGTATTGTAACAGAATGAAGGCGGCTAATTCAGAGGCTTTAAAAAACAGTATTGCAAGACATTACAAAATGTTTTTATAACTTATAAAATGTATTAAAAGCAGTAGAGAATTTTAGAGACATTATCCTTCCTTGAACTGATGGACTGGCATCTTTTTAATTAATTTCTGATTCAGCACGAAAGCCGTAGTTGCTGCAAACACCAATTTAACTGATTCTGTTACCTTTTTAACTTGTATATTTTGTCTTGTAACTTAATATATTTGCAGTTTTTTTTATGTAAATGCTCAGTTACCATGAACCTTGCTGACACTGTCTCAAGACTTCCTGTTTTAGATCATAAAACTCCGTGGCCTTAGTCCGCGAGCGAACTATACCGACAGAGCGGCCGCCGCCGGTCGGCGAAGTTAGTGCCAACTTTTGCGGGTAGAGGGGTGTCACGTGGTCAGCGCAACGCGTCCCCAC
>Ga0268261_10001409_pt1 | contig 16466 bp, 10 predicted proteins | sample TergutNc150P1_FD_190353 | JGI IMG/M metagenome (GOLD analysis project Ga0268261, IMG submission 190353) | Nasutitermes corniger P1 segment gut microbial community from laboratory colony in Florida, USA - Nc150 P1 (SPAdes) (version 2) | ecosystem: Host-associated > Arthropoda: Insects >...
CGTCGTTGTGTGTGATCTAGAAACATCAAGAATGGGTGCTCCATATATATATATATATGAGACATTAGTCGCCTAAAGGTTAATGATTTAACTCTTATCCTGCTAACGTGGAGAAAATGGTGAGCTAATAATGCCAACAAATAGCAGATGGGATTTAATTCGGGCTTTAAAGGGTTAATGTGCAGTGGAGTTATACCTCCACGCATTCTCTGCGACGGCACTAGATGGAGATGTGCCGTTAACATCAAAGTCCGACGGATAATTCTCCGTAGATGGTACAGCAGGTATATACTGAATTCGGAGCATGGAGTGACAAGCAGAAAAGACGGATTGGACAAGATAAAGTTTTCTTGCACAATTATGGGAAACGAACCACCTTCGTCCAGACCGCAGGGTAGTCAACAAATACACTGAGCTTCGTAGACTTCAAACAAAATTCCCTTGTATTTTTGGTCTTCTCTCCAAAACTCAAAGTGAGGAAAAGGAAACATATGTGTGATATTTAAGTTAATTACATATAATTCCTAGTTCTGGTACAGCAGGTTGCATACAAGGAATATATTCAGTTGTCTAAAATGTCTAAAATCGTAGAAGGTTGCGTTCCATTTCCTACGACAGTATCTTTATGCGGTACTTCCTCATTCTGTTGACGATTCTGCCTCCTGGCAGTGATCTTTAATGTATTCCACCAGCTGGCTAACATCTATGTTGTTCTCTTGCAAATCCTTCAAAGCGTCCTGCATTGTCTCTTTGTCAGGGTGTTTGCTTCGATATCCCACATAAACATATGCTGCAATCAGATAAACGTCGGTTGTAAGTTTGAAAATTCCTTGATTTGTAATTGAGTAAACTGTGACTAAAGACAATTTCTCGTGTTTCTACCGTCTCCGCATCTCCCCACAGCTTTTCCCCCTTCAGTATATTTCCCTATATCCCTTTCCATTCTTATAGACATTTAATACAAATGTACACTGTGGCTATACATAGCGTTCGGTATCGCTATGTATTGGCTGACCGGAAGGCACAGGATTACGGGGGGAAGGGGCACATTTGAACAAGGGGCACTGTTAAACAAATTTAATATTTTGCCTTCAGTTGAAAGTATATGTCCCTGCTTTTGTATTTCGAGAGCGTTACCCCTGCTTAACAACTGACATCCACTTTCCCTCCAATTTAGTGTTTAGTCTGGTGTAGGCAAAGTGACAAGCACTGGATTGTTCACACAGTAATTTTGTGAATTTTAACTTCTAATCGGTTTGTGTTTGCATTGTATTTGTAGAGGTCAGTTTGATTATGTCATATTTAAATACAAGTGTGTCCTTTATTTTGTGGTATGGGCATATCTTCTGTAAATACTTCTTCTTTTTTAAAACTAAAGGTTATGTTCCGTGTTTGCACGAGGGGTAGATTTGAACATTGCTCTAAAGGGCACAATTGAACATTGTTTATATGTGTCTCTTAATATATCAATGATCTTAATTATTATGTTGGAAGAAACAAATGGATTTTATAACTACTTTAGGAAAAAGAAATGGTCCACACACATTTAAATAAGAGAAATATTCCTGATGTGCCAGAAGCGGTTATATAAGAAGCCATCAGAGCTGTACAGAAAATAAGTCTGTCCGTAAGAGTTGCAAGTTCCAGATACGGAATGACCCATACAGCACTGCATTACAGAATTTAAAAAATCAGCAATGTTGACGAGTGCCATCAGCCCAATGTGTCTACTTCGTCTTTCGCAAGTCGGCAATTTTAAATGTAAACCAGGAGTTGATGTTAGTGCACTACGAACTTAAATGTTCCAAACTGAATTACGGAATGACATACAAGCAATTCCGTTAGCTAGCGCACGATTGTGGCAGACTGCAGAGTAAATTTCCCAGTAGCTGGATTGATAGCAAGATTGTAGTAATTGACTGGTTACAGGGCTTTATGAAAAGACACAAAAACCTTACGCTTCGCAAGTCCGAAAATACAAATCTGTTCAGGACCACCGCGTTCAACGAAAGAAATGTAATGGAATTCTTCGACAATTATGGACTTGCACTTAAAACTTGGAATTTTATTGTTGGCAGAGGGTATAGCAATGACGAATCTGGAGTATCTACAGTCGTACAGTCTCATAAATTTGTTGCTCAAATTGGAAAATACAGGGTTGACAAGCTGTCTATGGTGAACGAGGAACTATGATTACCTTATGTATGACCATCAGTTTCTTTTGGTAATACTGTATCAGCAGTTTTCTTTTTTCCAAGAGCAATACTTCATGACTCATTGATGTTTGTTGCACCACCTAGAAGCTTGGGGTTGGTGAATAGTCCTCAAAGCAGCTGGATAACAGGACCTCTATTCTTGAAAATCCTTGATCTTGCGAAGAAACATAGCAGGAGCTCTAAAGAAGATCGTACAACTTTACTGATGGACAATTATGAAAGTCAATGCGGTCTTGATTCCATTCTTTATGTAAGAGGAAACTTCATCACATTAGTAAATTTTCCTCCCCGCTGCTCTAATCGATTACATCCACTGGATGTAAAAGTGATGAGAACACTTAAAGAAAAATTACGCGTGGCACAACTTGATTGGATGACTGCAAATCCCGGTAACAGGTATCAGTCCACCTGGTATCATTTAAAAATACTGCATATCAAACTTCTGTTATTGCGAAGAATAAAACAGCAGCTTTTGCTAAGAATGGTATATGGCAATTCTCAAGACTTGCCTTCAGTGACGAGGATGTTGAACCATCATCTGTTACACCTATGGAAAAATAACTTCGTAGCCAAGAGATCCCTGTTTCTTCTGCTAGCACCCCTGTAACACGAGAAACTTCTGGGACTAGCAAAGATAGCCTTGAACCAGAAGAAGTGCGTCCATTCCCAAAACCTGGACCAGGATGTGACAGAAGACCGGGAAGGTGAGGTCTCGCATTTTAACCGATTCTCCAATAATGGATCGCATTGAACAAGAGGCACTTGCAAGGGCAGCTGTAAAGAAGAAACATTCAAAGGGGCTAAACACTATAGATATAAAATATAGCAGAAAAATGTTACAAAAATCAATTTCTTCTTCTAGTGAAATTGATTAATAAATTCCAACGAGATAATTGACGATTTATTATAAACACCCGAGACAAGTGGAAGTCAAGAAATAATTGCAGATGATTCTGTGTCGATTCAGTTTTATACTAAGACAACCAAGTTGCTCTACGCTTAGAAATTTGATAGAAAGAAAGCTTCCACATATAATGTGAAGGTTATGCGGAGACGTGGTGAGACATCGCAGTTTGCCTTTTGTGATAACGATAACAAAAATGAAATAGAAAGGAAGACATTGTGGCGAAACCTCTACGACCAATTTCTGTAGGTGGTACTCCACGCACTACAGCATTGAAATGCTGTGGTATTAATTTCTTGAGAAAAGAATTATGTAGACAGAGAAAGAGTGTGCTTTTATGGACATTAATTTCATTTACATTCATTTATATTCAGTAATTTTATTTGTGTTCAGAAGTGCTCCATGTCTGTTCAAATGTACCCCAAGCATGGGGAAGATTTTTGCATGATGCATCGTCAGAGATAAATATGAAATTACTTAAAAATATTTTTTATTTTTGTGATTTAAACACATCTCATGCACACTAAATACTATGTCCTTTGAGTATCATACCACTTCTTTGGAAACAAATGTCAGTCATAGGCTTGAGAAAATATTTTCTAAATTTTGTTCAAAGGTGCACCATTGTTGATGTGAAAAGCAATACATTGTACATATTCTGAATGTGTATCTCTAGCCTTATCTAATCAGCATGCAAAACGCTTGAGCCGTGTTATATTATCATTTGTTTCGTAACATTTTTTTAAAATTATCTCCTAAATGACACAATTTTCAGAGAAGAAATATTTGAAAGTAAAATATCTTTCTTGATTTGTCTACAAATTCGTTTGGAATGGTTTCTTTTTTTAAAGAAGAATTTGTCGACAAATTTATCTCATATATACATTTGTCTTTTTGTAAAGTACCAATTACTCTTTTCTGAATCTAGCAAAACATGAAGTTTCTCTGCATTTTTAAAATTCTCAAACATATTTTTATTAATCCTTCCAGTTGGAGCCGAGTTATTCGATGTGGATGGTTGGGTGGACGGACAGCTATCATGAACCTAATACTCTATTTTCGGAAATGTGTTTAGTGCCTGATATAGTTCACTTTGTTATTTATGTAAAACATTCACAATGCACGGACTTACGTTGGTTGGAATTGAAGGGGCAGTGCTTGAGAATGAAGTAATGTTCGTAGTCAACTGCTATGGCGTAGTATTGCCCAGTCCAGATTGCTGCAAATGTGACATAAGTGAATGTTATTGTGTAGAGAAGTTCCTTAAAATTTAAAAATTAGAATTACTTTTTGTGAAGCTGGGAGAGACTGCAAATTATTAACCAAAACTTCACCAAATTCAGCAGTACCATAATGTGAACAGTATTACAGTAGGATAGTTTGGGTTGTTTGGCTAATATGTAAATGTTTGAGAAAAGATGGCTGCGTGCTGTTTATAACCTGGGGAAAGTGGGAGAGGTTTTTAAATATGTGTCGAGATACGCACCTGAAACAGCCAACGTAAAATTTGGGCAAACACGTATCTCTTAACTTGTTTCGTGGATCATACAATTGAGGAGAGAAGACAATACATATTTAACAAACAGAACGACGTTACTCAAACAGGAAATGCAAAATGTTGTCTTTTTAAGAATGCATTGAAATTAACAAAAAATATTTAATGGCTAAGGGCACAGATTGTTTAATATTTTGGTTTACATCAATAGCATTCACAAAATATTCCTATTTCTTATTGTTGCTTACGTTTATTCTCTCTTCAGTTTTCTTGTCCCACAAATCATCCTACAGATTTAGGTTACATGGATACACAATTCAACGGTCGTTCAACCCCTCCACTTCCTTTATGTACGTACTGTCCTTATCCCATTTCGTAATTTGTTAAATCCCAAAATATAGAGTAAATAACGCTGTTGAGCTAGACAATGTCTCCACCCCATCACAAAAGCTAACTACAGTTCAGAGATCGCCCAGACACTATCCTCGTCAATACCTGGATTGTGTTGAACTTATTATAAAAAGAAAGTGTGTGAAATATTGAATTGTTTTTGAGAAATTTTATTATTATTTATTCGTACGGACCAAAGAAAGTCTCAAAATATCTAATTATCCCCTCAAAATCTAGCGCTTGTATAAAATGAAATGTGGTCTCCTATCGTTACATTGTCCAGTTGACATCATGACACTGTTTGTCAAACAAGGTACCCTGAACTTACTCGTTTGTAAAAACTTGTAAAATCCAGTACCGTTCCAGTTTGTTGTATTACCATGGAACGTAAGGTGAAGTTGTGTGCTGTTGAACACAAGAAGTTTAGAATTAGACACAAATTATTATATGTAAAAATTTAGACAGTCCTGTTTTGAAGATTTCGCCCCTTTTGTTTGGCCGTCTTGAAAAGATAAGAATTAATTATTGTGTTAAAATGAACGTAGAAGGATTTTTCTCTCCACAATACGTGCGACAGGCACGTGTACATGTAGAGTGTTAGCTGTTGGTCTAAATGTAGTATTTTAATTTTTTTACAAATCTAAATTTGCTTTTTTGTACTTTGTCAACATAATTACAGCAATTGCTTAAGCATTATGTGCGGAGAAAGAGACAAATGTCGACATTTTAATCTCATGTTTTCAACTTTTTGTTTTTGAACCTTGAAAGACGGTTACATAAGAAAAAAAAAAAACACAAAATACAAATATTTTAGTTGATGGCAACCCTAGTGTTTTGTGACATAGTATGATGAGGCTAGTGAATTTGATGAGACACTTAAGAGGCATTAACGTTTTATGCTTGGCGTACTTGAAACATGAACACTGTTCACAACAGTACATTGCTAGACATGTATTTATAAAATAGATTTTTTTAGACCACAGGCGTTCTTCTAGAATTTATGTTACATACTGTGAAATTGTTTTCACGTTAGATTTGCTGCCTCTGTGCTCTAAGAATTAGCCTGAGATCTTTTAATTTTTATATATCCCACATCTGAATCCACGATTTGTCTTCATCATAAAGCCTATAAATTTCGTATGGAAACACTTTCAGGCATGTTTTCTTACATTTATATTTTAGTTACCGAGTGGGATTCCGTTTGTTGGATCTCCATGTTGGTGCCTTCTTTGGAGTACTATTAAATCCATCTGTGTAGTGAAATAATATGGAAATTTAGCTTGGAAATTAGATGTGTAAGGGGCAGTTATTTTATTATATATTTCATTTCAAAAAATATCTTTTCTGTCAGTCGATATTACATTGGGGGCCGCAAAGTCTGTGACTTTTGCCTACCAATAGAATGCAGAACTAAATATAAGCGGGAAAAAATTGGATAAATTAATATTATTAATTACATTCACACCCTGGTATAACGTCACATCAATTTTCACCCACACATCTCTGTGAACAACAATTCCGTCCTACACTTTATGTCGATTTACTGCCTTAAAACTGCAGTGAACAAACAGTAGATATTGTGAACCCACCTGGTATTGTATGCATAGGCGGTGAAAAGGCTATAATTTCCTTCAGGAATTTCATATTTGAGAATAACACAATCAAGAATGTTGTCATTAGAGTTGGGGGAGTGTGAGAACAGGTACCAAGAACCTGAAAACTGTAAGAACAGGAAATTTGTGACACAGTTATTATGAGTGGATCTTCTTATTTGTAATGTTTTGTAGCTTTATTAAATTGTATTTATTATCGTTTAACACATTCAGTTGTTTGAATCCATTTCTCCCGAACATGCATTTGTGCAGGGGAAATTGGATCAGCTCTTAACGCGAGCGGCTGGTAGAGGAGTCTTGGTTCAAATCTCAATCAAGGCCATAAAAAGAATAGGAAATGTCCTTATAAACTTAGAGTTGAGGTTCTTTCGCCTTCCTGTTTTTGTTAAAAAGGGATTTGTATTAAATATTCTGAGTGTTTGTTTGTAGAATTCTTTAATCCGGAATACAAATCCCATGCTCCGTATTATATTTCCTTCTGTGGCTTGTCTCTCTCTGCAGTATCTTTCACATTATTTCAAATATGGCAGGGTTTAAGAAATATATATATATATATATATATATATTTACAATGTGCTTCTTGATTTTTTCAAAATTTCCTTGAAACAGTTCTTACTTTGAAATGAACTGACGCAATATTATGATAAATGCAATTACGAATTTTATAAAATACCCGAAATTTGTGACAGATTTCGAAGGAACTTGATTTTCCTCTAGAGATTTTTGAGAAATTTTCAAATATGACATTTCATGACAGTTCGATGAGCGGAAGCAGAGTTGTTGCCATAAGAAAGACTGATGTGACAGAGCAAAGTCTGTAACTTCGTAATTTTGCGAACTGGCCTAATATTGTGATTAGGTTTTCTAAGTCTTTTCATAGGCCTTGCATGAAAGAACTGATTATTACTTTTAATTAGAAAACGAGAGATTCTTTTAAAATCATTAAAAATATTTATTCATAAATAGTTCAGTTACTCGAACATACTAATTCTGATATATTGTATTGACAGTTCTTTAATGGAACCACAAATTAAATACAAAAGCAAGAAGCAGTTTTAAAAGCTGCTTGTTTCAGGAATCGTGTCAGTACAATAATACATACTTTATAATAATCAAAATTGTTCACTTCCGAGGTCCCAACGTCGCAGCCGTCGCAAACAGAAGCTAACGTCGCGATTAGACCCAAAAAGATAATCAACAGCATGTTGGTTTCAGTTCCTGGAATTCATGGAAAAACCTAATATGTCAGTTGTCTTTCCCCCTTCTCTCCCTTCACGCAGTGAACACAGTAAAGCACAAGTATGATACATTGGCTCTTTTCACACAAGTTTATTGGCTAAAGACAGATATACGCCTGGCTGTCGTTTTCAAGACGGTCTTCCCTGCTTCTTCTGCCAAATTTCCTGTTCAAATATCTGGCTGGACAGAAAGTTTCAAGCAAGTGCACAGACGCTATTTGATGTTACATTCAGACTAAATTCCCATAAAATTCGTACTTCCTTTTCCCTTTGATATCCTAACATTCTTACCTACAGTGTTGCACGCTGTTCACGAATGAAGTGAATAACTGGATTTATTTTATGTGAGCTGTACTCATCAGATCACTTTTCGTTCTTCAGCTTATAGTAAATTGGAAGTGTCAGGAAGGCGGTGGTAGTGACGGAGTAGGAAGTGTTAGCTGAGAGTGCCGCAATGAGATTCAGAGTGATTGATCTTCAGCGTCTTATTTGAAATAGGGACTTTCTGAACTCAAAGCATTCCTGTCAGCCAATGGACCGTGTGTGTAGCTGTGTTGACCTGACAGACAATAACATGATATCTGCTCCACTGTCTGTAAGAAGGCCAGAAATTTCCCAGGTCTTCTGTAGATGTGCAGCGCATTTGTAATGGCGTACCAAAATTGTGAAATTAGATTTATAATGTCCGTCCGTCTCTCTGTATGTCCCTCAGCACTAAACAACTTATAGAGAAATATTTCGTGAATTATTGAAAGTCTCTCTAGAAAATTCATGTTTCACTAAAATCTGATAATGAACTGGGAGAACGGACTATTAGTTTCATTATGCCTGTACGTTCTTCGGTCTGCGTGTCAACATAAAACACTTTTCTGGAACTTGATGGGTTTTTTACGAAAATAGTTGGAATTAGTTTTGGAAGATCAGTCGCGAAAATTCAGCAATAATTAAAATCTGACAAAAATTACAGGTAATTTACATTTAAACCGATGTACATTTGTAATAAAATATCATTCAATTATTCTTAAAATAAGAACATCTAAAGACAGTTTTGCAATTCTGTTCAAAACACGTACCTCCTGTTCAGTAAGGTTTTTCTGCCACTGGTACTTACTATAAGATAATGCGGAACATTTTGTATCGCCTGACAGTTGAGAGACTACATAATACACGTAATGCGTCGCTTGGTTTTACGGTGTTGGATGACTAAGTCTTTAGTCACACACTAACAAAACGCACTGCTTAATCCCGAGTGTGTCTGTGTCTGTGTGTGATCTAGGAACCTCAACAAACAGTCACCCTAGCCCCCAGTTTGGCTGCAGCACGACAGAAAGAAAGTAACAAAGTTTACTTACAGACACGAGAAATGCAGTCGGCGTCTTCTTCCAGCTCCTCGACAGTGCGGTTACTGCAGTCGTTTGGGCCTTTTATGTGTTATATTTCAGAACAAGCTGCAGGTGTCAAAGGCAAATATTTCTTCACAGAAACACCTGTCAGTTGCGATAGTTCTTGGTTTGTTTCGTCATACGTATAACAAAGTTGGGAATTAAAAAAACTGGAAACATTTTTGAAGTCATAAGCTCTTCTGGTTGAACAAGGTGATTGTGAATACATTACTTGTAACCTTAGAAACTGTTAGTAAGTTTCGTCTTGTAACCAAGAATTTCTGGCTAGATGTGTAAAGTTGTCTGTAAAGTTGACATGATGAGTATTTTATGATAAATTAGGATTTACAGTTTTGTCCGTAAAGGTGAGAGAAGCTTCTGAATTTTGCGATTACTCATTGGTAGCCCTAACAATCTTCTATAAATGTATGTTCTAATACAAATCCCGGACACAATTGTGACAGCAGTCTGTGGCTTTGAGCGAATTGTTTCCATTCTGATAATTTGTATGGACCGTGTTTCGTGTTTATTACAGAATGTGAATTTGATAATACAGGTATGGAGGGGACTCCTTCCATTGAATGGAGGCATATTTCAGGCCTTTGTACACATAAATTAGTGAAATGGTTTCTAAATCCCCTAAAACATCAATTATGAAACTCTGGTTCGCGCAGCACTGCTGGCATTCCAGCCATTGTTTACAGTCACAAGCCTTAACAAATAAATCGAAACGTATGAGTGATAAACAAAACTCACAAAGAAAACATAAGCCTTACCTGTTTCTTAATACGTAGCGTTGCTGTCAAAATTATATAATTCTTACCTGTTGTCATCCATTTTTTTTTTAATTTTAACTTTCTGAGTGCAGTAAAATACCGCTTTGTTGGTAAAATGTAATATATACTAACCCCATTATAACGACATCGGGTTATTTGAAACCTCGTCTATAGCGTTAGATAGACTGTGGTACCAATTAATTCCTCATGATTCACCATGAATTTATATTCTGCAGTTGAAAAACTCTCGATAAAATGGCACAAAATATTCATTCCTTTTCATGTCTTTATAAATATAATCAGATAATCTGCAGCATATTATTTTTAATTCCTGCAATTCATATAAACAAGTGATATGTAAATTGTATTTTCCCTTTATTTATTTTTCACATTAACTAGAGTGTCCCTACATTTAACTTAAATTTGCTGCTCTCGAACGCGTCTTATTCGCTAAAGTCAAACAGAGGACTGATCTTCGTTTTCAAGTCATTTTTCACTTCTTCTCATTCCAATTTTCCAACCTCGTGCACAGATACCCTTTCATATTAGGTTAAAACCAATTCTTCCTAAATATTTTTTTAATTCTCCCAGCATGCAACGATCTGTCCACGGACATTTAGCAGCAGTGTTGATGGGGAATGATAGTGACATGCGGGGGATACATCCAGTGATGTATCTCCTATGTGGGTACAATCAAAAGTGATTGCCTATGACGACTGGGATTTTCACTGGGCAATAACTAGAATCTAGTTTGTAGGTCAACAGCATGGCACCGCTTGAGCCGTCGATTGTGTGTAGTTCCTAGGAGTAGTGTTTTTGCCAGCCTTTTGGGGTGTTTGTAGAACCGGTGACGGTTGTTGCTGTTGTAGTTCCTTATTTCTTGTTTGACTGATAGGACTTGTAAGTCGCGTCTTAGCATCGTATTTGGCAAGTACCATGGAGCGTCAGTGATGATCCGTAGGACTTCGGATTGAAATCTTTCCAGGATTTCGATGTTGGATTTTGATGCCGTTCCCCATAGTTGTACTCCGTAGGTCCATATGGGTTTTAGGATCGCCTTGTACATTAGGAGTTTGTTTCAAGGGACAATTGCGACTTTCATCCAAGGATCCAATACAATTTTCGGAACTGTAGATCCAGGTATTTTCTCTTGGTGGTTATATGTTTGCGCCAGATTAGCCTAAGGTCCAGATGTATTCCTAGGTATTTAACATTGTCGGACTGGATTAGATACGTGCTGTTTAGTTGCACTGGTGGACACGAGGAACGCTTGAGTGTGAAAGTACCATGGGTGGATTTGTTTCGTTAGCTTTCGTGCGCCATTTTTGAGCCATTCTTATATATTTGATAGAGCAATTTGAAATAGATGCGTAGCAATTTCTGGGTTGGCATGGAGTGCGAGTACTGTTGTATCATCTGCAAAGGTAGCAGCTTCTGTTTTAGGTGTGACGGGTAAATCTGCTGTATAGAGAAGGTAGAGAAGGGGGCCGAGAACACTACCCTGTGGAACACCAGATGAAACCGAGTAAAGGGTCGTGTAAGCTTCTCTTTATCTGATCAGGAAGTATCGGTTGTACAAGTATGATTGTAGGATGTTGTATCTATTATTCGGGAAAATAGCTTTTATTTTGTAGAGGAGGCCTTGGTGCCAGACTTTGTCAAATGTTTGACTAATGTCTAGAAAGGCAGCCGTACAGTATTGGTCGATTTCTTTTGCGCTGTGAATGATGTTAACTATGCGGTGAACTCATTCAGTGGTGGCCTGTTTTTTCCGCAATCCAAACTGGTGATCAGGTACGGCTTGCCTTTCCTGTAGAGTTGGTAGGATTCTCGTTATGAGGAATTTCTCAAATACTTTTGAAAGTACGGAGAGTAGGCTGATGGGCCTGTAGGATTGCACCTCTTCAGGTATTTCCCAGGTTTTAATATTGGAATAATTTGGGAGACTTTCCATAGTCCCGGGAAGTGTCCGGTTCGCAGAATGCTGTTGAATAGTTGGGTGATAGCGCGCATACCGAATTCTGGTAGTTCTTTCAAGACGTTGCCGGTGATGAGGTCATATCCAGGGGATTTGGTTGATCGCAGTTTATGTATGGCAGTTCGAACTTCGGTTACTTTGAATGATCGGACTGAGTTGTAGGGTAGACCAGGGGAGGTAAGGGCTAGCCGGATTTTCCGGTCCTCGGCTTCCGGCATCTCAGAGGGGTAGGGCTTGAAAACATTTTCAAAGTGTTTGGCCAGTAGGTTGGCTTTCTGTATGTCACTTTTCACTCATTCGTTTTCGGTGGTTTTCAGGGGGGATGGGTGTTTGTGGCTGTTTTAGCCTCTTTGTGGCTTTCCACAGGGAGTAGTCGGTAGCTTCCATGGCCGACAGTGTCGATGAGTATGTTTGTATGGCTTGTTGGTTTTCCTCGTAGAAGAGTTTTTTGAGTTCTTTTACAGCCTTATTGAAGGCTGCCTTATTTTGTGGTGATCTGGTGTTTTGCCATTTTTTGCGCAGTTTCCTCTTCTCCGTGATTTTCTGTTTTATCGGCTGGGCACATGTGTACATGTGTGTGTAGGTGCGAGGGGGTAGAGTTGAGTTCCAGACTACTTGTTGTATCGTTTGGACAAGTTGTTGCACGTAGTCATCAATGTCTTGCGCAGTTTTTAATATTTACTTGCAGGGTAAGTGTTTCTTGAATGAGGGTTCGGTAAGTAGACCAGTTCGTTTGTTTTGTGCTGAGAGTTGGCACTCTAAGTTTGGGGACAAATCTGGAGTGTAAGGTTATGAGTAAGGGGGAGTGGTCCGATGATAGGTCGGAGCTCGATTGCGCTCGGTGGGTGTGTGCTGGTATCTTCCGCACTACAGCAAAGCCAATGAGATAGGGCATCTTCCGTCTGTCGCTGGGCCAGTGGGTTGGCTCACCTGTGGATACATGGGCGAGGTTGGCCGTCTGCATAGCGTTGAACAATTCTCGTCCTCTGGGAGAGGTTAGCCTGGAGCCCCAATGGCGGTGTTTGGCGTTGTAGTCTCTCCCCGCTAGAAATCGGTGGCCAAGGGTCGAGTAGAAGCTTAGAAACTGATCGGTTTTGGTGACATGCTTAGGGGGCAGTAGACTGCCGCAATTGTGAGTGGGGTAATCCAATCGTCAATAGTGACGCTAGTTGCTTGCAGGTGCTCTCGGTTGTAATGCCCATGGAAGTGGTGTTTTATGTTGTTTTTATGATGATGGCGGTTCCTCCATGTGCGGTACCTTCAGGGTGCTGAGTATCGTATATGGAGTAATTCGGTATAGGGATGGAAGCGAGTTTCAGAGATCAGCGTTTTATCCACATTCTGGAGCCGTAGGTAAGTTTTTATTTCATCTGTGTGTCGAGCAAGTCCGTTTGCGTTCCACAATACTATATGTAGCTGGGTGATCATTTATGCTAGTTTAGAGATGAGCGTTGTCAGGAGAATTAACATGGTGCCCATTTGCTCCATGATTTCTTTCAGCATGGCTTTCGTTTCTTGAATATCAGTTTGTGGTGGATACGGCTGTTGCCGATGCGTATTTTGTTGTTCGGGTTGAGAGTCAACAGTCAGGGGTGGAGTGAGTGAAGATTTGAGAGCAGTAGCGTAGGAGGAGGCAGGAGTGATGTGTGGGTGTGGGAGGGCATGAGGATGTTTACCTTCTTGGTTTCGTCGAAGCGGTAGGAAGGTTTGTAGGTCTTTGTAAACAGTACAACCTTTATAGTTTGCTGAATGGTTGCCATTGCAGAGAACACACGTGACGTCGGATTTGTCTTTTCTTAAACATTGTGAGGTAAAATGGGTACCTGCGCATTTGACACATCGGGGGCTATGCAAGTAATAGGTTTTGGTATGACCGTAGCGTTGGCATTTGCTGCATTGTTCAATGGTTCGTTTTTGTCTAGGTGGTTCAAATTTGACTTTTGTGTAATGTAAGTTTTCATTGAGATAGATGTCTTTAATGTTTGCGCTAGGTTTGAGATCGACGAAAGTTAATGGGAATGGTGTGTTTGTCTTGCTTTGCTTGATGTTGTAGATATTCATTACTGTGTGTCCAAGACTTTAAATTTCGGACTTGATATCCTACATGTCTGTGGAGTAGTGCAGTCCCAGCAGGACGGTTCGATAATTTCGGTCAGCCTTTGGCTGGTATGTGTGAAATTCAGTGCGTTTTTCAGCAAGGGCTTTTATTATTGTTGTGTATTTATAAGATTTGCGTTGGATTTCACTTGATTGTTCTGGAGTACTTTCAGTTCAAATTATTCTCTTGCTATTGTTACGAGGAGTTATTTTAGCGGTTGTATGTTTTGAAATCCCGCCACAAAGATTGGGGGTGGTCGGGAGGTGGTTTGTTGTGTCGATGTTTGTTCTTCTTCCATTCCCGCGTTCATCAGTACAGTGAATTTATTGTTGTTTGAAGGGGGTGGTTGGTTCAGCCAGTAGTCATTGAGTGTGGGTTGTTTGGTAGTCTTCGTGTGATTTTCAGGGGTGTATCGTGGGCGTTTTTTGTATTCCACTTTGGTCCACGGGGTTTCGTTTTGTTCAGATAGAGGAGGGAAGGATAAATCGTACTGGTGGTGCTCAGGGGCTGAGTAAGTATATTTGAGGTCGTTTGAGTATTTGGAGTTTGTACTTGCGTTCTGTGGTTGTGGTGAGCTGTCCTATGTTGAGATTTTATTTGCTGCGGCGTGGTGAGTTGCTGCTGCGTGAAATTGCAGAGTCCAGGAGCAGGGGGAAGTACACGTTGCATGTGCACGTGGCTGGTCGTGTAGATGTTCGTCACTCGTGAGTTGTAAGTATGCGATATCGTACAACACTAGGTAAAAACACTGATTTAACTATGTAAATCACTTGTAAGTTGATGTATCACTATTAAGTAAACAGTTGGAATGACTCGAGGTTTGGTCGGCAGCACAGCACTGAACAGGCCTTGCTTCGCCAACGGTTCGTACTCGAATTATTCCTAAATCTACTGCTTCGTCTTTATTTGATATCCTAACTTTCCTTGGTAATTGTTCTTGGTTAGTGACACAGAACTTAAACAAAATGAATGGAGATGTTTTTGGGAAGAAATGTGAGTCAGCATCAGACAAGCTACATTCCGCTCTGTATACGTTCACTGTTACAGGCTCTTCACACATCAAGTGGATATCTGGATTCATTGTATGCACATTTTACTCATCAGCGCACGGTGCGATCTGTAGCGTGTAGAAAATTGGAGGTGCCAGGAAGGAAATGGTAGTGACGTAATAATAAATAATACCAGACTGTGGCACAATGAAATTCGGAGGGGCTGACTTTCATTGTGTACTTGAAGTCTGGACTTTCCGAATGCAAAGATTTCCTGTCAGCCAATAAAACCTCTGTATAGCTGTTTTGACCTGACACAAATTCTGCCTTTAAGAGAGGCAATATTTTCGCAGGCATTCTTTAGATTTTCAACCCATTATTAAGACTGTAAGCAAAATTAAAAAAAAAAGACACTTTGCATCACTGTTTCTGCCCATCTCTCTCTCTCTGTCTGTCCGCATTGAACAAATTCTTTCGCAAGGGACAGATATTTTAAAATTAGATATATTTTGAATTTGTGAAATATGTCTAGAAAATTCTAGTCATATTAAAACATGAGAAGAGTAGCTATTACTTTACATGAAGAAGACCTATGCACATTTATGATTAGGCCTAGCTCAATCCTTTTTATAATTTCTAATTTCCTGACCAATTTATAAAGAAATTTTAAACATACTTTCTCTTCAGCAACGTATTATAATACTTGTGTAACACTTCATAAAGAAATGCGCTGTTCATTGCAGCATAAGTCAGGGAAGAATACAGAAAAAACATCGAGATTATTTAATACTGATTTTTTATAATTGTTTGTAATTTGTTTTGACCTGACACCAATGCTGCCTTTAATAAAGAAATATTTTCAATTATTTCTTTAGATTTTCAAACTATTCTTAACATTATCAACAAAATAGTGATAAGCCACTATTAGATTCAGTTTGTTTGTCTATCTGTCTGTCTGTCCGTCCACATTCAACAAATTCTTTCACAAGGGACCGATTTTCTAGAAATTTCATTTTTGTGTATTTTTTTATATCTGTCTAGAAAATGAAATTTGTGTCATAATATGACAAGAATAACTGTTTCCTTACATTATGCCCTATCCACATTTATGATTCCATCGCGTCAAATCCTTTTTATAACTTTAAAATTCCAGACATTTTTAAAAAAATTCAAAATATAATTATATTAAGTAACGTATTATAATACAGTACTGCACAAAAAATGCGTTGCCCGTTGCTGTATAACGTAGGGAAGAATACAGACAACAGTGATAGTAATTAACCCTTAGGCGACTAATGTCATATATATATGGAGCACCCATTCTTGATGTTTCTAGATCACACACAACGACGCAGCACAGTCGGTAGGGCTCCTCTGGACGAGTGAT
>Ga0268261_10001410_pt1 | contig 16462 bp, 10 predicted proteins | sample TergutNc150P1_FD_190353 | JGI IMG/M metagenome (GOLD analysis project Ga0268261, IMG submission 190353) | Nasutitermes corniger P1 segment gut microbial community from laboratory colony in Florida, USA - Nc150 P1 (SPAdes) (version 2) | ecosystem: Host-associated > Arthropoda: Insects >...
ATATGACATTAGTAGCCTAAAGGTTAATGATTTAACCCTTATCCTGCTAACGTGGAGAAAATGGTGAGCTCCTAATAATGCCAGCAAATAGCAGATGGGATTTAATTCGGGGTTTAAAGGGTTAAGACGAATTAAGCGGCTAGCGACAGTGTGTTGTAATGAACACTGAAATTGCATAGGATACACTTGAAAAACTGTAAAAAATCTCTTGTCCTTAAATCATTTTATTCTAACATTAAATTTAAACGTAAAAGATTAAAGGTGCCTTTGTGCTCTACATGAAGGCGTATAGCGTGATTGTAACTATAGCTCTACTCTTTCTAACCCTCGGCACTAGGACAAGGTTAGTCGTTAGATACAGGCTCCGGCCTATGGATCATCGGAAAAGGAATATCGGTACACATAGGAAACGAAATGTCACGGTCTCTAGAGCGTGGTCTAGACACTATACCGACTACACCTCACTAACAGAACTCTTGTGCATGGTACAAATACTATGACTTTCTAAACTTTCCGACCTGGACCCATCATGGAAAGGCTTCTACGTAATTTCAAATTGCATCATTAAGCAACAACGACGTTTAACAACTTCCTACCTCTGTGTAAACTAAAACAATGTGTAAATATATATGTGGCTATAACTGGAAAGCAATACAGGCTTAAAACCCGGTGGCAACACCTGCTGCCCCCACTGTTCGTGTAAAAGAAATTTAGATATTTTCTTGCTTTCTTGTTGCTCCTGTACCTTGAAATTTATAACACAGTTGTATTTTTGCAATACAAACTCTATAATAATATTTTCAGTATCTTTCATTAGGTTATCCCACCACGGCAACACCCGGACCGTCATACGGAAAACTTTAGCTCTGCTGGCATGCTTCGATGCACAATGGTCATCTGGGGGTCTCCAAACGTCACTTCAACTGGCCTAATTGACAGGAAAGCTACATTTGTTTTTATTTTGTTTATCCAGTATAATCAGTATTTTGAGGAATGGAATAGTCATGTAAATTAATTAAATAATGGTTGCAAAAGAAATCACATGAAAGCTGGCGTGGATAAAGAAATACAGATTTATTTTCCTCTGATGATTAAAAAAAACGTAGATCTTCGTAACATTCAACTAAATTTATAGAGGAAGAAGAAAGGAGGCGTAAGACTCTGAATACACGAAGTTCCTGCGAACACACGGGAAGGCAAGAGAATTAATGGAGTTTCTGATGCATTATTAATCAAGACTACGGAGATGTAGACACGCTAGATAAATTCAACACCAAAATATTTCAACAGTTGAGCTAATCCAACGTCAGAAACGCCAGCATGCGTTATCGCTTGATTTTAATTTGGCCAAAGTAAAATTTCAAGTTTCTCTGATGCGTGCACCGTATAGTGGATGCTCAATTATGCCTACCTTCTGCGGCTGCTTTTCAAGACTGCCAACCGGCATACTGACGCAAATAAACAGAAAAAAAAACAGCATTATAACTTTCCATCTAATTAAATTAAACAAATACGTAAGTAATAAATCACAACTGTAGGAGGGTCCTCCAGCTGTGATGATTTTATACTTGCTAGTCAATAAATTTTTTGATTTTAAGGAACCAGAAATTTCATTTGCATATTCCCTATCCTGAGACATATCAGTGTAGACCGAGTTCCCATACCCTTTGTCTTTAAATCCATTTTTAGGGGCGTACGTAAATAAAAAAAAAAAAGATTATTAAATTTTTCATGTCTGTTCGCCTGTCTATCCTCAAGGAACAACTTCACTCCCACCGAAAAAAGTTTCATGAAATTTGATGTTTGAGGATTTTTCGAAAATCTGTCGAGAAAATACATGTATGATTAAAATAGGACAAGAATAATGGGCAATACGTGAAGTCCTATTTAATTTGTTATAGTATTTCACTGAATTCTTCTTAGATTGAGAAATTCTTTAGACAAGTTTGTGAAGAAAATAAAAACATTTTATATCAAATATTCTTTTAACCTCGCAGTTTATGAGATAATGTGAAAATATAGTAGAGCAAGACAGGCCACAGATGACAATAGAATACGACGCAGAAAGACGCGATTAGCTTACTGGATAACTGAGGCTACAAACACATACTCAGAATATTTAATATTTATTGCTTTTTAATGGCGTCATTGTTGCGTTGTACGTACATTATCTATCTTGTAATATAATAAGAGTAATAATAACAATAATAATATGACTGAATATTATTTTACACGGATATTACAAATGGGTGTGATATTTCTCATTTTGAGGCAGACTGAGATGATGGTGCATGTTAAATAATACTAATTTGGCAGATGTGGCCTAATTTAAATACTTGCATTGACTGGTCTATTTGACAGGGATGACGAAGTAGTTCATTCAAGGTAACCGGTACGCCGTGAGTCTAGAACATTGCTGCTTCACTTTCTTACTCTGTATCTAGTTGAATGTCGCAATAACAAAGAGATTGTGGGCTTATAGCATTTGTGTGTCGTAAAATAACAACAAGTTTTACTGTTACTATAATGCTAAGAAAAATATTTACACCTAAGAGTTAGGATGTAGCATGCCAATGGAGAAAACTGCATATTAGAGAACTTAGAATTTGTTTGTTCATGTCATATTATGATGGCCTAAATGTCGAGAACAGTAATGGTGTAGGGCACACGGCACGCATAGGACGGTAAATTCAAAATTTGTATTGAAAACTCTGAAAGGAAGGTCTTAACTTGGAATAATCAGACATAGTGGAACTGAAAATCTAAAATGACCTTTAATGAAGAATACCCACGTAGAATTTTGGGTTTTTGGCTGGAATAAAATGGCACATTACAGATTTCATTGGCGGGCTGTTTTGAAAAAGCTAATGTACTTTCCTGTTCCACTTTTACAGTAATTATTTTAACGCTGATGGGTAAATTAAATTTTTGATGAATATGTAAAAACGAATTACTGTTAATACTGTGGGTTGTAGTAAAAGTAATTAAGTCGTGTACTGAAGACAAGGCGATAAATTCTAGTAATCCACGGAATAGTTTAGATATTTCTTCAATAGCTTGGCTATAAGTAAGGGCGCCTGCGTCTAACATCCAGATGGGTATGGTGCCTAGTACGTGGTAGACAATTCTTGTGTATTGAATTATAATTAGTGAAAGATAATAATTAGTTCGTAGGATGTTGCAAGAATTAAAATGTTTTGGAATTTTTGACACCAACTAATGAAAAGATTATCGTGTTCAGTGAAGTTAAAGTAATTGGGAGGAGGAGGAGGCCGTGGCCTATTTTAAGATGGTACATAAACTCTCTTTTCGGCTACAGATAGTGAGGGCAACAAAGATAAACCTTAGTCAAGACACTTTCCGTCCGAATAACAGTTTGGAAGACTCTGAACCCCTAAGAGCCTGTAAACTCAATACTTGATACAGCCACCAACAGAATTACCTGTGTAACGTCGGTTATTCATCTAATTTGTTTCAGTAACCCGCGTACTGAGTAAGCAAGACCAGGCAGCCAGCTTCAGCCACATGACTGGAAGGAGCTTAAGATACGCTACATCCGAAACTACGTGTTTTATGGTCTGTAAGGCCTAAGCGTAGCACCTTATCGTCATTCGTGTTTGACCCCCATTACATACCTACAGCACAATACTCCAAGGAAATGTAAGACACAGGATGTCAGACGATCTTAAAACTAAACTGAGTTCCGTCAATAATTGGTTTAAAAATTGCTGTATTTGCAAGACGCGTCGGCCTCCTAAAACCCTTGTGGCCATCTGCTCCACACTACTTCGTCTTCTGCAGACTTCCATCGACCCATTCTCTTAGACATCAGTTTGACTTATTACCGACTTTGCATAAATATTTATTACTTCTATCCTGCGCATTCTTTCTTCAACCTCTATCTGACCCTTATTTCAGAACCTACTGTGAGTCTTTAACCAGTATTAACCATACGAACTCGCAGCTAAAGGGATGTGCTACTTTGTTTGAATTATGTCAAACAGCGGATATTCACAGCCCCTCAAAGGGAATGTCGGGATTGTAATTCATGGGTGCCCAGGTGCGCTTGTGTCCGCTTCCTTTCCTGTTAATACTAATACCTGACGCACAAGTGCTTGCCTACTGACAACGCCATTGAATAAATCATAAAATAAAGTAAAACATTGACATCTTCAAAAATAAGAGCACTCAAATACAGATGAATACCTGAACACGCATGTACTGACGGATACATACGTACATACAAACTTACGTACGTACATACTCGTACATATGTCCATACACAACGAACGCACACGCGCGTGCAAACACACACATATGCTGTATATGCAAAAACACACCTATTCAGTTTCGTCTAAAAGAATATCACCGAACAATTTGGCCCAATCAGCAACGCTTGCGAATGCTGTTCAGGATGTGACCTATTCGAATCACGGCCAGAAAACCGGGTATCCTGACTGAAGTTTTCCTTGGAGTTCCTCAGTTGCTCCAAGAAAATGCCATAATTTTGCTTCAAAGCAGAATAAATCTGTTTCCTTTCAGCACCGTTTCAATTCATTATTCACCAATAACTTTTATTCGAATGTGCAGCGTGAGCTACTCGTAGCATCATAAAATAAACCATAAATAAATAAATAAATAAATAGTAAAGTAACCTGCACATTTTTTCAGTCCCCCGCTTGTCACATCCGCAACCAGACAGATTTCCCTCTTGCCCAGTATACATTTGTCACTGATCTCGGAGATCTGTAAAATGTACGCCATCTGATGTATATGCAGTGTGTCAGGAAACAACAGGTGGAGGCAAGTCGTGTAACATTAGCAGGTGGATTTATGATGTTTTCACGCGTGCTTTGCAATTAAAGCGAACACCGCTCCGTGCTCCACTTAAAGCCTTATCGTTTGGGAATATCTGCCGTCATTCCGAGAGAAAGCACCGATATAAAAATTACTTGCCTTCTTACACGGATGCCAGTTCAGTCCAGATTGGATGATAATTGCATCCCAGATGGCCAAAAACTGAGAAGCTCCCTACAACTACATCATTTAGCAAAACACAATGAACACGTAAAATACGCAAAACAGGGGAGAAAAGCGGAAGCAGTGATACTAAGTATCTTTATGTAAACTCTATAATTTAAATATATAAATATCTTTAATGTTTCGTAAAATTCGTAACCAAACACGCAAAATTTCATACCTTCTGCTCCACTTATTTCATGTATAATGCTATAAATATAAGATAATTAAGCCCCAAGCGAAGTGGGAACATTGTTTTCCTAAATACTCATCACAAGGAAAAAGAAATACCCAAAATTTTGGCGGATAACTCTCTTAGAAAATTAATACTTGGAAGGCGAGACTAAAAAACAGTGTAACGTTAACACGAAAGATAAGTAAACGAAGAAATCAGTACGATATTCTAAGCACGCACCTCCGAATAGATTTCAGTGTTCAGCCAGCTGTAAATACTCGATTCCTTTTAATAACGCCGAACTATTGCATACTTAGTCTAGCAACAGACTTTACAAATGGACATAAACTTTGCCTTCGTTATAGACGTGATTTACATCAAATAACACACATTAAACTCGATTCTAATATTTCAGAGATGAAAGGTTAGGTGAATATTAAACTCGATTCTAATATTTCAGAGATGAAAGGTTAGGTGGATACTATCATTCTACTGCGTGAATCAAACACTTTCACTCGTGTTCTTATAAACGCATTGAAACTGATGAAGGAAGTAGCAATATTTGCAGAATCGTGATAGATATAAGCATCTGCAAGACGCCACTCTTGCCCGAATGCATTCAGAACACGTACAAAAGTGATTTTACTTCCAACCTTCCGACCATGCCGACCAAGAGAAGGTCTCTAACTCGGAGCGCTGGCATTTCTGTTTTCATTGTAGTTATGTGCTTGTTACTTCAAACAAGATCTTCTTTTTTCTTCGCGTAATTGGTAACACATTGGGGCACCACCTGTGACCTCCTGACCAACACAAAATATGAAGACGGCAGTATTTCATACACATAGATCAGTGTGAAGTGATGTTTCCATATATTTAAGGACATTCACCCACTTTAAAATAATGTATGCCGTACAGAGTGTTTATGGCTGCCGCAGATTAGTCCGAGATGTCAGTATTCATCAGCATTATTACACGCTTTTACACACCAGGAAAGAATTCCCCGCAAGAATATACAAATACAATAAAGATAAATTAATTGTGAATGACTGTATAAATTATCAGGGTTCATAACAATTTATCCATGAATTTATATTCGGCAAAGAATGATCACCAAGGCGAAGTTCCGCATCAAAGTGCAAATAAACTTATATTTGTATTTAATAATATTCATATATTCAGTCATATAAATGACTTTTGTTGCTCCAGTATTCCGGCATATTCCACAATTTAGTAGTTACATTATAACTCCCAAAACTCAGGATGATGACATACAGAACTTTCTTTAATTACCTATGCATATTGGGAGATAAATTTAAAGTATTTGCCAGCAAGACCGTTGAAACTTCTGTCCTGTTATTACCCTCAGCTTTGTTAATTTGATGGAATACAGCCTTCGTTCATTGCTAGAACAATTTTCTCATGTGGTTGCATTGACTAGTGAATAGGAGTAGAAAGCGTGTAGCTAAGATTTTATGAATTCCCAAGCAAACGCAAAAGTAATATTCAATTTTATTTATGGCGACTAGAAACTGTGTGAATATACTATGTTCAAATAGATTTAGAATATACCAAACATCTGTAAGGAACGTGTAAACATACAATTGAGAATCTTTATCCTTTCTCCGTGCATGTTATTACATTCACTTTTCATTACCAACTCATGCACTTATTAATTAAAACAAGTGCAAATTACTACGAACCAATGGAGCAATATGGTTTAACAAAATGTGTAAAATAAAACAAGTCAAACACTACAGACATAACACTATGCGCAAAAGATATCAATACAACATAAATCAGATAAAGAAAATACTACAACATAATAACTTGACAATAGCCAAAGCCGATAAAACTAAGGCAATAGTAATAATAGATAAAACCACTATGGGACAAAAGATAGACGCATTTATACTATGGGACAAAAGATAGACACATTTATACAAGAAAACAACATAATAAAGTTAAACAAGGATCCAACAGACGCCTATCATAGGCAGATACAACAATGCAAAAATGCAAGGACCTAATAGACAAGAATAAATCAAAATACATGTTAAACATAAAGCCAACAGCACCAAAAATCAATGCATATATAAAAAAACACATAAAGATAATAACCCTATCAGACCGGTTATTGACAATACACAAGCACCTTCATACAAGATAGCAAAATTTTTGAATCGCAGAATAAAAGAGTGTGTAAATTTACCTAACACATACACGGTACAAAATTCCAACGAAATGGTACAGGAATTACAGAAACTATATATCGGAAAATATCACAAAATGATTACACTAGGTATCAAAAATCTATATGTTAACCTACCAAAACAGGGGATAATTCAATCTACAGCAATTTGGATGGACAGAAACAAAGTATGCACAGATATAAAGGAACAACAAATACTACAGTTGTTAAAAGTAATAACAGAACAAAATTACTTTCAGTATAATAACCAATATTTCAAATCAGAAAAAGGAATAGCAATGGGATCGCCCACATCAGCAACATTAGCTGAAATATACTTGCAACTAATAGAAGAACGGTACATAAAGCACTGGATAGAGAAACAGAATATAGTTTATTATAAAAGATATGTCGACGACATATTCATCATATTTGACACAAGCAGAATAAACGAAGAAACAATTAAGGACAACATGAATAGCACTGATGAACATTTAGAGTTTAAAATTACAGAGGAGACAAATAACTCAATGAATTATCTAGATATGACAATCAATAGAAGCACAGATGGGATGGAAATAAGCATATACAGAAAACCTACCAGCACAAACATCACAATTTAACACACCTCTAACCACCCACAGGACCATAAAGATGCAGCATACAGATACTACATAAACAGAATGATAACATTACCCAATACAGACAGGGCAAGAATACAGGAACGGAAATACATACTCAGCACGGCACAGTATAATGGTTTTCCCATGCACAAAATCATAGACATGGAAAAGAAAGAAATAGCTAAGAATAGAGACAAACGATCTAAAACAAACGAAACACAAGAAAAGCAAGTACAGAAAAAATGGGTAACATTCACATACCATAGTCCAATAATAAGAAAGTAACCAATCTACTCAACAATACAGAAGTTCGCATAGCATTCAAAGCCACAAATACAATATACCAACAACTGGCAGAAAAAACACAGAACAAAAATCCAAGTGGAATATATGAAGTAAAATGCAACACATGCAATAAGAAATATGTGGGGCAATCAGGCAGACCAATAACCATCAGGCACAAGGAACACATACGCTACATTAGATCTAATAACACAACATCGGCATATGCAGCACATATTTTGAACAACAGACGCGAATATGGAACAGCGGAGAACACCCTCAAACTAATACATCCATGCAGAAAAGGACAGAAAATGAACAACTGGGAAAACCTATATATCCAAATGTACCGCCAACAAGACCAACTTATCACAGAACAACAGGTGAACGAACCCAACCTACTTTACGAACTCGCACAACCACCACAGAACACAGATGACAGTACACATCCAGACACCACACCGACAGGTACAGCGCAGGTATACACACACAGGTAAGCCACACATCCTGTTGTATAACAGTCAACATCCCATATCACCACGTTTCGTAAACTATAATATAGATATTTATATATTACAGACAACATGCCGCCACAAACTGGAATGCGACGAAGCAGGCAGGCTGACACGTAGTATTTGCGCAAGGTACGGGAACTGACCCCTGATGATGGTCGGAGGACTGACCGAAACATGTTGGGTTTTTAAAATTAATTTAAGTACGCATCACAGACATTTTAACGTGTGTAGTTTTAAATGTGAACTGTGAAAGTGTTTTAATTAATAAGTGCATGAGTTGGTAATGAAAAGTGAATACAATTGAGACTTCACTTTATTTCTGAAGATTCAAGGCTTTTGGGATGCGGTGGTATTGTCATTGGGTAAATGGTTCGCGGTGTCTTTAAATCGTAATGCCTTAATATCAAGGGCCAGACGGTCCAAGAAGGGAAGAAAAAGCGTTGGCTAAACTTCTTGGACTGCTCGACTCTGAAGATAGAGGCATAACCATCTTTCGAAGCGTCGAGACTACTCACACAAAGACAAAGTCACATCCCAAAAGATTTTAATCCGAATTATAAAGTTGTCAGAATTATTTAGTTTCTTTTTCAATACAATTAAGCTCATGTGGGTGTAGTTTCGTACATACTGGCTATAACTTGAGGGAACCATGGGAAAGACGATTCATGTTTTGATAACCTGCAGATGAATGTAGTATGTTCCACCGAAACGTTGGAATCAACTTGTATAGAGCTTTTCATTTATGGTAAACTAAACAAATTCATTTTTGATAAATGTCATCTGTCTGAGCACGGAAGCTGTCACAAGATGTCCCGACTGACGCAGACTTAAACCTTTAAACACCAAGTTAAATCCCATCTGCTATTTGCTGGCATTATTAGGAGCTCACCGTATTCTCCACGTTAGCAGGATAAAGGTTAATCTGCGATGAAGCTACAATGTTCAGGGACAAAACAAATGGGACATAATCTACATTTTGCCTTATTCTTGTAAGAGTATTTGGAAAGGAGGTTAAAATTAACTGATTCTGCAATAAGAATGAAAGAACAGTGAAAATATACAAAATTGTGCACGATACTGAACCTTCGAGAATATATGAACATTCGAAAAACAAAACATGAAGGAAATATCATGCTGAAAGTAACCTTGGTCAAATTAGTACGTCATGATGATCAAAATGGTGATTTAGATCAATGGTTCCCCAACTTTGCTGCGCGGATACCAAAGAATCCGCGACCAGTTACCAGGGGATTCGTGGATATATTTCTTTAATGATTTTCGACATTTACTTATTTTTAATTGAAGGCATTTTTTAAATAACTGACGAGCTTCTCTAATCGGCGACCTGTTTAATTTCGTATAACCCTTAGAATGTCTTATTACGAAACCCACTGTAGCCACGAAGCGAATGACATTCAGTTTAAGTATGGTCAAATCACGCAACGCATTGTTACGTGTGCTACTGGTATGTATGAGTCTCTATCTAAAATAAGCCTGGAGATATACATGTTTAATTTTGAATATCTATTATCCGGACAATGTATATTTATGTGAGCAAGGATATGAGGATCCGTGGTAATTTTTCGAAGCCAAAGGGGCCCGTGACCAAAAAACGTTTGGAAAACACTGGTCCAGATTGTAGTCTGGCAGGAGAGGTCGCCTCCTAAGACATTCGGCACTTAAGAAATAGCATATACTCGTACTACAGCGTGCCTGCTGCAACGAAATGCTATTTTTACGTCAATAAGACGCAACAAGTTTCAACAGAAAGACTTTCTCTGTTTGCTTTATTCACAAGGTTGTCTTCAGTAACTCGGGACATAACATGGGACTAAACTCGAAAGATAGGTGATTAGTGAAATATTAACTGGAAAACAAATGAAAGTAAGGATTTATTCTTAGTCTCAGATGGAATGTTGCACCCCTAAATGCCATGAATGCATGTACGGGCAGAGACGTAGCTTCACGTATTCTTAAGTAAAGCACTAGAGGGAGGTGAGTTTTCATGTTCACGCCTCGACTGCTTTGTCCCTGTGGAAAGAGTCTCTAGTATGCATTGAATAGGAGGCCGGATGGACCCCAGACCCGGCCTGGATGCCTTGAAGGTCCAGAAAATTATTTGCCCCTGCCGGAAATCTAACAACGTTTCCACTGTTGTCCATCCCGTAACCCAGTCACATTTGCGTGGAAAGGCCAAGGGAAACCATGTAAAATTCTATAGACCCAAGAGACTAGAAGATCAGCGACACCGGAATATAGGCCATAAAATATGTAAAACAAGAAATGAATTCAAAAAGATAACTGCATAAATAAAATGGAAGAAAATATTAAGGAAAAACCTATGAGGAATGGATAAAAAGAGGTTGGTTCACCACAAGGTGGTTTTAAACTCCATACAAATTTGTGTAAAAGCACAAATGATGAGATCATATCTACTGAAGAAGATATAAAGAACAGGTGGAGAAACTACTTTCAAGAAGTTATAAAAGCGACAACAGTTGAAAGTAATAATTCACTCGATAACGCACATACAAATCAAATAGGGACGAACAGGAACTGGAAAGTGATCCACAAGTTATATTAGACATAAACAGCAATACAATCAATGAGAAATAATAAAGCACCAGGCATAGATAACATCCCTTTCGAACCCTACGAGAAAGGATGACGGCTACTAATAAATATTCTGCATAGCTAAAATAAAAATTATATGGATAGAAAGGAAAGTGCATGCATAGTGGAAAACATACATCACAGTCCCAATATATAAAACAAGAGCGACAAATTAAAATGTCAGAATTGTAGAGGAATATAATTGTTACACACAGAATACAAAATACTAACCACGGAACTCAACAGCAGACTTAAAAAAAATATATACTAATAATATAATTGGTGAACACCACGCAGGATTTAGAGCAGGAAAATCAACTACGCACCAAATTTTTACAGTTGAAACTGTGTTGGCACTAGTCTGGCAATACAACGCAGAAATACATCAGATCTTCGTTGACTTTCAGAGCGCCTACGACAGTACGCGAAGAGACAAATTATATGAAATAATGTAATTTTTTAAATTCAAAATAAATTGATAAGATTAATAATAAATGCAACAATGAATGATTCGACCTACCATGTTAAGATAGGACTAATGATGACTGATGATTTTAAGGTAGGAAATGGCTTGAAACAAGGAGATGGATGAACACCCAGCCTCTTTAGACAGCTGTCAGCAGAAGTCAAATAGGATACGCATATGACATAAAGAATATGGAAGAATGAAAAGAACTGTTTCTAAAGTATGCGAAGAGTTGAAAGAGAGAGCTAAAGAAGAAGGGCTGAACATCGGAGTCGAAAAAACAAAAGCAATGGTACAAAATAGAACTAAAGAATAAGCGAAATATTGATAATTAAAAGTCATGACATTGAAGTTTTCTTGATTTCAAACTTTCGCCTTGTTCTGAATGTTGTATGCTTTCTTCTGGGTAATTCCCCGGCGTCTGAATTTTATATTCCGACGTTTCGGAACACTCTGTCTATTCCATCTTCTTCATACCTATCCGCCTATGAAGATGGAACAGACAGAGGGTTCCGAAACGTCGGCATATAAAATTCAGACACCGAGGAATTACCGAGAAAGAAAGCATAAGACATTGAAACTGTATGGATTTTGAAATATTTGTGGATTGAAATCGATAATATTAATGACGAAACAGAAGAAATGAAAGCTAGAATCCTAGTTGCTAATAAAGCCTATTCCTCTCTGCAAACTATTTTTAGATCTAAATAAATCCTTCGAAGTAATACAATAAGACTGTATGGGACATTAATTAAGCCAGTAATGAAAGTGTAACTTGGACCCTAACACAAATGACAGATCAAATGCAATGTACCTTTGAAAGGAAAATACTAGGAAAAATTTATGGCCCAATAGAAGATAAAGGACGCTGGTGTCCAAGATGGAATAGTGAAATTTAGAATTCGTACAAACATCAAAATATTGTGCGCGATATCAAAATTAGAAGACTAGGATCGTCGGGTCATATTATAGGAATGTAGGAAGAAAGGGTACAAAAAGGTCATTAATGGGAAATTTCTTAATACAAGACCAGTGGGAAAACCAAAAACAAGATGGGAGGACGTCGTTCGGAGGGACACACCATAGATCGTACGGATACGAGAATGGAGGTACGAGCAGAAGGCAGAGGCGTCTTCTGTGAGAGGCCAGGGCAAAGAAGGAACTGTAGCGCCATAAACGAAAGGAACGATTGAAACTTATCCTAAAGACTTGCGGCATTACCTTGTGGTATTACCATTTACCATTACCTTTTCATTTCATTCATCGCTATATAATTTCTACAGCTAAAATGACGCCATTAAATTCTCGTTCGACTGTATTATGTTTAAGGGAACATGGTGGCCAAAATTTGACATTTTGGGTTCGTAATAGAAAGACACGTGTTGCTGTGGGTTACACCTGTCGTACTCATTGCGGTTTTCGTGATTTTATTTTAATATGAGCATTTTTAGAGAAGTCACCCATACCCTTATCAGTTATTTTCCTTCTTATGTCTACTGTATTGCACATGAAGTTCAAATAAACATAAAATTCATCTCACTGTGTCAAACAATGTACGTACCTCATAGGACCTTTATTTAAAACATCTTGCGGTATATCGAATGTGTAAAAACAAGAATAATGTTTGTTTCTGTGTTATGTGACGTATGTATTGTGAGTACCGTGCAATACTATCTTCCTGTCTGCAGTAAATCAATGCCAAATTAAATGAGGTATGTGAATTATACAAAGGAATGTAACATTTTTTTTTATCAAATTCGATTCTACAGTCCACTTTATTTTTTTTTTTATTTTGAACACACGTACCAAGTACGTGCAACAATCAGATATGTGACCGGCAGATTCCTTGCTCGGAATGGATTTACATCTTGTGACATATCTGGAGACCTCTTGACCAGTCAGTTTACACCAGATGCTCAAAGAATACCATGCAATTTGCAGTAACGTAAGGAGTTAAATACCGACTTTTCAGAGGAACCTACTACTTCCATCTTTGTGGAAAAAAGGAACCCATAGGGTTGGAAGACAATTAGTGAACAAGACCAGGAGAGATGAATAGGAAGAAATGGGGATTCACGTAACCTTCACAGAAACTTTGAATAATACTCGTAAAATAGAAGATATCTCTGATACATTGTTACCTCTGTACCAAGGCATACGGGGTCACGTTCAAAAAGAAAAGCTTATGTTTCATATGGACGTGGAGTAGATGTTTACTTATGGATGACTGTGTTTCATTAATGAGAAAAGCAAACCGGTCTATACGTAAAGCGCCCTTATATGAAGTAAACATCTAAGCGATGTGTGAAATCAGTCATGGCCACACCCTACAGGTGGAATGTCGACTGTTCGAAAATTACTCAAATGTGTGCATATATTAAAGACATTCTAATTTAAATATCCAAGGAAAGAAAACGCCACAAGTGACGAACCTTCTACTTCAGTAAGATTACCATAATACACTCGTTGATGACATCTTAAATCACAGCCCGCAATAATGAAGCGTTCGTTCCTACTAATAATCATTTCTGAATAAAATTAACCTGGGATAAGATCGACATCTACCCAGTCATATACATTACGGCAATGTGCGTGTAATGTTACATAGAGGCGCGTTGGTACAACCATTGTTGGTGGAAAATCAAAAGGTACGACACATTATGAGAGGGTACTTGTAGCCTTAAGCATCCAGCATTCAATTGTCATCTGTGGCCTGCCCGGCTCTACAGTATTATTCCACTTTATCTTATTAACGGCAAGATTTTCGAAAAAGAGTTATTGAACATATAACGTGTGTTTTGATTTTCTCTACAACTTTTTTTCGAAAAAGTTCTCGATTAAATAAGAATTGAGCAATATATAATCAAAAATATGTATTGGTCTTCATGGAAATTACCCATCATTCTTGTCAGATTTTAATTAAACTAGAATTTTCTCGACAAATTTTCGAAGAATATTCAAATATCTAATTTTATGAAAATCCGCTGAGCGGGAGCCGAGTTGTTGCATACGGACAGACAGACATGACGAAGCTAATAGTTGTTTTTCGCAATTTTGCGAATCCCCCTTAAAATTATTATAAAAATCGTATATATTTGTACTATTTTTACTGCCATGTGTGTAAGAGTAATAATACCTGGCAGGTTTCTTATGTTAATACATTCCCGTTACAGCTCCTGGATTACTTGAGTTTGTGCATCGTCTGGTATACTGAAAACAATATAAAATTCCGGAAAGTGGATCTGTTTTCGTCGTCAAAACGCGTACTGAATTTGGGTTCATTATAACGGCTAATTCTAATATATAGACAATCCTAGAAATAAAGGAGCTGTGCATTTCACTTATTTTTATTTATGTTTTTGTGTGACGACGCTGTCAGGAACTTATCCTGTATAGCAATGAGTGATGAGAATTATCAGTGAACAGGACGTATATGGAAATTTTCGTGGTGTTACTGAGGAGAGCAACGAAAGCACCGTCAGGATAACTGGTCTTCAAGTCGACATTTGAACCCGGAACCTCCCAAATACGAAACAAGCGTGCTGGTAACCCTATAAAATGTCCATCCTGCGGTTCTGCAAATATGTCACTTTGCATAATGAAATGAAGACAATGAAAATATTCTTTGTGAGATAGGTCTGCAATTTAATATATATGGAACGTGAATACAACCACTCACCCCACGTGGTATCAAGGTTCAGAATGAGTGGAGTTATATCTTCACTCACAGGATACCTCATGACATGCATGGAGACACTGAAATTTACACAACGTTTCGGGCAGTACACGTAGTTCTGCTTCCGTCGTGATATGAAGTACGGAAATTATGAAACGTACTCTGCTGCGTCACCTGAAGACAGCTAATCTGCAGTTTAGTTATAACGTGAAGAATTATCACATGGGAGACGAGACGGGATATTACTAAACGAAGACCGATGTAAATATGGCGTGTGAGCGCAACTGAATTGAACTACACCGAGGCCATGAAAAGAAATAACATGGATCGACCAATTCGAAATCTTCCGCAAGCTGTTCTGTTCAGAGTAATATTGCTAGTGAAACCACGTGATAACCTTCACTCGTAACAAGCGCTTTGGGCAGGTTGACACTGGCCAGAAGAAGATGGAAGACGATACAACAATACAGTCTGGGAAACCTCGAACACCTTCCTCACCACTATCCAACGGGACTTCTTTCCGTGGCCTCGGTGCAGCCATGAATAAGATCCGAAAATAGAATTTGCCCTTACATCGACAAACATTCAGTTTCAGTACTAATAGAAAGTATGTTGACAGCTGAATGATTGTCACGGGCTGAGGAAATGCCTTGTCGCCTAGCAAGATCCGAATCAAGGTATAGCCTTCTGGCGCGCACATCCTGCAGATGTAGCACACTGGCCTGCTATACACGTGTACAATGCACGCACGCAACCTGACGATATCAGACAACACTGCTGTCACTCGAGAGCGACATGGCAGGTGGGCGTGTACGCGTTTCTCACTTTTTTCTCTCTCCGCTTCGTGTTGCGTCAGGCTGCTCATTAAACATTAGCCTAGATCTTATTTCCCCCCCCCCCCCCCC
>Ga0268261_10001411_pt1 | contig 16452 bp, 15 predicted proteins | sample TergutNc150P1_FD_190353 | JGI IMG/M metagenome (GOLD analysis project Ga0268261, IMG submission 190353) | Nasutitermes corniger P1 segment gut microbial community from laboratory colony in Florida, USA - Nc150 P1 (SPAdes) (version 2) | ecosystem: Host-associated > Arthropoda: Insects >...
AAATATCTGTGCAGTTTATCGCACAGAGTTCTGTTGACACGCTCCACGACAGGACATTTGACGTCCGGATTTCTACAGACTTGAAACTCGATCCCCTCGCGTTTTAGCAACGTTTGAAATTGGGTATTAAAAAACTCTTTCCCCTTATCTGTACCCACACGGGCCGTTTGCGTATAGGTTTCGTGTATTTGGGGTTCCCGAAATATACATTCGAGTGCTGCTGCTACCTCTTTTCCCGTCTGTGTACGTAGAGGTACGCTGTGCAGATATTTTGAAAACACATCAATTACCTGCAGTAGATACCTATAATTATTATTATATTTTTCAAGGATGTCAGATCCAAAATATCGATTTCCCAAACGTCGTCGATATTATTGACGGTATATGGATTTCTGGGGAAGCGTTTTCTAAGGGGCCTATGCAACGTATATGCATTTTGTGTCTCCAACCACGTCTTTATCTGACTCGGCGTTTTCTGTTTTAGCTTTGTCAGTTTATTAGGAACGTGACTAACAGCTGCCTTTCGAAACTTGTGTGGGCTGGACAAAGCAGCAGCAGGTGTCTTTATCTGTTTACTGGTAGCAGCTGCCTGTTGCAGCTTACGTAAGCTAGAAAATGCTGACGGTGCAGCAGGATCGGTGTACAGTCTCCGCAACATGACTATTTATACGTTATCCACTCGCGACGTAATGCGGCTTCAACGCTGCTCTGTCGGGTACCGCCTGAGAAAAGCTTCGAAATAACTACTTATACTTGACACCATTGGAAGTGCGGATGTTAGCGCGGGGCTTATAACCTTCTAAATGCGCATTGGTCATCTCCAAAATTGTCTTATATTGTTTTAGTTCGGCGCCGGTAACCGATTTTTTATCCATCCTCTTACGCGTCAGGAGCTCCCACAGACCCTTTGTAACGGGGAACTCTACGTTCTTGATATGGATATTACCGTCGCGATCCACACCGACTTGCGAATCGCCTATCATGAACACGTCACCTTCTCTTCGGATACCGTACACTGTATCGAGACAGCGTTTCTTAGATTCATACAGATAGGGGATACGTACGGAATAGATAAGGCGCCCACATTCATTGCACCGTAATCTCGCACGTGGGGTTCGACTCGCAGGTCGTCGTCGCTCACATAGTCATCATCATCAACGTCTCTTTTAATAGAGAGGGGCTGTGGAGTAGGCGTCTCATAAACGACATCCCTAGACGTAGATGGAATAGACGCCGGCGTCTCATATGCTAAACGTCGTCGTTTTGTGGCGATTGCACGAGGAGGTGGTGGTTCTGGTTTCACGGGGAGACCATGTTCTGTCTGCGTATCCGAGGAGGGGGAGGCTGGTAGTACTTGCTTTAAGAAATCGGCTACAGTCTTTATCTGGTTCTTTCTTTCGACATCCGCCTCGTGAAGTTTGCCACGTACTTTAAACCACTTATCATAGTCACGTCCACGTCTTGCCGCGGAGCGTTTTGCAATCCACCTATCGTGTTCACGTTGCGACGAATATTTCTTCTTTTTCTTTATCTCTTTTACAGACCGTAGTCTCTTACTGCTATTATGTTTCTTTCCTGCCTTCTCCGTTTTAGGAAACTGCGGTGGGGGTGGTGGGGTGTTCTTACTCGTGACGGCATTTAGGTAATCTGGCGACACGAGGTACATTTTACGTAACATGATTTCACTGCTTGAATATTAGACTGGCGATAGTTGGCAGCACTGCGCCTAGGAGAGGGAGTAAGAAACCGTCTCGCTGAACAATGGCCTTCTTCTTGGAAATTAGTGAAACACGCTTATTGGCTAGCTTGCGTAGATTTACTCTATGTTTTCGCAATTTCCTCTTCTGGCACGGTGTCAGCTTGACGTTACCTCGCAACAGGTTTAACGAGCACTCGCTCAGAGTTTTCACAAGTTCGCTCTTACAGTTTGCGAGCATAGCTTTACGCAGTTTAGGATCCGCCGTCTTTAATACTTGCAGAGCGTGATAATTCGATCTTATCCTCTTCATCAGCCTTGTTTGTCGGCATGTAGATTATAGGCGGTTATTCGTCAAGGAGGACGTTGTTTCCAACTTTTCTCGGGGAACGGCAGACTTCTCGATGTAAAACCAGATGATCCCACCGCCAAAGGTAGGTTCCGTACACAGAGAATCGAGATGTTGCACAAAACGCAAGATAAACGATGACTAACCAGATCCCGGCGGACCGCTCACGATGCACGTGAAAGGATGTTTGAACCTGATGTCGTCGGTCATGTGAATGACCTATTTCGACATTCACCGCGCGTTTATATACCCGAACGGTAGTGACGTATTACCGTTCAGACCTCTTCACTTTACAAACGATACTCTATACGTCTTGTCTTCGGGTTCGCTTATTAAATGTACATATCCATCGATCTTTTTGCGTTTGATCTCGTTCTCTGTACGCAAGATAACTGTCTCGTCGTCCTTCTTACTCAAGATCATGTCTTTATCTTTTCAAATTCGCCAGTTGAGAGGCACTATAATTAAGTGTAATACCCCTAACTTTACAAACGGTCTTGCTTTCGCCCGTCGTCGAATTATACGTCCTGTACGCGTAATTTTTAGCGTCTGCACAGATCACTTCCACGATTATTTCGTCCTTTTTTAATTCGGATTGCATCTGGCCTAAATTGTCGCCCGTCTCTATTAGTGTAGGTTTTTTTCCTGCCCGGGCTCTATGAAAATCACAGAGTCCGTATCCGTGTAGATGGCCTTTTCTTGCAGCTTATCTAAAAAGCCGTACAAATGAATCCTCGCTCCGGCGGTGACATAAGCGCCTACGACCTCCTTGGAATGACGTAAGCTATGCACTCGCTCGTCTGCTGAATACTGCCAAGATATCCAGACTACGTCATCGCTGGCAAACAACACGTTCTGCACTTCCACACCCGGCGTTACTAGGAATCTGTACAGTTCTGCAGGCTGCGAGATTAACTTCGTCTGCGTTCTGTTGCTTCTCTCGGTCAATTTTCCCCACATCGAATTGGGACATAGTTTAGCTATACCTCGCTTTGCAGCTTTATAGCCGATGGAGTCTCTGTCTAGCCGAATGCCTTCGTCGCGACGAAATTGGTCCATGTATCGGACCTTGTCATCCTCGGTTAGAACCCAGCTCGGGTAGCCGCTAGCCTCCTGTTTTAATTTAAAAAAAGTGTCGATATAGTCTACGAAGTGTACCCCATTACCAGTTGCAAGATCGTAACACGTGACTTCGTATTCGTAGACTTCGAGGATTTCCAAAATTTTATATCGTTTGTCTACGGACAATCGTACTTCGTCTATGACCCATGTGCCTTCCAAGCATCTCTCAGCGTCGCTACGATGTTGACATTCGCTCGTTTCATTGTGTTGTCGGACACATGTTCGACACAGGCAAAATAACAGTTTCTTGTCGTATCTGTATGGTAGGACGGGGTGATAGAGGTTCGTGGGCGGTACGATCTTACATTTCATCAGTTCCTCCATCTTTAGACAGGCTTCTATGTGTGCGCATGTGTACCCTACGTGAATAATCGGGTGACCGATGGGGAACTTGAAATATTTGTAGATGTACGGGTAGAGACTCATTATATCGCAGAACTGTACAGTCTCCTCACCCTCTTTGGTTTTGTAGTGAAGACGCATGGCCTCGGTTCGACCCCCGTAAAGAGCGTCTCGAGTGTTCAACGGCACGTGTCTGACTATGGGATGTCTTTGCAGATGGTCGGCTCCTTCGAACTCACAATCCCACTGTACTTCGACAGTATAGCCAACACTCTTTAACTGCTCGATCCTAGCCAGCGTCTTTTCGTATCGCTCGGCTAACGTCTCTCCGTTTGCTAGCGTCTTCACGTCTCGGAACGGCTGACACTTGCAACCGTGATAGTAACATCCAAAGAATTCATAAATGGTTCGAGTCTCGGCACAGTAACCGTCCACGCTGTAATTCTGGAGGTCTATATTCGCGCCCATTTCTTGCGTGCCGTATGTGGCATCTGTCTGTCCGTTCCATATGCAGGAGCCACAACAGCGCTTTCTTGCTATACCTCCGTTTTGCACTATAACCTCCGGGAGGAATTAATCCAATCTTCTCAGGTTTCAAAAATGTCTTGCGCAATACCTTGTTACACGCCAACGCGATTGTCAGTGCCACGAGGAAAACATCGACATTTCCTATTTCTAGGAATTCGCGTCTGAATACGCGACATGCCTGACGCAGTACGGTGACATCATCTTGGCAGTATTGTTCTTACACGTGCCTGTTGTCGAAGATCTTGACTTTCTCCTTATTATACCAGGCCATGAATTCCCTCCTCTTGCCCTCCGATATCTCGTCAGCACCGTAATACTTGATGTCCGGTATCGGCCCCACATAGTCTTGGTTTGCATTCGTGTTAAATTAATGGGGAAACCAAGACTTGGACGCTTGCAGCCCAAAAGCCTCGGGCAGCGTTTCGCTTAACCTCCAATACCTAGGCACCAACCCCAACACAAATTCCTACATCTTAGAATTGGAATAGTTATTTTTGTAAAAAGATTTCCAGATGCAGGATTCACCGAGCACTCACAGCGAAGCCGAGCAGCAGCCAGCATGGCCCGACATGCGAAGGATAGTATCACTACTGCCACACACGCCTATCCAACAATTACAGGCAGACAGCCCATTTGCAGTGGCGTGTGTGGACAGATTGGACAATGATATCTTTGTGGTATTCCACAACTGGATTACAGACCAATTTAACGTATTCAAATTACCACAAAGATATCACGAACAGTTCAGCATATTTTGTCAGGCAGTAAGACAGCACAACGTTCAAGACGTATATATAGAAAATTTGGGCACCACCGTCCATGACAAACCCTTCTTCCGAGCATTCGGCGGTGGGTTCAACCTTGTATTATGATGAAAAACGCCTCGTTGCAACTGGTACGTCAAACAATTTTACAAACATTCTATTAATAAAACCAATCTCTCTATATACACCATATTCACTTGTCTTTATTTCAAACTAACAGCAGACATCTTGGCATGTCACAGGCTGCCACGCCTGACATTTCCATGACAACACCTCTGCCAACACCCATACCCACGGAAATACTCTATACTATTTAGTTCCACATCTCCATCACACATGGCATACATCTACCTCCTATCTTTTCCTCACAATTAATGTATCATACAAACCTATGTAATTAAAAACAGTGTTTTCACTTTATTCATTTTCACTAACTCATCCCCTACTTTGTACACCCTTTTTCGTCTTACTATTATCCTACACATAAGGTCCGCCATATTTGCACATGACTATAATGTCATCACTCCTTGCCAGCTAAACGCCAACTCACCTACTACAACGAGTCAGTAAGCGCGCGACCTTCAACACAATCCTACCACGCCCCGCCCACATTCCTACAAATAACTTGCGCCATATTTGCACATGACTATGATGTCATCACGCCTTGCCAGCTAAACACCAACTGAGCCACTACAACGAGTAAGTAAGCGCGCGACCTTCAACACAATCCCACACATAAGTTGCGCCATATTTGCACATGACTATGATGTCATCACGCCTTGCCAGCTAAACGCCAACTCACCCACTACAACGAGGCAGTAAGCGCGCGACCTTCAACACAATCACATCAACGCTGCTGCTGCTGCACCGGCGCCATTTTTAATCTACCAGACTACACGGACGCATCACGGTAACCTACACCTATATTATTAAAACCCATCCTTTCCCCACACTCGGGTCCAGCCTTACCTCCACGCTCCCATACACCAATCAAGCTAAAGAACGAGTTCAGTTTTCCTACCCCGCAGCAGACTACACGGCGGCATCACGGTAACCTACACCTATATTATTAAAACCTATCCTTTCACCACACTCAGGTGGAGCCTTACCTCCACGCCCCCATACAACAATCAAGCCAAAGAAAGAGTTCACTTTTCCTACGCCGCACCAGACTACACGGCGGCATCACGGTAACCTACACCTACATTATTAAAACCCATCATTCACCACACTCGGGTGGAGCCTTACCTCCACGCCCCCATACACCCATCAAGCTAAAGAACGAGTTACTTCTCACCAGCCCCTTGCGTCCGTCTAAGGCTTTCGACTTTTTACCCCAACACCCCCAACACACCACCAACCCATCCCCCACACAGGGGTACCCCTGAACCCGAACCTCCACCGCCACCCATACTCCACCCTGACAAAATACTACTAAAAAGTCGAAAGCCCAAGACCGACGCAAAGGGCCTGTTAACTACTCAGGGCTAATAAATTGCTCGGTATTGTATTTGCCATGCAAAATCCTATCTAATTTCGCATTTAAAAATTTGGAACACACGATTCAACTCCATACAGAGGACCAAGATATATTAGAGTTTTGTGTCCTGTACAGGTTTCAAAAAGCAAGACAATATATATGTTACAAAGAGATAGCGAAATTTAAGGCCATTTATTGTGCCGCAATTTTACATACTTCTTGATTAAAACCAATTACAAAAATTATATTGCTCTGCTTGGAACCTTTTCTCCGGTCCAATAATGTTGTTTAATTATAATTTGTCTGTATTTATACCGTTTGAAGGCAGACGAAACCCATCGAAATGACACACTATAATTCTGTTCCTACTTCAAAGAGAAAAATGTGTCCATTTTAAACGCATGGGATATAAGAAATTAAATGGGGGATAGTTCTAATCTATTGCATAAGTCAAATATATTCAGGCGAAGCCTTGAGTTTATTGCTTCTGTAACAATTGACCTAACGCTCAGCAGTCTACTAGATCATGCTTTTTGCCACCTTCCCTTCAGTAACTAGGAATTTGTGTACAAATAATTGTACTTAATTACGCCTTGGAACAGGGTCCAAATTGAAAAGCTTAACGGTTTTCAGCTACTTACGAAATTTCTTGGATTTTATGAAACCCGAAATTTTATTACCGCATTTTCATGTACTCACCACCTGTACCTCTCTTGAGCCATCTCGATCTAATCCATACTCCCACATCAAACTTCGTGATGATTCGTCTTATTATTATTCTCGCGTCTACGCCTGTGTTTACCAAGTGGTCTATTACTCTCAGATTTCCACACCAAATCCGTGTTTACGCTTATCATCTTCACTATAACGCTACATGTCCTGCCAATCTATTTTTTATCGATTTTATCATCCGTACAATGTTGTTTGTGTATGTAGTTTTTTGCACTTCTTTTTAACAAAAAGCAAAATATATTTCTGTATAACTTAAACTTTCAATTTTTTGGATAACCATCTGGAAGACGAAAGATTCTGCACCGAAGAATAGCAAGCATTCTCTGAGTTCAACATATGCTTCATATCTTCCTAAATAGAATTTTGAATTTTCAAGATTTTCCCAAATATCTGAACACTTCCACCCTTTCAAACACCTATTATCAGTCATTATACTGTGACTTCGTCCTGCATTCTGATCTCGAGAAATGACCATGTGCTTAGTTTTATTAGCATTTACTTCTAGTCCAAACTTTTTATTAGCTACTACGAAAGTTTCTACGTTTTCCTTTACAGTACGTACACTATCTCCCAATATTTTAACATCATCATCACAAACCAGAAGCTGATGTGTGCCATTTAATTTCGATCTATCCTGGTTGACCTGAACACCCCTAATGGTGTAATCTACAGCAAAGTTCAAAAGCAATCATTCTTAGTAGAAAACACGTCAGACAGATTGAGGTCTACCCGGACTCTGCTATACGTTTCAGACACATTTTTATTAGCCTTACCAGGCTCATGGGAATACCAAATTCAACCAGAATTTTATACAAAACCTCCCTCCTAACTGAGTCATAAGCTTTCTTAAAGTTTATAAACAGCTGATGTACTGCATTTTATACATTTCTCAAGTATTTGACGAATGGAAAATATACGATATGATATTGGATGACATAACCCGAAAACAACTTATTTGGTACGGTCACGTCGAGAGAATGGACACAACGCGACTACCAAAAATTATGATTCACAGGAAACCTGAAGGAAGGAAAAAACGAGGCCGTCCCCGGAGAACCTGGAAAGATGGAATATAAACAGCAATGAATGAAAGAGGTCTAAGAATGGGCCAATTGAAAAATCGAAGGCAATGGAACATGGAAGTCGGAAGGAGTCGTCAGACGTTTTAAAACCGCGCAATGTATATATATATATACATATATATATATATGATTAGTAGTTGATCTGTTGCGTCGAAATTCACATTGATGTTCCCAAATTATTTCCTCTGCATATGGAGTAATCCTCGACAGCAGGATGTTAAATTTTGTACGTAGTTAGCAGATTAATATGCCCTTATAATTACTACAATCTGTTTTATCGCTCTAGGCACAATGATTGACTTCTTCCACTCCTCAGGCAATTCCTGCTTATTCCAAAATAGAAATAATAAGTTTATGGAACTCATAGCGAATTGTTCTACCCCTGCCTTAATCAATTATGCTGGAATTTGATAGTTACCTGGTGATTTGTGACTTCATAGATTTTCAATAGCCAGCTCAAATTCAAAGGCACTCGACTAAGGCACTAGTGCTTCTGCTGTATATATTTATATCTTCCTATCATCATTAATCCCATTTACATTGTGTAGCTGCGAGAAATAATTCCTCCACCTAGACAAAACTCTGTGGAATTCTGCAAACCGAAAAACCCTCAATCCTTTACTATATTAGTTCTAGGTTCGTATTCCTTCTTAAAACCACTGATGCCCATATACAAAATATTAACATTTTTTATCGTAATGTTAGTTTCAAGTTCCTCAATTTTAGCCTTCAGATATTTCTTCTTTTTTCCTCAAATATCTGCTAGACTCACTTCTTACATTGTTTATATTATCTACAATGCTTTGGCTGGGATCCTGAATCCAATTCATTTTATTCTGCTTCCTTTGATCTAAAAAACCTAAACATTCTTCATCAAACCATGGTTTATGCCGCTTCAATTCGTGCACACCTACACTCTATTTAGCTGAGGTTTTCATATAATCTTTAATAAACTACCAAGCCCAATTTATGTCCTCGCAAACACCTAAGTTCTCCAAAGCTTCAAACATGTTTGTATTCTCAATCTGATACTCTTTTTTAACCAGCAGCCCATTTACCTACCTGAGTATCATTCTTTCCTCTTCAAACTCCAGTGCTGCTTGTTTACTTACTGCCAATCTTTCTCTAACTTTTACAACCACCAGTTAGTGATAAGTATCACAGTCAGCTCCCCTGAAACTTCGTACATCTAGTATACTAGAATGAAAAAAATATACGTACATAAGAATTCATGTTAAAAGCCAAATCACAAAACAGCGAAAATCGATTGTTTGCTTATACAAACATTCAAAATCCCAGGAAGAGCCTCATTGTGTTACCTTGGAATAAATCTGTTACAGTAGTTTTAGTGTATGTGCTTCTTAGTAAAAGTGCAATAATCTTGCAAACCGCTACAGTGTGCCTGCATGTGTTCTCAATTTCTGTTACAAGCGAAACATTATTTCCGTGAGTAAATTTGCCTGTGACCTCACACAGGAGCAGACACTGAAAAGAAAACCTGTCGAAAGAAAAGAGTGTGTGAATGAGTGTCCAGAAGTTTTTCCTTTATGTTGATACAAGAAAAGGGTTACGTCCGATTGAAATATATGTGTTACAACGTAGTAAGCCAGATGTATTGCAGATCTCGAACGTGAGTGCATAGACGTTAGGTCTTAATTTGCTGATAAATTCATGAGATCTGCCTTGTAAAGCTACAATCATCAAGATTCTCGGCGACGAAGTAAATGACTGTTTCCTCATGAAATATCTGCACAGAATAAGGTCCAGTATGAGTGGACTGTACTAATGTAACAAAGTAACACCCTCACTACTGTATCTTATTCAGTGCCGGTAAAGACACCCTATGTGCAATGGTGTATTTCGCAACCAACATTTTTGGTGGACCCCCATCGATTTGAAGGGACAGCGGCCATCATAAAACCCATGTTTTCTATAGTTAGTGTATAATGGATGCTACAGTGTTCAAGAAACTTCTTGTCGGTCTCACCAACCAACATAGGTAAGTCAATGACGGTAAGTAATCCATAATGACAAGAAAGTATTAGTGCTAAACTGCGTGTGTGTGTGTGTGTGTGTGTGTGTGGGCGAGGGTGACAAGTGCATATCGACTTTTCGGAGAAGAAAATTTGAGCCACGTTTAACATAGTGTTGGTATCACATATGCATTAGGTTTATAACGGCGTGTACACTATCTGTATGAACATCGTTAAGGTTGAAAATTGAATTTCGCACAAATTGGCTTACTGTCTGTCAAAAAAGTATTCCATGTTAAAAAATATAATTCGACCAAAAGTGACAGTGTAGTGCCCCGGGGGTTGTGGAACTACCTGTTACCAAATGTAGTGCCTGGGCAAGAGCGGGACGTGATCCAGTCAGCCTGTCCAGACACTGGTACGGGGTTAACCAATGGGGACACAGGATAGGGTGGATCGTTGCTGCAACCAACCAAGGGATCTTGGCACGAACCGAACCTGGGGTCGTAGATAGGGTAAAAATAACACGCTGATAAACAGTAGTAACAAAGATATAATCTGATGTAGTGACTAGAAGAGGTAATAACTAAATAAGATTAACAAGTAGCATAGGTACGAGGGCTGTCACACCTCTAAATGGTAACGCGGTAAGGGGGTGGTGGTAGAATTTGAAACGTAATTTAGTAGTGTATGAGCACCTTGGATCTGGCGAGTGGCTCAGCCTGACTTACCTCCAAACAGAGAGAGAGAGTTGCGTAGAGAATGTACGTCTTGAGCTATCTGCTTGGGTAACTTTCAGGAGCGCCGCTGTAGTGATCGCTGGTATAAAGACGTAGAATTTTACCAATGCCTGAGTCACGACGAGGCCTAACCAGGTAGTCTTAGGCCGGAAGAATGGTTCAGGCCGGAATGAATCTAATCGGTTTTTCCGCAGCATGTATAGGGGATAAAGAGTTGAGTCTAGCATATTTGCGTAAGTAACCAAAATAACATAAACGTAATACCGCCGCGGAGCAACCTTGGATGTGTGACAGATCGTTAGGCATGCGCTGAGTCGGCATGTTGACAAACGTTAACAACTATGTGAGAGTTAGAGTAACGAGCACATGAACTGACGCAAGTGCGTCTATGGTCAGTACACCTCCATCTTTTTAAACGAAAATTCGATGGAATTTTCTTACAATAATTGGCACCATTTACACCGTAAACACATGGAATGGGTGACAAGCAGGTTCCTTAAAACTATTTAACACATTGAGAGAGTACCAGGTATAAACAGACAATAAACTCAATCTGCACTAATATTTAAAGTTCTGGATTGCGTAGGTCAGGGCGTCGATGGAATGCTGCTGAGTCATTCTTTTCGGTCGAGCTGCAAGATGTGGCGACATGATGAGTCAGCGCGCGTGTGACCATGTAGTGATAACTTCATAGCGGTATTCAGCGTTGGGCGTTCTGTAGAACATAGGTGGTGAACATGACTGGTTCTTGGGGACCCAGGTTTCCAGTCCCAGTTTCCACGTGCTCAAGGATGGCGTCGGGAACAAGAGTAGCTCGAGGTGCGGCGATAGGGGAGGGATCGGCCTTAACTTGCCAACAACTTAAAAATAGGGTCCGGAAGTGGGAACGAAATGAGGAAAACAGGAGCAAAACGATAGTGATCGAGCAGGCTATTATGGTGGTTAGCCGAAATCAATGGGATTCTCGAGCCGCGTGCACCGATTTCTGATGCACGTGGAGCAACGTGTCGACATCAAAAGCTTGTCGTGGGGTGAATAGTCGCTCCTTTACGTAGTCTAGTCCCGACGTTTCGGGGGACATGGCTGACTCAATCTTGGCTAACTCGTGACTAGCGACTGCTGGGACTCTGTCGGGCAGAAACAGCTGTGGGACGTCGAGGGGTAACTCCTCTGTTTTGCTCAGGACTGACAACGTCCTTATTTCCTGGAAGGCGATGTGACAGGCGGGCGCGTTGTGTATGAGTCCGCTTCCCCCGAGTGGCACGGTGCGTGAGGACCAGCCATTTCCCTGGGGGCAACGTATGGTGACTTGGCGGGGTTCCCGGAAGTGGTACGCCCACTTTGACCCGTAATGTAGAAGAGTTGGATTCTGGTAGTGTCGCAGCACGTTCTTACGGCACAGTTGGTAACTATTCGAGTTCTGGAAGAATAAACTTCCTTCGCACGTTAGTACCTGTGAGTGGTATAACGGGACTTTTGCAGGGCAGATGGTGACGCTGCTTGTGGTACACAACTGCAAATCTGCCTCCTTAAAGAGCGTGTAGTCACGCTGATCCACTGCCAGACCGAAGTAATAGTAATCTAGCTGATACTTTAAGAAGGTGTCGGGAGACAACCGCATAGGAAAAACAAGAATTTTGAATAGGGTAAAGAGTTGCGCGGCTGTCTTCAAAGGGACGCTTATCACTAACTGAACGCCATGCGCGTTGCCTACTAAGACGACCTTCACTAATTCATAATATAAGTGGACGTCTTGCAATTTAGTTCCAGCCACTAACTCATAATTGTCAGGAAGGTTTAAGGAAATATTCGTGAGTATGCTGTGTAATGTTACCGGGGTTACTAAACTAACGGGCAACTTTCCGAGTAGGGCATACTGAACTGAAGAAAATAGTTCACCAATCTGTTGAACTGCTAATATTAGTGAGTACTCAAGTTGCCTAATATGTATATACAGTTCGCTTTGATGTCGTAACTTTTCATTCAGCCACGCGATATCTCGAGAGGTTTCCTGGAATCTACTGTGCGATTGCACTACATTGTCCTTCACGAGGGTAGACAGGTTAACAAGCGCTTCAGTGTTTAGACTACCAACCGAATTTATGTTGCAAATGAACGTTACTTGTTTAGACAAAGAGTGAGCGACCTCAGAATTTAGTTTGTCACTCGTTTACCGTTTCCAGTACTTTGGCCTAAATCCGTCATAATGGCTATCAGCTATCAGAGCTAGGGGTGTCTGTCGTATGCTGGGAAAGTTCAGGAGTAACGAGAATTAAACCGAAAGGTCCTTACTCCTTGACTGAATTTCTTAATCCACAATACATTCGAAATATGTGCCAACAAAATTTTTATTTATGCTGGTAGGCTACGTTTCCGAGGACTCTTTGTATCGAGTACCTCGTAACGTTTTGTCCATCGACTCATTATTCTCCCGTGAGATTTTCCTCAATCTCACACGTTTAACAGCAAACATATTCCTCAATAGGATAGCTATGTTCCTGTTTCCGTCGTCAGCTCCAACTGACGCAACTCGTGTCTCTCTACGCGAGACTTCTCAGCCCTGCTGAGGTATACCGTTCTTTCAACACTTGAGACTTGCGCGAATCCGGTCGTCTCCCATTGCGACGTACCGAATAAATATGGACTCACATCGGCTCCGTGCCGGTCCACTCAACAAAAATATAGCAGACATTACGCCATTACTCGAATACACTTCTACACCGTGTAATATCCCTGCTCTGCCAGCATACTGTACAAGTGGATTATACTACTTCGCGCGTCTCCGTGCGTATGACTTTCTTACCCGACCTTGAAATCAGGTGTTACATATAGCGGCTCGCTTCAAAGTGCTACTCGCGACATATTTCAGTCAGCTGTTCTGCTGACTGTACCTACTGACAAAACAATAACAACAACAAAAGAATTTAGGTCCACGTTTCCCAACAATTTTCGATTTCCCTAGTCTGTGATAGCACACGAGAAGTTAATATCCAGGGTTTTACTTAACTCCCTGGGATTTTGAACGTTCGTTCGGGTTTTCTTTACCGGGCGAGTTTTTCGTTTTCCCTCGCCGTCTTTGCCGTTTGGGCAGTCCTTGGCAAAGTGCCTTATGCCCTGGCACTCGTAACACTGGAGTGCAGTCTTCGACCTTTTTCTATACGTTGTTTCGAAATTTTGCAACAATACATTTTCCCCATTGTAAAATGTCCTGACATTGTCCACAAGTCCTAAAACAGCTACTTGAAGACAGTCAGTCTCCAACCAATGTCCAATCCTCGCTGAGCCTTCGATGCTGGAGAAAAATTCCTCCAGTGAGACGGCTGATTCCATGCCTGACCATTTTGGAATTAGGGATACCAAAGAAAAATCTTTGTGGACAGTCGGGGTGCTGTGGCTAATCGATCTCTTAGGCGTTGAATTTCCACTTGCGCCTCGCTTAGTTCGAGCTTTAGACGCGCTTCCGAATTCATCGTGACTTAGCTAGAAATTTTGAATTTACTATCCGACGTAATTATTCCCTACACAAGTGACGAACAGAAAAAAATCGCAAACCCCTACTGACAGTACTTGCTAAACAGAAAGTTGCCGCAAACTAACGTAGTGCGTGAGTAATTAACCAACTGCGAAACAACTGTAGCGCGTGAAATTCGAACCACCGCTGCAAACCAATGTAGCGCGTGAAATTCGAACCACCGTAGGTTCGACAACGAAAACTGCTGCTGCAACCAATAGTAGCGCGTGAAATTTGGATCCAACCGCTGCAAACCAATGTAGTGCCCAGGGGGTTGTGGAACTACCCGTGTTACTAAATGTAGTGCCTGGGCAAGAGCGGGACGTGATCCAGTCAGCCTGTCCAGACACTGGTACGGGGTTAACCAATGGAGACACAGGATAGGGTAGACCGTTGCTGCCACCAACCAAGGGATCTTGGCACGAACCGAACCTGCGGTCGTAGATAAGGTAATAATAACACGCTGATAAACAGTAGTAACAAAGATATAATCTGATGTAGTGACTAGAAGAGGTAATAACTAAATAAGATTAACAAGTAGCATAGGTACGAGAGCTGTCACATCTCTAAATGGTCACGCGGTAGGGGGGTGGTAGAATTTGAAACATAATTTAGTAGTGTATGAGCACCGTGGATCTGGCGATTGGCTCAGCCTGACTTACCTCCAAACAGAGAGAGAGAGTTGCGTAGAGAATGTACGTCTTGAACTATCTGCTTGGGTAACTTTCAGGAGCGCCGCTGTAGTGATCGCTGGTATAAAGACGTAGAATTCTACCAATGCCTGAGTCACGACGAGGCCTAACCAGGTAGTCTTAGGCCGGAAGAATGGTTCAGGCCGGAATGAATCTAATCGGTTTTTCCGCAGCATGTATAGGGGATAAAGAGCTGAGTCTAGCATATTTGCGTAAATAACCAAAATAACATAAACGTAATACCGCCGCGGGGCAACCTTGGATGTGTGACAGATCGTTAGGCATGCGCTGAGTCGGCATGTTGACAAACGTTAGAGTAACAAGCACATGAACTGACGCAAGTGCGTCCATGGTCATTACAACAGTGATATTTATGTGAGGAATAATGGACATTACATCCGCTACTTAATGTACATTATTTTAAGAAACAAAACACAACTTATTTAAACAAATTAACTTTTTCAGAATAAAAATATCAGTGATTAATGTTTACGTATGTTGTGTTCTAAATATAATATTGTTGTATAAATAAAATATTATTAAACTTAAAACGAATTTTCTGTTAAAACGTTGGATCCCATATTTAACAAATGAAGATTTTTCCACAAAACACACTCTTTTGAAAAAATCGCGAGTCTGAAAGTCACCAAATAGAGCAAAAAATTGTAACTTGCTTTACATATTTTAACTATTAAAAGTAAATATTTTGTTGTGACTGCACATTTAAATGTTTTTATAGTGGTTGTTTTATTTGGACCTTTCAGAAAAGCGAGGAATTAAAAGCGACTTGGAATTCTTTTTGCCAAAAATATCATATCAGCTATTCCTTAAATCTCAAGTAAAAATTTAGATTTTACGTTTCACACCCATACAGAGGAACAGGTAATATCATAGTTGAGTGTGCTGTACAGGTTACAGAAGGCACGACGATATTATAAAACAAAAAGTTAGCGAGATTTCAGGTAATTCATTCTGCCACAATTAACCTTCCTCTTCTCCTTGGGTCAATATGACCCGAAACGAAATTAAACTCAACATAATTTCTTTATACCTAAATGTTAGTGCTCTGTACTTAATAACTTTGTTTTTGTCGGTATTCTACGCTTCTTAAAATCTGAAAATCGGTAAGAATTTTGTTTCTTTGTTCGCAAAACGAAAATGTTACACTTATGCTCCTTGGGTCAATATGACCTGATGGTTGTGGTATCCAATTTTCTCATTTTATTTCGGAATGTTCTGTAGGAGAATAAGTTTTTGTGTAGGAGAATGTATTTGAAACATGTATCTGCGTGTGCCAGTCCACTGCGCGACAACCTGATGCAGAATGTGCAAGTTTGAACTTGTGTCTGAGTCATCGCGCGCACTCCAGGGCATGTCGCTGCTTGTTCATTTTCAGAGGAATAAATACGTGACCCTATACCGACTGGCTGCAGTACGTTTC
>Ga0268261_10001412_pt1 | contig 16451 bp, 10 predicted proteins | sample TergutNc150P1_FD_190353 | JGI IMG/M metagenome (GOLD analysis project Ga0268261, IMG submission 190353) | Nasutitermes corniger P1 segment gut microbial community from laboratory colony in Florida, USA - Nc150 P1 (SPAdes) (version 2) | ecosystem: Host-associated > Arthropoda: Insects >...
AAATAAATAAATAAATAAATAAATAAATAAATAAATAAATAAATAAATAAATAAATAAATAAATAAATAAATAAATAAATAAATAAATAAATAAATAAATAAATAAATAAATCGTGATCCGATTCGGCATCCACAGGATGAACACCGCTGCACAACTCCACCTTAAATATTCAAGCCACCAGGATCGGTGTAGCCACATAGCATTATACCACTGTATCTGTGCTGACACATTGCCGTATTCGAATGCAGATACGTCGAATTATTAGACACAGTGACCGTTACACGACGAAAGATTGTGGCTTCATTCAACTGCAATTATCAACTATTGATTTCTAAAATAAATGGATTTGTCACTATTTGGATCAGAGCAACTGAAAGTCTTCTGCCTGGACCGTCTTGTGTCTATTTTGGTAGATATATTTACTTCACTACACCAAGCTGTCACCTACCTACCAAACTGCACCCTGTAACATGCTGGAAGAAAGTCACTTTCACAGTCAGCCTATTGTCCTAACTCACCATCAAACTACACTAAATATGTCTGTGTGAGAATGTGAGCTGAGGGCTAAGAGTTGGAAAATTTAGTATTGGAAAATGCAAAACTTGAACAAAGTTAGAATTCTAATTGTAGTTGGAAAAATATGGCAAAATGTAATTTTTAGACTTGTGTGTGTGTGTGTGTGTGTGTGTGTGTGTGTGTGTGTGTGTGTGTGTGGAGGTGTTTGAAGTCGATAACAGTATTTTTCTGTGGGTGCAGTTTGGAATTAATTTTAGTCGTTTAGTAAATTGTAAATTAAATTACATTGTAAATTTTGTTTAGTGACTGAATTTACGAGTACATGATATACAGTGTCAGTATAACGACACATTTAGACATTTTCGTCTAAACGTTTTTGCCATTCAAAGGCAGTACGTATTACATATAATCGTTTGCGTCTAAAGCCTTAGTTATCCGACATGCAAAGCGCATCTTCTCAGCCCCTTATTATACTGTATTTGTGGCCTGTCCTTCCTTATCGTGTTACTTTCATATTATCTTAAAATAAAAATTGCTTGAAAAAATTTATTAACACAAAATTTGTATGGATTTTCTCAAACGTTTGTCTGCAAAATGTGTCATTAAAGGCAGAATTCAACTGATATTAACGTTAATGTGCACATGTCTTGGAGTAAGTAAACCGCCATTTTGTCAGATTTTAATGAGACTTGAATTTCGGAGACAAAGTTTGCAAATTAAATATTTGTAACTTTCATTCAAATTCGTACAGTGGGAGTGAAATTGTTTAGTGCTGGAGGACCAAGAGATACAAAAAGAACATAAAAAATAGGCTCCAATTCATGCGAAGACACAGACTTTCTTACAGACAGAGGAGCTGATATCACCTTGCTATCTGTCACGTCTAAACAGCTATACATACTTTCCATTGGTTGACAGAAAGGCCTTGTTTTCGGAAAGACCCTGAAGTCAAATATGACGCTGAAGTTTAGCCATTCAGAACTTCAATGCGAGAATTGTCTGGTAACACTTGTTGTTACGTCACTAGCACTTCCTTCCTGACAACTCCTATTTATTACAAGATACAGAACACACAGTGATATGATGAGTACAGTGTGCATAAAATTAATCCAGATATCCACTTGATGTGTAAACTGCATGTAACAGTGATATTACACACAGCAGCATGCAGCTTGTCTGATGCTGAATAACATTTCTTCCGAATCAGAGGAATTCGTGTTCGTGCAGTTTGCTTAATGTCTGTACAAGTGCACAAGAATATATCGGTACGAATAGAATATCAAAGGAAATATGAAGTAAGAAATATAACTGAAATTGATCGTATTTCAATATAAAATACGTTCTGTGCACTTGCATGAAATGTTTAGTCCACCCAGAAGTTTGAACATGAAATTTTAAATCATGAAAAATAGAAGAAAAATTCTACTGACTTGAAAACGAATTCCAGTCTTCTGTCTGCCTTTATCAAATAAAATATCTGGGAGAACAGCCGATGTGTCATAACTGTGCGTCACTGTGTTCACTCTGCAAAGGGAAAGATGGGGCAAAGACAAATTACGTATCACTTCTTTAATTTATTACAGGAGTTGAAACCAACACGCTACTGATTTTCTTTTTGGGTTTAATCGCCACGTTCACTTTGTTTTCCAGGGAGTGCGTCGTTGGAACTCGGGACGTGAAGAATTTTGGTTGGTCTAAGGAGTGTATTAGTGTATTGACAGGATTCCTGAAACAAGCAGCTTTTAAACCTGCTGCTTGATTTACATTTTATTTTCATTTTTGGTTTTATTAAGAGTTACGCAATAGATTTTATCAGAATCTACCTTCGAGTTATTGAATGATTTATGGATAATTATTTACTGATGATTTGAAAAGTTTCTCTCGGTTTATAATTAAAAGAAAACGTCAATAGCTTCACCAATATCTGAGAAAATACACTAGAAAACCTACTCACGATTTTAGGTGATTTGGAAAAATTACGAATTTTGAGCGTTTTTCTGCAATGTCTGTCTTTCTGATTAGAAACAACTCGGATTTCACTCGTCAGAATTTTATGAAATTTAATATTTGAATACATCCCGGAAATCTGTGGAGAAAAATCAAGTTTCGTTGAAATACGACAAGCTTGTCGAATATTTTATAAAAACATACTTGCGTGTATCGTAATATCTATTCAGTTCTTCTTGAAATAAGAAATGTTTCAACAAACTTTGTTAAAAATCAAGAAATACATTCTATTCTCTGTTTAATTGTTTCGTAAAAACTGCTTATTTGAAATAATATAGTCTGTCTCTGACAGTGGTAGCAGTAGGACCGGTTAGTGCAGCGCTTTAGCCAGTGTCTACTCAATCACCAGTCTCGAGAGTCAAGCCTTCAACTCAGCGATTCAACCTTGAACAGGAGCTCGGTGCACAGCAGGCACGCACTCCACTCCACCCCATAGCAACGTAAGCTTCAAAGCACAACACGCAGAATTCAAACGGGGCAAGAACCCGTTAACAATTCAACATACACCCATCCCACACCAATGCACCATTCCAACCACCATGTCTACACCCAATCCCAATGTACAAGGCCTAATGATACACCCCCTCACATGTCAACCCATCCGGCCCGCGACCCCAACGCCTAGACTTAAGCAACTGAACCCCATTAACACCACACTAGATGTTCTAAACAAACAACGCCACCATAGCCTATCCTCCTCAAGCGAGGAAGCAGAAGACGCCCACCAAAATAGCAATAATGGCTGGCAACTAATACGACGTACGAAACGTAAAAAACTCCACAGCTCACAACCCGCTGTTCAGATGTCCCAAACAGAAACATACAACCGTTGCGATATACTCACCCAGGAAGTTCACCAAGCAGAACCAGGCGAACAACCCCAACTACCAAAAAACCACAAACCTCCACTAATCTTCATTCATGGCGTAATAAATTACAGTGAAATGATAAAAAGCATAAGTGAAGTAGCCGAGGACGCAAAATACTTCACCAAAAGCATGGCAAATAACGTCATCAAGCTAACCTGTACGACTCCAGACACATACCGTAACCTTATCAAGCATTCCAAAGAAAAAGGAATATACTACCACACATATCAACTGAAGGAAGAGAGGGCTTACAGAGTGGTCCTTAAATACCTACATCACACCACCGAGGTGGAAGACATCCGACAGGAACTGTTTGCCCTGGGACATGTTGCCCGAAACATAGTCAATTTTCACCACAGCCTGACAAAAGAAACATTAAACCTGTTTTTCATTGACCTAGAACCAGCTATCAATAATAAAGACATATACAGTATAACGGCCATTCAAAATAAGATTATCCACATAGAACCTCCTTGAACGAACAAGAAACACATTCCACAATGCGTACGATGTCAACAGTACGGACACACACGAACGTACTGCAACAAACCCTACGCGTGTGACAAATGCGGTGGCTCACAAGACAGCAAGGACTGCAATAAGAGAAGGGACAAGCCAGCGAAATGTGCCTTGTGTGGCGGGAATCATCCGGCAAACTACAAAGTCTGTGAGCATTATCACAATATTATCAAAGGAAACAATCCACACAGAACTCCCCCAGAAAGCTTGATACCAATACCCATTTCCGCATATAACCACACCACAACTCCTCACAGCCTTCCACAACAGCAACAACGCAGTTACGCTGACGTAGCCAGCAACCGTGCGCAAGTCGCAGAGGAAGCAATTACCACACTCAAAGCATTCTTAGAAGACTTTAAAGGATTAATTGCGCAACTAATCCATCAGAACAGCTTGATTCTAAACATGCTCACAGAGATACTAAACAAACCTCATTAAATCACACAAAGTATTGGGAATAGCTCAATGGCACGCCAACGGCCTCCAACAGCATAAAGAAGAAGTTAAACTCTTCCTGAACCAAAACCAAATTGATATATTATTAATTAGTGAAACGCACTTTACATCCAAAAACCACTTTACTATTCCCGGGTATGACCTCTGTTACACCAATCACCCAGATGGAACGGCCCATGGGGGCGCTGCGATAATCATAAAGAATACAATTGCATATTACGTACAATTACAATATGCAGAACCAGTAATTCAAGCCACATCAGTACGAGTCAAAGGACTACTGCGCGATATAACTATAGCAGCAGGATACTGCCCACCGCGGCACAATTTAAAAGCAGAGCATTTCGAAGCATTCTTCCAAACTCTCGGCCCGAGCTTCCTGGTTGGAGGGGATTTTAACAGCAAAAATACGCTCTGTGGATCAAGATTAAGTACTACTAAAGGACGCGAATTGGCCAAGGTAATCAACGCTAAAAATTACTCCTACTTATCAACCGGGTCTCCGACATACTGGCCCACCGACGCCAACAAAATACCGGACCTCCTGGATTTCTTCATTACTAAAGGCATCTCTACCACATACGCTGCCGTTAAAGCAAGTTACGGCCTTACCTCCGATCACACCCCCATCATAGTAACCATTAGCACAACAATCGTGGTCCGACAACCAGCACTTCGACTACACACTTCGCACACGTACTGGGAAATATATAAAACTGTGGTACGAGACAAAGTGAACTCAGCGATGAAACTCAAAACATGCGAGGATATTGAAATAGCTACCACCAGGTTCATCGGCATCTTACAGCAAGCTGCTCAAGCAGCTACTCCCAAAAGACATCCAATCAGTCTAGCTAGCAACTCACCCTCTGACATCAAACGCTTGGTAGCAATAAAGCGCAGAGCCAGGTCAAAGTGGCAAAAAACCCATGCTCCAGACGACCGACGTCTCTTTAATAACGCAAGCTAAAACTAAAGGCCGCCGTCCATGAACTGCGAAATGCATCCTTCACTGCCTACGTCTCCACTCTTAAACGCGACGACAACTCCATCTGGAAACCACCCAAATGAAGGGAAAAAACACGAACACCACTCCCCCCGATTCGTAAAAACTCAACACCCCCGGGACCCTGAGCCAAGAGCGATTCCGAAAAAGTCGAGCTATTCGCCAACCATTTAGCGGAAGTATTTACACCTCATGACAACACCTTGGATCCAGAAGTCGAAAGAGAACTTGCAACACAAACCCAACACTCGGAAAACCTACAAGCTTTCACCCTCACGGAACTCAAACAAGTAATCAAACATCTCAGTCCACTCAAGGCGCCCGGCTCCGACCTCATCACAGCTCATATGATACAGGAAATGCCACCGGAAGGTCTACAAACTCTCCTATACATATTCAACGCTATAACAAGATTGGGATACTGGCCAGTGCCCCTAAAACACGCAAAGATCGTCATGATACCAAAGCCGGGAAAAAATCCCACTGATGTCACTTCATATAGACCAATCAGTCTCTTGCCCGTAATATCCAAAATTTTGGAGAAACTCCTACTCAAAAGGATATACAATGACACAAACTTCCAGGCGTGGATACCCCTGCATCAATTCGGCTTCCGAAAAGCGCACTCTACTATACAACAATGCCACCTTCTTACAGATATAATAAACAAAGCATTGGACGATCAACAATATTGCTCAGTCGTTTTCTTGGACGTCAGCCAAGCGTTCGATAAAGTCTGGCATCAGGGCCTCCTGCTAAAAATCAAACAAACCCTCCCCCAGTGTACTTTAATCTCCTAAAATCATACTTACAAAATAGATACTTCGTGACAACATACAACAACAAAACTTCACCCCCATTTCCAATGCTCTCGGATATCCCCCAAGGAAGCATCTTGGGACCGTTATTATATACGATATACACAGCAGATGTCCCACAATCCGACACAACAATCCTCAGCACCTTCGCGGACGACACGGCCATCTTCACTACTCATCCAGATTCTACCTTAGCCTCTGCCAATCTTCAAGATCACCTGCGTGCTATTGAAAATTGAACTCGGAATTGGAGACTGAAGATAAATTAGTCCTCGCACATAACTTTCACTCTCCGGCGAGGACATTGCCCCCCAGTGTACATCAACCAGAAAGTCGTACCCCAAGCAGAGACGGTTAAATGCCTCGGACTTCACTTTGATAAACGTCTAACCTGGAAAAACCACGTGGCAACGAAACGCAAGCAACTCGACCTCAAACCTCGCGAGACATACTGGCTCATTGGAAAACATTCCCCCCATCTTTGGAAAACAAGCTTCTCATCTATAAAACAGTGCTAAAACCAGTGTGGACGTACGGAATAGTACTATGGGGATGTGCTACTAAATCCAACATAGCTGTCATCCAGCGATACCAATCCAAACTACTCAGATCCATAACCAATGCCCCATGGTATGTCTCCAATCAAACCCTCCATTCCGATCTACGCATCCCGTACGTCCGCACGGTTTTCCGGGAATGAACAACTACCCATCGCACGGCCCTGACTCGCACCCAGACCCTCTCATTGAACCACTAATGCACCCGCCAAACAACAGGCGCTTAAACGGACATTTGATGAGATACACTAAGGAAGCGTCTCTGGACGCCTCCTAGACCACCGCCAACTGGGACAACACATTAGCTCATAGGAAACGATGTAGTGATGTTTTATGATTGCTAATTAAGGTGAATAAAAAATTGAAATTATGTAAATGATAGGGCAGAGAGAGTCAAGAAACAGATGAAAATATATTTCGCGCGTGGGCCTTGCATGCTGCTTAACAAAATCCACAAAAACATTCAGTCAAAATATGTAACACGAATTGCTTTTTAACAACCACAACGGTAAGGCGAACGAATCTCAACGGTACGTTTATAAGCTCAATGCATATTTCTTTTATAGCCTTGATGGAGATTGGAACTAAGAAGCCATTACCAATTGTTTACATAAAGAGCTGATGCAATTCGCTCTGTACAATTTTATTGTAACAGATATGGCCATTGTTTTAACAAAGAACAATGTTTATTTAACTACAGACAACAATTAAATCAGCAATGAAAGCGGAAAACCAAAAGAATTTCAAGAATTGTTCTCAACAGGAAGGCCTTTCCTTATACTTTCAGTTGTTTTGTTTCATAACCCTGACACCGCTCGAACCCAGTACCTAACTCAAAACACACTATGCAGTTCCACCTTCACTCTGTCGTCGAACACACGCCCGATGCTTCGCCGCTCCAATAAAATCTCTGTTGCTTGTGAGCACAAGAATCCTTTCTATCCGTTGGACCCCCCTGTATCGTCGTGAGATGGCTTCCTCGCCATCCGCTCGTTGTCTCGCCGTGGGATGGCTCTCACGCCATACTCTGTTCGCACGCTGCGTTTCCTCACTAACCATCGCTACCCGCTCGCTGTCTCAATGCTTCTCCGCGAGGAGAACCCCCCAGAGGGTAGCCTGCTCCGGGATAAATTGTTCCTCCTTGCTGTGAGACGCTGGCTTATATAGTGTTGTTTCGCTCCTCGAATGTTCGACACTCCTCCAGACAAGGCAATCCGTTACTTTCTCTCGAAAAAACGAAAATACTGTGGTGTTAAACCCTTTAACTCGAAGGCACTAGTATAGAGGAATCTGTGACGTCAAAGGCTTTACAGGTTGCATACTGCTAGGCGCTACGTCTTCCCGTTACAATATGTTCGAGAGAACCGGATTCAAACCTATGAATGTATTAAACATAAATAAATAAAAATTACAACCCGGAACAATTAAAAAGTTCCACTCTCAAGAACTGTGTTAAAAAGTTCGTGTTCTTACAGTTTTCAGGTCCTCGACCTTGGTACTGGCGCTTGCACACCCCCAACGATTTGGACAACCAACTTGAATGCCCTGGATTCACATATGCACCGCCTGAGGGAAAGAGGAGCTAAGTCACCGTTGACGCATATATTATCAGGTGGGTTCACAACAGCTACTATTTGTTCACTGCAATTTTAAGTCGGTAATTAGATATAATGTGAAAGTCGGAATAGCTGTTCGTGTAATTGGGTGGGCGATATTTGATATGGCGTTATATCTTGGTTTGATATAATGTGATATGATATGACATGAAATGATATATTTGTTAACTGCAATTGGGTTTACTCCCGGTGGCAGTAGTACAGTACACATTTAGACACAAACAATACACAGAACAGCACTATGAACATAATAGACAGAACAGAACGTACTTAACATTGAAAATACATAAACGTAACAATACGAATATATAGGCATAACAATAAAAATACGTAAAGATAATACGAAAAACACATAATTTACAAAATTTTACCTTTGCATAAAACACATACAGCCGTATATACCTATATACAACTTATGTTGAGTGTATTTAATTGTGAAGTTTTACAATTTTTATCTGCTAATATTTTTACCCCTGCTCTCGTTTAATAGGCAGAAGTCACAAACTGTGCGGACAGTAATTTACCGAATGTGACATCAACTGAAGGAAAATAAAAGGTTTGAAATTGTAGTGTATTATAAAATAATTCCTTTTTCTTACATAAACCTCTAAAATCAAAGCCAAACTCCCGTATTATATCATTTCACAGATGATAATAATAATAATTCTCCAAAGACGGCAGCAACATGGAGATCCAACAAACGGACATCAAATAGAAAACCTAAAACTCAATTTAGAAAAACATGCCTACAAATATTTCTGTCGGCAATTTTTACGGTTTTTACAGTAGAAGTATCTTGAACTAAAATGTGGGATATTTAAAACTTAACAGGTCACAGGGTACGTTTTGAAACATAGGAGAATCAGTAGTAAAGTGAAAAAAATTCAGAGTGTATAATTCAATTCTAGAAGCCTCCTTGTTGCCTATAGCAAGTGATAGATAAAATACATGTTTGACAGTGTACTGCTGTAAAAAGTGTTCATGTTTCAAGTAAGCCAATCATAAAACGTTAATTCTTTTAAGCGTTTTATGAATTTGACTAGGGTTTTCATACTGTGCCACAAAACACTAAGTTTGCCATGACATCAAATATTTGTATGTATTTTAATAAAGACGTCCCCGTCTGCCAACCTAAAATTAAAAGCTGAAAAAAATGCCACTAAAACGGTAGACTTTCATCTATCTCGCCACACATTACGCTTGAGCAATGGCTGAAAGTTTGCCCAAAAGGCCCCAAAACGCATTCCAAAAATTGTGGAAACCTTAAAACGTTAAATCGTTATTACTTTTATACCAACAGCTGACACTCAACATGTACACGTGCCTGTCGCACGTATTGAGAAACCTTCAAAAGAACTGAGCTCTCTACATTTTACACATAACAAGTTGTGTCTAATTCTCAATTTCTTGTGCTGTACAGCAAACAACGTCACATTACGATTCATGGCAATGCAACATACTGGGACCGTGCAGGATACTGGGACGAAATTTACCAAGAACCGTTAAGTTCAGGGTAGAGTTTTGACAAACCGTTCTGCGTCACCACCGTCGTACTGTTCCTATACGTCTCCTTGCATTCGTATTTGCGTCTCCTAATTTTACGTTGTTTTCCCGCTAAATCCACACCCTCTCCTGTCGCTGCACCTTGAGTTTCTCCCGTTCCTGACTCAGAACTCGAGCACGTGGAAACGGGAATTCGAAACATCGACCACCAGGGACCAGTCACGTTCACCGCTTATGCTCTGCAGAACGCACATCGCTAAACCCCAACATGAAGTCATCGCTACCTATGGACACACGCTGACTCCTCAAGACACCGTCACACATCGCGTCTTGCAGCATAACCGAAACGGCTGGCTCAGCGACATTCCAGTGACGCACTGACCTTTACAATTCAGAACTCTTAAACTGTGCAGTTATGAGTTTATTATCCGTTGTATACTACGCTGCCTTAATTCGTTCTGTAGTTTTAAGGACTCTGTGTGTTTACCATTTCATGTTCATTACGGTATTTATGGTATCATTGTTGTAAGAAAATCCTCCCGAATTTTCGTCTAAGAAAAGGGAGATATAATGACCATGGAAACACTTGCGTCATTTCATGTGTTTCTTAGTTCTAACCTTCACATATTTGTTAACCGTTTGGTAACATACCGAGTCAGCGCATGTCTGACGATCTGTCACACCTCCAAGGTTGTTCCGCAGCGACGTTACAACAAATATTATTTTGGTTATGCACTAAAGTATGCAAGTCTCAGCACTTTCTCCACTACAAATTCTGGGGAGTAATTAATCGAAGTCATTCCGGCCTGAACCATCCTTCCGGCCTAAGGCCATCAGTATAAGCCACATCGTGACTCAGGCTTTGGTGCAATTCTGCGTATCTGGTTCTCCACAAATCCGACGGCAGCGCTCCTTGAAGTTACGCCAACAGACAGCACTAGATGAACATACTCGTCATAGCTCACGCTCTGTTGGGAGGTAAGTCAAGCTGAGACATCTGCCAGATCCACGGTATAATTTACACAACTAAATTACGTTTTTAAATTCAACCACCCCTTACCGCGTGACAGTACGGAGGTGTGGCAGCTTTCATATCTGTTCTATCTGTTAGTGTTATATATTATCTCTTCCAGTCACTTTATTTAGATTATATCTCTATTACTACAGTTTGTCGTTGTGTTGTCACTACCTGCCCTACGACCCCAGGTTCGATTCTTGCCAAGCTCCCTTGGCTGGTGGCGGCTACGTACTACAATTTCCCTCGTCCCCTTTGGTTAACTCCCGGGGCACTACAATTTCACCAGATCAATCTAAGGATCAATGATCGTAGCACTTTTAATATTAACGCTATATTTGTTTGGGATAATTGAATATTTTGAGAAATTCACTGGTCTATTAAGGCTGAACTGAATAAAGGTTATTAAAAACCATTCAACAGTTCTTATACTTCTCGCTCTTTGATACCTTGAACTATTTCCAGATATAGATGAGAATACGGCCTGGACTAACTCTGAACTGAAATTCGCCTTTGTGAGAGGGTGGAGACTTTGCTTAGCTCCACAGCGTTTATTACTCTATATTAGTGTGTTGAACATATTCAGATATGGGATATGGATATTGTGCGTAGAAGCCAGGGAGAGGGTGAAGGGACATTAATAAGTGTATGCAAGTAACCAAATTTGTTAGGCTAATTTGTGGGGCAAGAAAAATGAAGAGAGAATTAAAGTAAGTAGGCATAAAAATTAGGATTATTTTGTGAATGTGATTGATGTGGCACAGGATATTAAGCAATCTGTGCTTTTAATCATTAATTCTCCCTTCTTAATTTCAGTGTATATATATAAAAAGACAGCGCTTTGGCCTTCTTGTGTGAGTAATGCTTTACTGAGTGTTAAATGTATAATATTTTTTCCTTTCACTTATGTAATCCATCAAACCAGTTAATAAATAAGTTGCTGCACACACTTCTGCGCTGAATGTTTCAGATGCATATTTCGACAGATATTCAATATATTTTATCAGTTTCCCAAATTAATCAACTGGAAGCAGACATATTTTTATTTAAATTTAAATGTTGAGGAACAAACTAACATATCGTGTTGTAATATTGTTTACAATTTTGTACTGCTGAATATGGTAAAGTGTTGGCACACAATACACAATCTCTCTCCGCCACACAAAACCTCAGTGGAAGACAGACGATACGTTTACCTCAAAACTCTGTTAACAATGTCTGTTACACTTAGACATACAGAGATCTGCCGACATGTCGGACAGCACATAAGAGCACAATCGATTTTTTCGAGTCCAATTATGTCTTTAAGAAACTACAACGCAGGACCTTGACGTCATTCCAGTAAACTCACCCAGTGCGACAGACACGAAGTGTGGATCTGCTGTGAATCTCTACAATCACAGCCTTTATTCACACTGACCTTGTGCAGCCAGTGGAGCATACAATATCTAACAGACCATCGCTTATTTGCCTCATAATATTTATAAAGTTACAAAGCAGTTAAATACTAACACACCTTACAGGTTTTCCTGTAAAGATGTGTTTGCTTTCGACTCGCGTAGCTTATTCTGTAATGTGCCCTATAAAAGGATCCACACGACTGTAACAACCGCACAGTCGAGGAGCTGGAAGTAAATGGCGACTGCAGTTCGAGTGTCTGTAAGTGAAGTTTTTGTTACTTTCTTTCTGTGGTGCTGCAGGCAAACTCATGACTAGGGCCACTTTTGTTGATCTTCCCAGATCACACACAGTTAGGCACAGGCACACTGGGTAGATCACATAGCATTTTGTCTCTGCATCTGTGCTGACACACTAACATAATCGAGTGTGGGTAGGTCCAAACAATTGAACACTAAAACTGACATAAAGAAAGAATTTGGATTCACTCTGCTGAAATAATCACCTAATTATTTCTGAGGTAAAATATTTCAAATATACTTTCGATCACAGTGACTGAGATTCAATAGAATCAACTGCCTTATGTTATGTGAAATAGGGAAATAATGAAAGTGCACAGACGTGCTGAAAATGTGTATAGAAGAATGGTATTTTGTAGAACAGAAGAGGGGGCGAGTGCTGTGAGTGGGAGTAAAGTGTTGGTTATGTTCGTTAAATTAGGTAGTTAAGGTGAAGAAGGATATGTGTTTTGCACCGATCTGCGAAGTTTCCTATAAGTCTCTTATTTATAATATAAGTGAGTGAAATTTTATTATAAATTTATATCGGCTTAAATGCAAAGAACCTGTTATGGTTGTCACATTTAAATAATTGTTCAATTTTATCGACAAATGCTAGGAAACTACTTCAAACAAGTTTCATAAAAATGCATTCACTGGCAGAAGAGTTGTTTCATGCTGACACACAGACGGACGAATGAACAGACGAACATAACGATGTTAATAATTTGTTTTCTCAAGCAATTCTTAGATGTCAGTAAAACATGAATTTTCTAGAGTAATTAAACAAACTCATCAAACAAATCTTTATAAATTGTTTAGTGCTGTGGGACAGGCAGAGAGGGGGACGGACATTATTAATTGAATTTCACAATTTTCGTACGCCATTAAAGAACTTGCTGCACATCTACAGGAAGTCTGCGAAATTTTTGTGGCATTTTTACAAACAGTGGAGCCGATATGACATTACTGTCTGTCAGGTCAACACAGCCACACACGCGGTCAATTGACTGACACAGATAATTTGAGTTCGGAGAGTACAAATTCAGATTCAAATATCACGCTGCAATTCAATCATTCTGAATCTCATTGCAACATTGTTTCGTTTCATTTCTTATTGCGTCACTACCTGTTCTGTCTTGACTTTTATTTTTGAGTAATGTTTTACTGCATGTTAAATGTGTTTTATTTCTCTCTCCTCACTTACGTAACCCACCAAACAAGTTTATAGATTAGTGCTAGTTCAGCTGTTAGCGTTGAGTGTTTCAGATGCATATCTCGACAGAATAACAACAACCTCTATCAGTTTCTCCAATCTATCAAGTGCACGCAGCCATCTTTTCTCAGATATTTACATATTAGCCAAGCAACCAACTTTATCCTGTTGTAACATTGTTCACAATATGTTAATGCTGAGTTTGGCAAAATTTCGGTAAACAATAAGCAATCTCTCTGCGCTTCACAAACATTAATTCCAATATTTAAATTCTGACGAACTCCTCTACACAATAGCATTCACTTACGCCCGTTTTGCAGCATTCTTGGTTGGGCGATCCTATGTAATAGCAGTTGACTACGATCGTTAGGTTATTCTCAAATTCTGTTGCTTCGAGTCCAACCAACGTAAGTCTGTGCTATGTAAACATTCTACATATGTGACAAAATGACCTATATCAGGCATTTCGTACATTTTCGAAGAGCGAGTAGTAGGTTTGTGATGACTGTCCGTCCATCCGTCCATCCACATCGAATACCTCGGCTCCTATTGAATGAATTTTCTCAAAATTAATGTTTGATATCTTCACAAAAATTGTAGAGAAACTTCATGTTTTGCTAAATTCTGACAAGGATAATGTGTACTTTACATAAAGGCAGACACACTTATATAATATGGTACAGCCAGACACGGAACAGATCATTATATAATACGGCACTTGCGTTTTGCGTGATGGTTATATAAGGCCATAGACACACAGAAAAAGTATATGTTACTACTTTTCCATGTCAACAATAAATACACAACAGTACCAATATGTCATGACTGTATTACAGTATCTGTATTGTTTTGTGTTAATACTTTGCAAATCGTGCTGTTAATCTACATTAAACATTAAATTTCCAAACGCAATGTACAAACGCACATATTTGTAACAAAATATGCTACCATCAAACCGATTAAACACCAGGAATAATGTACAGCACACAAGCCAATAAAATGAACATCAAAATTTCTGGTATGCATTGTAATCCTCTGTTTTCCCATATGGTTTATGTCACCCAGTTCTTACCGTTACCGAACGCTAAGTATAACCACAGTGTATTTTTGTACTGAGGGAATATAAGGAAGGAAGGAAGGAAGGAAGGAAGGATAGGAATAGAGGGAAATGTACTGGAAGAGGGAAAAATTGTGGGAGATGCCGCGACGGTAGAAATATGAGAACTTGTAATTAGACACAGTTTAGTCAATCCACATCATAAATCTTACAACCACCAGTAATCTTACAGTGTATGTTTATGTAGGGAATCAAAGCAAACTTCTTGAACCAAGACAGTGAAGGACGTGCTGAAAGATTTGCAAGAGAACAACATAGATGTCAGCCAGTAGATAGTTTGGTCGAAGGATCACTGCCAGCAGGCAAAATATTCGACAGAAATAGGAAGTTCCGCATAAAGACATTGGCGTAGGGAATGGAAGCAACCTTATGCGATTTTAAACATTCTGAATATTTGACTATATTCCCTGTATGCAATATGTTTTTCCGGAATTAGAAATTATATATAATTGACTTATATATCACATATTCTGTTTCAATTAACTCACCTTACGTCTAACAGTGGAGACTAAAATTTATAACGGAATTTATGCTGCAGCCAGTTAGCTCAAGTTATATAGTCACTAGCTACGGTCTGGACAAACATGGTGCGGTACCCAGTATTTTGCAAGATGTCTTTCTCTTGTACAATCCGTCCTTCATGGCTATCACGTAATGTCTTTTATGCAGTAGGTACCGGTTGTTATTTGTGCGGGAACAATGTGTCGAAGGTTTAAGTTAACGTCACATCTCTATCTAGTTCCGTCGTAGAGAATGCGTGGAGGTATAACTCTATTGCACAATAATCAACCACGGTATTCACTTTATCGTAGCAATGAGACAAACTGACTTGCTCCAGTTCCAGGCTGTAATTCTCGAAAATCATCTCATCATTTCCTACACTGATTAGCCTTGTAAAACCACGTAGAAAATTTATGTACCCCAAGTTTTATAAAACTAAAATCTATAAAAACTGCATCACAGCTTATTTGTGTGTTTTACATGATTCTCAAAAAAAGAGAAACTATTTCCCTATACAGCAATATTAGGTTCGTTATTACAACCAAGATGGTGATTGTTTACTGCGCGGTAGGTTCTGACTGTCTATAGACGTCATTGTGAGCTCACCTATAAATAGGCCATTCCATGACTCAAGCGGTTAGTAGCCGACCTCTGACCAAGGACGACTGGGAGATACGTTTTTAGTGCGGGATGACAGACAGACAGACAGACAGAAAGAAAGGAAAAATAAAGAAAGACAGACAGACAGACAGACAGACAGAAAGCCTTTCAAACTTGATTCCAAATCTACAGAAGGCCTGCGAATATTCAGGCTTTCTTACAGACGGTGGAGCTGTCCAATCGCAGCGCAATTCTTAGGGCACAGAATTCGAAATTTTAATGTGGGAACAACTACAAATTCATTCATTTATTAGTCTGTCTTACGACAAGTCCAAAGCCTCTTCCAAAGCGAGCTCTCCACATAGTGCGATCCAGAGCTTCCTCTTTCAAATGAGAGTATCCTCTCCTTTCCTTAAGGTCATCCAATAGCTTCATACGTCTTCTTCCTTGTCTTC
>Ga0268261_10001413_pt1 | contig 16443 bp, 13 predicted proteins | sample TergutNc150P1_FD_190353 | JGI IMG/M metagenome (GOLD analysis project Ga0268261, IMG submission 190353) | Nasutitermes corniger P1 segment gut microbial community from laboratory colony in Florida, USA - Nc150 P1 (SPAdes) (version 2) | ecosystem: Host-associated > Arthropoda: Insects >...
GTGTGTGTGTGTGTGTGTGTGTGTGTGTGTGTGTGTGTGTGTGTGTGTGTGTGTGTGTGTGTGTGTGTGTGCGCGCGCGTGCGCGTGCGTGCGTGCGTGCGTCGTACGTGTGTGTGTGCGCGCGCGTGTGCGTGTGCGTGTGCGTGTGTGGGGGGGGGACATGCACTTTTGTTGTTTGCCTTCTGTCAGCCATCTGGAGCAGTTTTGTATCACAGGATACTGTTGTGTGTGTTGCATTGCAGACACTGGATATCTGGAGCATAGTCACAGGACAGTTGGCTGTTGTGTATTATATTACAGATATCAGATATCTGGAGTAGTGATATAAGAAGTTGTTATGTGAGTTGTGTTGCAGATATATAGAATATTGTCATGGCATAGTTGGCTGTTGTGGGTTGTGTTGCAGATATGAGATATCTGGAGCAGAATCTTCTGTTGTATGTTGTGTTGCAGATATCATATACGAGGGTGGTCTGAAAAGTTCTCGGCCTAACAATAAAAAATCGAATTTATAATTTCAAAATTATTTTTATTTTTCAACATAATCTCCCTTAAAACTAATACATTTATCCCAGTAATGCTCCAACACCATTATCCTGTCCCTGTAGTGGTTCTTTGTAAGATCTACAAAATACCCCTCTACAGCTGCAGTCGCCTCTTGATTTGAAGAAAAACGCTGACCATCGAGGAAGAGTTTGAGTTTTGGGAAAAGACAGAAGTCAGAGGGAGTCAAATCTGGGGAATAGGGTGGATGTTCCAACAATTCGTAGTGCAGATCCCTTAATTTTTCCATTGCCAAAACACTTTTGTGGGTGGGTGCATTGTCCTGATGAAAGATGATTTTTGTTTTGCAAACCGGGACTTTTCTCACGAATTTTTTTGTCTAGTCTGGTTAAAAGATTGGAATAATATTCCCCGGTTATTGTTTTACCATTTTCAAGATAATCAATAAACAAAATGCCTTCAGCATCCCAAAACACTGATGCCATGACCTTTCCTGCTGATGGAACCGACCTTGTCTTCTTTGGCGCTGAACAACTGGCTTCTGTCCACTATTTTGACTGCTGTTTGGATTCTGGTGTGTAATGATGAATCCAAGTCTCATCCATAGTAATAAATCAACACCGCACAAAATCAGTTTTATTTTTGTTAAAATGCTCCAAGCACTGTTCAGAGAATTTCATGCGAGTGTGTTTTTGATCTGCTGTGAGCAAGCGTGGCAACCATTTTGCGCAAAGCTTTTTCACGTCCAATTCTTCATGCAAAATATATCCTACACGTTCTTTTGAAATGCCTATAGTCTCAGCAATTTCATGCACTTTCATCTGCCGGTCATCCAGTACCACATCGTGCACTTGTTCAATGATTTCTGGTGTTGTTGCACTTTTTGGACCTCCTTCACGTGGATCATCTTCAAGGCTGGTACAGCCATGTTTAAACTCGGCAGCCCGTTTCTTAATTGTTGAAAATGAAGGAGAAGAGTCCCTGTAAACTTTTATGAACTTCGAATGAATTTTATTTGGTGTTAAACCTTCTTTTACAAAGAATTTTATAACTGCACGATACTCATTTTTATCCATTTTAAGGGACACAGACAACACTACTGCTTCAGACAGCTGTATAAAACAAACTACTTGATAGAATGACTTGCAATTTCACATGGTTGCTTATGACATGTACCAACTTAAGAAAAAAAATCTTGCTGATAGTGTTGCCATTTATGGTCGAGGCAGAGAACTTTTCAGACCACCCATGTATCTGGAGCAGAATTTACTGTTGTATGTTGTGTTGCAGGTATGAGATATCTGGAGCAGAGTTTGCTGTTGTGTGTTTTGTTGTAGTTATCAGGTATCTGGTGCAGTGTCATAACAAGTGTTTATATGTGTTGTGATGCAGATAGCAGATATCTGGAGCAGAGTTTGCTGTTGTGTGTTTTGTTGTAGTTATCAGATATCTGGTGCAGTTTCATAACAAGTGTTTATGTGTGTTGTGATGCAGATATCTGGAGCAGTGTCATGACTCCCCATTGCAGACACTTGTCATGACACTTCAGCAGGAGAAGGAAAAACTTAGTGCTGACCTCAGCGAAGCTCTCTCGCATGTCAGATCACTTGAGGTCAGTATGTGTGCTGGATTGATTGCAGGTGAAAACAATGGAATGTTTCTGAACAAAGTGGGGAATTGATACACTATGTAAGGAGCAACTTTTTACATTGTCTCAGTTTTAGTATGATAGTTAAATGAACTGTCACGTAGCATAATTGAAGGAGCATTATTGAGAGTCAACATCAATAAAGTGGTGGAGTTCTGTGAGAAGTTATGCTTAAAGGAGTGATAAAGAAGACTAGATGAAGTGATACACCCTTACTGTATAAGACAGAGAAGACTGGTTGAAGTGACACACTGTTACTGTATAAGATAAAGAAGACTGGATGAAGTGACACACTGTTACTGTATAAGACAGAGAAGACTGGATGAAGTGACACACTGTTACTTTATAAGATGGAGAGGTCTTGATGAAGTGACACACTGTTACTGTATAAGATATAGAAGACTGGATGAAGTGACACACTGTTACTGTATAAGGCATAGAAGACTGGATGAAGTGACACACTGTTACTGTGTAAGATTGATAGGTTTTGATGAAGTGACACACTGTTACTGTAATAAGATAGAGAGGACTGGATGAAGTGACACACTGTTACTGTAAAGGTAGAGGGGTCTTGATGAAGTGACACACTGTTACTGTAATAAGATAGAGAGGATTGGATGAAGTGACACACTGTTACTGTAATAAGATAGAGAGGATTGGATGAAGTGACACACTATTACTGTAAAGGTAAAGAGGTCTTTATGAAGTGACACACTGTTACTCTATAAGATATAGAAGACTGGATGAAGTGACACACTGTTACTATAAAGGTAAAGAGGTCTCTATTAAGTGACATACTGTTACCCTGTAAGATATACTGAAGTTTTGGAAGATGGAAAGTGTTTGTTTCATTTAGAACTCCCACAGCATTGCCAGTAGCAACATGTGTAATGCTTGATGGATGTCACAGTTACAGGTGGCCAGTGCAGGTAAAGCTGAACAGGGGTTGAGCAAGGAAATGTCAGCCATGTTGTCACAGCTTAAGGTTCAGCAGTTGGAGCTTGAGAACAGCCAGCAACTTGTACAAGGTGGGCTGTGGGCTGAATGATGAGTGTTTTAGAATGATATAAGTTGTGGGCTCTGTAATGTGTTTTAGAAGTTGTGGGCTGCATGATGTGTGTTTTCAAAAGATATAAGTTGTGGGCTGTGTGATGTGTGTTTTAGAATAATATAAACCAGAGGCTGTGTGATGTGTTTTAGAATGTTGTAAGCTGTGGGCTGTGTGATGTGTGTTTGAGAATGGTATAGGCTATGGGCTGCATGGTACATGCTTTCAGTTTAAGGTTAGAAGGGTAAATTGGTATCATGTTGTAAGGTGGTAATACACCTGTTTCTGGGCTGTAATCCATTTTTTCATATGTGGTTGTAGAGATATATTAATTAAACTTTTTAAGTTTCTGTGTCGTAAGTAAATTCATAGATTTTGCTCTATGAAAGGAGAACTGGAGGAAGTTGCATAATGGGGAGCTCTATGCCTGGTACTCACCAACCATTTAGGTGATGATCTAAAGGAGGATGAAATGGTTAGGTCTCACAGCACACAGTGATGAAGGGAAATGTGTATGGGATTTTGGTGGGGAAACTTGAAAAGATAGATGACTTGGAAGGTCTAGAAATAGATGGAAGTATAATATTAAAATTGGCCTTAGAGAAATAGGATGGGAGACATGGACAGAATTTATCTAGCTGAATGAAGGGACATGTGGCAACTGCTTTTGGTCACAGAAATGAACATTTGGGCTAAATAAAGTGCAGGGAATTTTTTGACTACATGAACAACTATTAGCTTTTTAAGAAGGACTGTAGTCCATGGAGGTATAAGTGGGCTTTGACCTGCATGTGACGATGGAAGTCTGAGGTTGTGTTAAAACATTTGCATTGGCTGTTTGTTTACAGAACAGAAACAGCAGCTGGAGTCTAGCAGGCAGTCAATTGCAGATCTGCAGGCCATCAGAGACAAACTAGGAGGGAGGGTGCAACAATTTCAAGAAAAGATGACTTCCTGTGAAGAGCGGATGAACGAGCTCATACAGGCTCACCAGGTTCTGTATAAAGATTATGCAGTTACTGAGGTTCTCACAGTAGCGTAGCTGAGGATTCTGTTGTGCCTGGATATGAAACTGTGTCACTGGGTGAGTGGTTCCTGGTGTTTTGAAGGAACATGGTGCCATAAACTTCAGAACATCAGGATCTGCTTACACACTGATGCAGTAGCATACACAGAAGAAAGTAATGCTTAAGGGTGTGTTTGTTTTTCTGTTTCTCCTCTTTTGTCTATGCTGTCTTTGATTTATTGAGGAGCCAGACACAGTGCTGGCCCTTTGTTAGTAACTCTGTGGTCATGCCTTCGCTTTTGTGACTGGTGAAATTTACATGAGAGGAAACTGACATTGGCTGTCTGATTGGTACTGAATACAAATGGGCAGTATGTGGTGTGATTACATAGTTCTTGGACTGATTGCCAGATGGCACTACCTTCGCTAGCACAATCTTCTGCCACAAAGTGTAGATGGAGTAGAGCTTGCTGAGTCATTTTCTGCTTGGAGCAAGGCTGTAGCACATGCTATTGTTGAGTAATGTCTTGCTAAGTACACATGTTCATTGTAGCAATGTGCTGATCTGGCATACCAGAAAATGGCAGGCTTGAAAGAACAGTGCATCTGCTTCAAATTATTTAAACTGGGGAAAAAATTACAGAAACTTTCAAAAAGTTGGAAGTAGGTTCTGGAGAAGAGACAGTGGGAAAAACACAAGGTCATCAGTTATTTTGTGAGTTTAAAAGGTGCATAACCTCTGTTGAAGGTACTAATGCGCAGAATATCCATTGACAAGCAGCACAGATGAAATTGTGGATAGACTGAGGGAACCTGTCATTGGAAACCGAAGGGTTGGTATCATTGAAGTTGCTAACATGTTAGGAATTTTATTTGGGTCACTTCAGAACAGTATGAATGTGCTTCAGATTGTTGCAAAATTTGTGTCTTACTTGTAGAATGAGGAGCAGAAGGAGAATTGTTGTGATATGTACCAGGACCCTTAGTGTAAGTTAGAAAGGGACTCAGGGTTTCCTTCAGAGATTATCACAGGTGATGAGACGCCCAGAAAAGACAGGAGAAGTTTGCTGAAATGTGAAGAATATGCTGGTTGTTGTTTACATTCTACAGAGTTGTGCAGTGTGAGTGTTTTGCATAAGGACAACTGTAAACCATTGTTACTACATTGACACCTCATGACATCTGCTGGAAGATGTGCAGTGAGAACAACCTGGAAAGTGTAGTTAGGAGGTTTGTTTCTCTACCATGACAATGCACTTGCCCACACTCCTTTATCTGTGTGTGTGTGGATTTCTGGCTTAAAACAAATGACTTTATTCTGCACCCTGCCAGCTTATGGGATTTAATGCTGTGTGACTTATTTCTAAACCGAGAAGCTATAAAGGTCAGGAGACGTGATGATGTAAGCAGTATTCAAGGAAAATCATGGGGCACCCTTGCCCAGTTTTAAGCAGTCTTCACATAATATCATGAACAGTGGCATGATCGGTGGACTCACTGTATAAAGTCCTAAGGAGTCTACTTTGAAGGGTCAGCACTGATTTGAAGGTAAGTGTCGTTACAGAGGAATAAATTAATTTTGGAAGCAATGTGCTCATACAGTGTCACACAGGCAAGTTGTACTGTATTTTCTATCACCAACAGACTATCACAGCCAGTTGCTTATGACACGGTGTGTGATGTACAGTAGTGTCTGGAAGTTTGTGGACATCTGTATTTCAGATTTCAGCCTTTTGTGATCTAACAGTTGACAGTTCTGATGAATCAAAGATGTCGATGTCTGACATGTCGTGGACAGTGTCAGTGACTGGGATAGATACTGGAAATTATCAAAATTATGTTGGATTGCAGGAAAGTAAATGGAGGACATCCGTTTAACTCATGTAGGATAAAAAAGTCAGTGTTGCAAATCGGCTTCCTCCATTCCTGCTGTCATGCAGATCAGTCACAGCGCAATTGGGCTCTGTCTTCTGTTAAGTGAGGTTGACTGGTTGCATGCTTAATGGATTGAGACTTCATTTATTTGTTTAATACGTTTTGTGCATCCAGAAATGGCTGTATTGCATCATTGTGTGTGAAGTAGTTTTGTATTTTTGTTGCTTGTCTGTTATAAGCTCTTTGAACCAAGTAATCATTTCACATTGAACTTACATTCTGATGTTTGTGACAGTTTTGTTTGTCCTAGGTTAATCACAAACATTACAACTTTGTACTGCACTGTGTGTACTCTCACATGAGAAATGGATTCTGTTCTCTTGCCTAGTTACACAGAGGCCAGAGATGTTGATCAGACCACACTTGGAGGCACTGGAAACCAGCCAGTGAATGCCATAGTTGAGGGTGTCATAACTTTGGTGCTTAAGGGTTAAGTCTTGTATGTGGGATGAGCAGATGTTTCCTGATTTTTCAAAGGATTGCATTGTCTTTATGTTCAGGGTCATACAGTCCAAGGAGAATTGATGTTTAATCATTTTTATTTCAATGCTTGACCCTGGAGATAGAGGCACTATGATTCTGAGAAACATCAGAACTACTCTGAAACCGCATTTCACAGTACCTAAAGTCACAGTCAAATGCACATATGAACAGTGTCTTATTGCAATGGATTTTACATTTCCCCAACTTCATGTTTTTCAAGACTATATGCTTAATTTTCTTAGGGAAATTTACCCAATTTTATGTTGTATCATTTCCTCTCAGGATTTTTATTTGTTCCGAGAGACAATACTGAAAGATGAATAACAAGAATATCGAACAAAAATGGCATCATGCATAGCATAGCTAGCGGCAGTCAGTGGTATCTCCTGGAAATGGCATTGAAGTAGTTAAGACAGCTTTTGTTTAGATGGCAATAGGTTCGATGGGAACAGGCATCAGATCTCAATTCATCTATTGTATTTGATAATGGTCAATTGTATACTCATGGTACTTCACCACCTTGTGTTTGTAGTAATAAATTGTATGTTGCATGTTAGCTATAGCTGTAAGCAGGGAATACGTAGTAAATCTTCTAGACCAGATAATAATTTGAACTAAATGTAATCTCATAGCAAAGGCTGAAATATGGAAAAAAGGAAGTGTTCAGAAGTTTATAATTCATATGACTTACCACAGTCATGTTATAGGGAGACTCACATTTTTTTACTGTTCATGTATTTTCATTTCCTGTGGATTTTACAGTTTCTTCATTTTTACATGCAATTCAAGTTGGTCCCTATACTAGTGTCAAGTAGGTGTTGCAATTATTTCCCCAGTGATATGGCTGTTTGGAAAATAAGTGGTGAAAAATGAGGCACCTGTTGTGTATAGTAGGTTTACATGAAATACTTCCTATGTGGAAAAATGAGCTTTGATAGCATTTTGTGTCTAGAGTCAGTCAGTTATTTTGTCAACATTTCAGGTAGAGATGGCAGAGCTGAAGAAGGAATTGAAGGCCCAGCAGCAGAACAGTGTAACACTAATGGACAGAGTGAGAACATTGCAGGCACAGGTACATGTTTAGGACGCAGTTAGTATTAATGAGGATATAAATAATTGGGTAGTAGAGGTATGTGAATTGATTGAACTGGCTTAGGAGTGGCTGCAGTTATAGGGAACAGAGGGTATGTGATATAATGGTCAGCATTTGATACAGCAGAGAGAGGTGTCTTATGGTGTACTGAGCTGCAGTGCACTACGTAATTGTGTAGGAGCACTGTACTATAGCAGACTGCAGAAAGAAAGGGGCCATTGTACTTGTGATGCTGATGTATAGCAAGTCAACAGGACTGCACAGTTACACTCTCAAGTCACAGCAGTGTGACATGTTGACTGCAGAAGCAAATTGTTGACTCTCAACTTCAAAATGTGTTGAGATGCAAAATTAAAGAATATGAGCTTGGCTTTGCTAGTAGCAATTGAAATAACAATGAAATAGGTCAGGGATTTTTTCTTGATAGTTCAGAGTGGTTCCTGTTTTTCAGAGGGACATGTTGTGCCTTTTTTTAGGAAAGAAATTTTGAGAACAAACAAATACAAACTGCTGTGTGGAAGCTCTCTTGCACAGAGAATGGGAAAGGGCAGGGAGGGAAGGGAATTAGGCATCTTGAAGTGAACAGATGGCCCTTATATATGTCCTTATGGGAATTATTGAAATTGAAATTCATTACAATACTGTGAACAGTAAAGAGTGGGCTGTTCTAATTACACATGTCAATCTCTATGCCCTGTTCTCGACACCCTTTGTCTATAAAGGAATTGGGGTTAGCTTACACATTATAGTGACTAGAATAGAGCCGAGACTGTTCATGAGTTGTGGTTGGATTACTTGGAAGAGGGTGAAAGATTTTTTTCTTCTCACACATCTCCACTTTGTCCCAGAGGCTCACCCATTGCTCTCTTCAGTGGGTACTAGGGAGATGTTTCCCAGGGCTAATGGAGCTTGGGGCTGGGGCATGATGCTGGCCATGCACCAGCATCTAGTGCTGAGGTTCAGAATGGCAGGAGCCATACCTCCATTCCCCTCTATGTCTTAATGGCTTGTTCAGGGACAAGGTTATGTTTACTTTTTTTTTTTGACCTAATAATGAAATGATATAATTGAGCTATTGAAATGGATTGTGTCTGGAATGAATTGTGTCTTTTGTTGACAGCACTATGACCAATCCTCTGGTGCAGCTGATTCCAACATACTGGATGAAGTGAAGAAAGTTATGAACATCCTGTACCACAGACTGCAGCCTCAGTTTGTGCCTAGCATGTCCTATGATGGCTTGCAAATCAGACACATTTTCATGGCTACAATAAGGGTATATGCTCAAAACTTGTTTACATTTCTTGTATTGGTTTTTAAATGGATTACCAAGGCAGCAAATTGCCTTATGTGGATTGTTTCTGTCTCTCAGTCCTCTCACAATATATGTACAAAGGATCTGATGTAAGATTCAATGTTTTTATGACATTGTTTACTGAGGAGCATTCTTGGATGTGATACTGTGTTGTTGGGCAAGTGGTTCCCCATGGTTCAAAGGATGGTACTGCCATGATCTTGAGGGGTCAGGTGGTGTTGAACCTCTTGCCCAGCAACACAACATTCCTTCCAAGGAGACTTGATTTCTCAAAGGGTTTCATTGAATTTTTGACACTTGAAGATGACACTGCCATCAGAATTCACCAGCAGTTACTGCCTTTTTATGCTGATGTTACCTGGGACATAAGTACTGTGAACTGTTAAATGAGAAAATTGAGGCATAATGGCCACAGGCACAATATCAATGGATTTGTTCAAGAAAATTGATGGATTTCTCAAAGAACCAAAGTGTAGGGGTTAAACATTGGTTTAGCTGGTGTCATTGAGAATATTGTAGGTTTGGGTTGTACCAAACCTTACACTACTGCTGCCACTGTAATGTCTCAGAGGAATTCATTGGATGTTGGATGAAGAAATTCAAATGGTGTGGAGACAAGTTATATAGTTCTGCAGTGACTGGCTCAGAAACATGTTCAGCACAGGCAGTGTTATATCGAATGAGAGGGAGACTGTATGGAAAAATGTTTACACATTCTGAGCTATGTTACGTGTTTTATTTAATTTTGATGTTTTGTCTGAGAGTAAAGATATGGACATGTAGGAATTGCCTTTCAAACATCCTTCTTGATGATGATGATGATGGTGATGATGTAATTTAAATAGTTATTAATAATTGTCTACATTTGTGCAGCTGTAGAGGATGTGGCAACTGATTTTAGTGTGAACTTATTGCTGTGCCTTCCATTGTGTTATTGACAACAATAATTACTTCATTAACCATCTCTACGACTTTATATTAACACCTGATATCCATTTTTCAGACTATACAAGGTGGTATGTTGTGACCAAGGTAGTCACCTTAAGGCCTTCTGATATTACAAAATATAAACAATTTAAAAAATTACATTATTGAATGACCATAGATTGAGATTTCCATTGTACAATTTATTGAATATACAATAGTTCCAAATTTAAGTGTTAATAACCAAAATTTTATAAGGTATATGTACAAGTAATAATATTCTCATCCCTTCAGTTATTCCATCAGTACTGTACATGTGTTGTAATGCTTGTATCCTGATGTGCAGTGTAGCTGTTGTGTACAGTCTGATTTATGTAGAGAATATGTATGATGATTGTTTATTGGGATGGGATGAAACAACTTTAGTGTTATATTTAAAAGTTTCGACTGTTTATAGCACAATGTATCCTGTTATGCTGATATGCCAGGTTTACATTCACAGTCCCATACTGTCATTGAGAAGATATTTAACATGTTGAGTGAATACAAGAAACAACCCGCAAAAGGTGTTGTGCTTGATGAAAGATTATTATTGCCAAGCTTTAGAATGTAATCAGGTATTCTTCAGTACACAGTCATGTTTAGTTGTGTTCAAGTGGCTGCTTAATTTGATTTTACGTAACCACTTTTACTGACAACCCTGAATTGGTGTGAGAACAGGCATTCTCACCGGTGGGTCATTAAACAGTGATTTCACTCTGTAGTCAGAAATTTTGGTATTGAAGTAGCATGAGTAAGAAATCCTGAAACAAAGTTTCACATTTTCTGTTCTGCAGCACAGCAAGACACATGTGGCATTTATTTCAGGCCATGGTATTGATTTTATTTTCAGGATGTGACACTGAAGTACATTAAGTTAAACTCAACATCAGATCAGCCTAGCAGTGCTGCACGTGGCACATCAGGGCATCCTAAAAATGCTATACATGGCATATCAGAGTATTCTGTTAATCCTGCACATGGCATGCCAGGGCATCCTGCTAATGCTGTGCATGGCATATCAGAGCATTCAGTTGATCTTGAACATGGCACATCGGGGCATCATACTAATGCTGTACATGGCACAACATCAGAGCATTCTGTTGATCCTGCACATGGCACATCAGGGCATCCTACTAATGTTGTGCATGGCACATCAGAGCATTCTGTTGATCCTGCACATGGCATGCCAGGGCATCCTGCTAATGATCTACATGGCATGTCAGAGCATTCTGTTGATCCTGAACATGGCACATCAGGGCATCCTACTAATGCTATACATCGCACAGTGTCAGAGCATTCTGTTGATCCTGCACATAGCACATCAGGGCATCCTACTAATGCTATGCATGGCACAGCGTTAGAGCATTCTGTTGATCCCGCACATGGCACATCAGGGCATCCTAAAAATGCTATACGTGGCACATCAGGGGATCCTAGCAGTTGTGCACATGGCACATCACAGATTCCTACTGATGCTGCACGTGGCACCCATGTTCCGTTGGATGCCCTACAAGTTCATAATGTGCAAATAGAGCCTGCAGTGGCCTTGGATATGGTCAGTGCAATGAAGAACTCTGTTGAACCTGAGCTGGTTGAATCGAGAACAGAAGACATCAGCAGTAAAGAGAAACTTGCAGCACGAGAGAGCTCTGACGGTATACAGAATGCAGAAATGCAGGGAGCAGCATCAGGTTTAGCTGGACTGATGACAACTGGTGGACAGGAAAATGATCTTGGGAATATGGAGGGCAAACAGAGTAGCTCAGATCCACAGAAAGAGGACAGTTCTGGACAGCTGACCGCTCGGACTGGAGCGGCAGCGCCGACAGAGATGGGTGATGGTACTGGCCATGTGGGAAATGGTGTAGAGGATAGGCCTTTACACAAGTCTGTTGTGGAAAAGGTTAGTATTGCCTGAACAGCATAAACATATACATTAGAAACATAAAGGTTGAGGGTGAAGTGTTTCCCATTGGTGTTCCACTTCTTGATGAGTGTAATAATGATATATAAGGACATTACTTTATCTGACATCTCACATCATTCATCACTCAGAGTGTTTTGCATGACTCACCACCATTCCAGTTTGCCATTAGATGGGTACAACATATTGTACTCCAGTGCATTGTGATTAGTATTAGGTTTTTACTGATAGTAGGTACAGCAGGTAGAGGTGTGCACAGGGTGTTGGTGGGGAAGCCTGAGGGAAAGAGACCATTGGGGAGACCAAGACATAGATGGGAGGATAATATTAAGATGGGTCTTCAGGAAGTTGGAGGGGGTCATGGGGACTGGATGGAGTTGGCTCAGGATAGGGACAGGTGGTGGGCACTTGTGGGTACGGTGAGGAACTTTCGGGTTCCATAAATGCGGGGAATTTCTTGACTAGCTGCAAAGTTTACTGGTTAGCTTCTCAAGAAGGACTCTGCTCCATGGAGTAAGTAAGTAAGGTACAGTAGGCACTGGAAATATTTTCTTTCAGCTCATAGACATGTCACATCCAGCAACACTTTGCACATCAAGTGAGGTGATGGGAAGTGGCAAATAGCTGTTGTCAGAACAAATTATGTCTTTATAGAATGAAGGTTTAGTGAAGCTATGGTTTTCAAGAACTGCACGTCCACGGGTGTGTTAGTGTGGCATTGTGCTTGTGGGATGTTGATATTTAATAACAGGTGCACAGCAGTGTCATTTTCATAACAGAGAGAGAGAGAGAGAGAGTGCATGTGTGTGTGTGTGTGTGTGTGTGTGTGTGTGTGTGTGTGCATGCGTGTATGTGTGTCCAAAAAACTCCTGATAGGTCAAGATGATGCCAGACTATTGAATTGTGTAGCGGAGGACTACAGTTGCTACATATGTACAGTATGTGGTGCAGGTTCTGATTTGCTGCATTAACTATTATGACCCAACTGGTACAGAGCAGGATGCATTCTTACTGAATCATATTTGCAGACCAAAATGTCAATAAGGAATTTATATCCCATTGCTGGAAATCAACTACTTGATACCAACAGGTCTGCATGGCATGCCAAGGTCAACTGGAGGTCTGGCGGGGCATAACAGAAGTCAGTAATAACACGTGCATGATCATGTAACATTTGGAGTCATTCAGTACCTCACTCAAGTTTCTGGTGATCACACACTACACATCACATATTCACAAACGCACAGTTCCTGAGAACCTAGACTTAAAGTTTTATCAATGTCTTACTTTGTTTCAGAGTTGGAGACCACAGCCACCCCCTCCACCACTGTTTGATGATGATGATGATGATGATGATGACTGGCTCAGCTGAAGGGAACATACATTTATTGTACATATCAGTTTCACTGTAAATGGTGTGCAGTCTTAAGAAAGATTTGTAAACTGCAGCAACAACACAGACCTCCATTCACTATGCAACTGTACAGTGTGACACACTGCAGTTGCTTGTTAACATTCTTTTTTTTTCGTGTGTTTTGGCCCCATTGGTGAGTAAAAGTGATGCATAATTAGTGTTCATCACAGTGATCAAGCAGGCACTGTGTTGGCAACACTGACAGATTACATAGCCTCACAGCTTCACTGTATTAAATTTAATGGTTTGGCTTGATGGTTCAGAGCGTGGGAAAGGCATGATCTTCACCAACGTGGCACCTCAACTCCATCACAAATTCAGTAGATGACTTTAAATACTGCAGCATATAGTTTTTAGAATAAATTACAGTTTCTGAGTTTTGGTGTGGTAACAGCAGTGTAATGAGGATTTGTGTATTCTGGGATGTGACGCTGCATCGCTGGATAAGTGTTTTCCCACATATCAAAGAAACGTGTTGCCTTCATCTTCACCGTGAACCTCGAAGAAGGAGGCGTCACAATCTACGAAATGTCAGTAACAACTTTTCCAGCTGTGCATTGTCACTTCCCAGAATATACAAATCCTAAATTGTAATTACTACATCTTTAAAGGTCGCCCTCCAAATGAAACTTCCCTTGAAAGAAAAGAAATCTGGGCCTATTTACCTGTGCACAAAATTTTGTAATACCCAGTGTTTGAATATGCTATGTCATATACATCCTGTATGATATTGATTAATATTTTGATACTTCTACCTTAGAAGTAATTGTCACATTTATCTAAGTAAGAAGTAGTGAGAAGTGTGAAACTGGTAAATCGTCTGCTTGCTGCATGAGGAAACCTTTGAAGTATGCAGTGTAATGGCAGCCATTGTCCATTGTTGTATGTTGAGCTATGAACTGTCACTCTTGAATCATGTGACATCTTAACATTATGTCTTTCTCTTTTGGTCAAATGTTATGATAAGTACATACAAAGAATATACAGTAGGTAGGTGTTGGTTAAGATGCTGCCTGTGGCTACCTGTGTTTCAGCTGTGTGTAGTAACAAGTGATACTGAAACAGGAATTTAGTCTATGGTTGGTTGGTACTCTACTGAATCAGTTTTGGTGTGCTGATTGGACTGCTGGTATGTGGTTGACTGTACACAGAAATGTAATACTAAATTCTATAAAGCAGCAATTCATACATTTGTGATGGTACAAGACTTAGTTTGTAATTGAAATGAATTAATTTATTGGCAAGGAAAAGTTGTCTTTATGGAGTAAATGTTCTGCCGAACATGTGCACAGAGGATGTAATTGTTGGAATGAATGAAATTTCTAATAGTACGGGGAATAACAGAAACAAGGAAATAAAACTGGATTGGGGCCCCTCTGAAAAGGCCATTAAGGTGTGAAATTCCTAATAGTGCCATGTCATGTGGACAAATGAAATAATTCCTGTATATGTTCATCACTGTTAGATATTTTTGGAACTAGAAAATCCTTCTGAGGCCAGCATGTTAAAATTTCTTGGATTATATGGTGTTAATGGTATGGATGTAATGAATTGTGATTCAGCTTCATATATATATATGAAAGTGGAAATTTCAGAGTGACAAAATGTACAGTTGTGTATGAAATAGATAAGCATCAGATTTTACTGGATTTTAATGAAGGTGGCTGCAGATGAGTGTGAATTAAATGGATTACTTATGAACTGTAGTTAGCAGAGTTATGAGTGACAAATTGAACATTTTAAATTGTGAAATGTGTGAAAAAATTCACCATAGTTAATCACATCAATATTTTGACAAATCATATGATGAACTGGCAGTAACTAATAATTTCCAATAATAGGACAGATGGCCAGATGTGTTACGGTGAGACATAATTCCTTGCAAGCACTGATATGGAACTGGACTGTAGGCAGATACACAAAGCAATGAGTGGGTAAGTGAATGTATGTAAATATGTAGGCTAGTAGTAAATCATTGGGTAGTGGAGTGAATATATTGCAAGACAGTTGAATGATAAAGTTGATATATGAACAACTGTTTAAAGCAATGGAATCTTGAAGTAATAAATGAATGTATCACCCTCAGTCTTATCCTTGGCTTGTTACCCTTAGCACTACCTTAGAAAATTCCAAGAGCTGCCACTGGACACAATCAACAGGAGAGGTCAAATAATGAACAGCCCGTTTGCTTATGTTTGGTACTTGGGACAGTACTCCACCAGTCCCCATGTTGATGGTGTCAGTGTCGACAAAGAACTTCTCCCCTGGTCGCAGGTAGCCTAGGAGAGTTGCCACACAGTGCCTCTCAGTGAATGGAGAGTGGTCTCTGCTTCCGGGGACCACTTGAATGTCCATTTCTGTTCGCTAATTCTTGTCAACAGCTTAGCTGTAACTGCAAATCTGGCAATGAACCTCCTGTAGTATGTACACAGCCCCAGGAAACTCCTCAGCTGGTGTTTGTCATTCGGTCTTGGCCAGCTCTTCACAGTGTCCAGCCTTTCAGGGTCCATGATTACTCCTGAAGGTGAAACAGTGTGACCCAGGTATTGTACCTCCTTCCAGAACAGCTGGCACTTCTCAGGGTTCAGTTTCAGGTAGGCCTCTTGCAGCCTTTAGAACACCTTCCATAGATTGAATTGTTCTTGGAATGTGACCAATGACAATGACATCATCCAGATATACTAAGCAGGCATCAGAGGCCTCTCAGGACGAAAATCTTAACGAAAATAAGCTCAAAGATAATAATTTACGTAAAGGCGCAACTTAATTTCGGACCATACTTTACACATTTCTCGACTGATTCGGGTGTAATTCGGTATAAGAGGTGTCCACTTAATGCTTTCGATTAAAAATGTTTGCCTTTAAAGTAGGTGCAGTGAAGACCCCTACCGTACACAGAGACGTAAATTAAATGTTGACCGTTTTTAATCAAATTTAGTTGAAATTGGTACAGAATCTTTCTGTAAAACCTTATGGAAGGTTTATAAGGTCTGCAAAAATCGGCGCAGTGGAAGCCATATTGTTAGGGCGTGAATTAATTTCTATCGGGACTTTTCACATTTTTTTTGTCCGATGGGAGTGGAACTCGATAAAAGAGTGTAGCACAT
>Ga0268261_10001415_pt1 | contig 16434 bp, 22 predicted proteins | sample TergutNc150P1_FD_190353 | JGI IMG/M metagenome (GOLD analysis project Ga0268261, IMG submission 190353) | Nasutitermes corniger P1 segment gut microbial community from laboratory colony in Florida, USA - Nc150 P1 (SPAdes) (version 2) | ecosystem: Host-associated > Arthropoda: Insects >...
ATGACCCGATTGAGCGGGTCGAAACATGTAGTCATTTTAGAACAACAATAAAGTAACCTAAGCTTACTAGCTGACATAATTACAGCTGTGTTACGACGGTTTTATTTGCATATGTGTATTGACAATTTTACCTTCAGCACAGCGGGGATGAACAAACTAAAAAAATTACAAAACAATGGAATACCCATGGTGCAGGACTGAATATTTTTTCTTCCACTAGTGTTCTAATATGTGCCTTTCCAATCTCTCACTTCAATTCCTGCATACCTCAAGTCATCAGCATGGGAAAGAGTTTGCCGAAAATTTAAATGTCATTTTAGTTTACTCAGATTAACTGGGTACCTAGCTCTTCGCAACATTCATTGTGTAACTAGACCTGCACTAGTCGATGTTCCTTAGCGTTTGAATTGTTTACCTTAGCTGCGCTCATGGGTTGCAGTAATGCAGCCCTGTTATAATCCTTACAGTTCGGGTCGACAGACAACCTGCCGGCTCTCTTCAATGGGATGTCTACTGGGTACCTGTCTGCACACAGAATGGTCATACTACCTTTCCTAGGTACATAATATATCCATTAATTATCATTAATTTGTGTCCATACAGTATTGGTCAACTGCACGTAATGCACCTCGGATTTGCCAGGAAAAGTCTTCCGTTCTTTGAGTAGTCGCACCGCACATTCTTCTTCTGTTAAGCTGTACGGTAATGGTTTATTTTGCTTACACACGACTTTAGTTTAGCAGTTTCCTTGCGACACTGTAGTTCCTGATCTGAGCTAAAGAAATAATATATCCTTGTCTTATCTACGCACAAAATAGACTTTTCCGTCCTGATGTAAACTAGCTTGTCCTTGTTTGCTTCAATTGGTATTGGTACTAAATAATATGCGTTAAATTCCCCCTTGTCTATCAGCGGTATGCTCACGATGTAACTCAAATTGTCGTTTTGTATGTACACCTGTACATCACACACTTTAAACACAAGGCTTGCCGAGTCTGCGCTCAGTGCAAAAGGCAAGATAGTGTCCGTGCGAAGGATGTCTGGCTCTCCCGTAGAGATTTTAACAGCAATTAGGGAGGCAATAGCTGCGGCTGTACCTTCCCGGCTTGAGCGTGAAGGACACTATCCAGCAACAGATCTACATTCCTTTGTAAAATGGTAAGAGCATTATTTATTTGGGTGATATATTTCTCAATAATGAATTTAGCTTCAAAGATAGTAAGTTTCCCGGCAGTCTCTGAAGATGGTGAGTGCAGATAAGTCTGTATATGTACTGACCCTTGCTTTACCAGTTTATCATTATGTTACATCAGCTAGCGTTACATTCAAAGCTCCCAGAGTAGATTTAATCACATAAACCTGCTGTTTCAGAAGTTCAGTGGTGTTCTCAGAATTACGTTAAAAATGACGGACCTGTTCGTCGTACTACTCGGCGTCATTCTCATCCATATTGCCGAAAAATACCTTACTTATTTCACCTACAAAATTTAGAAGACCACGCCTCCACCTAGACTCCCCATTTTTTGATCCCAATAACATCGGCCAATATTCCTGCTCTGTTTTCTAGGTGTCGGTAACGGCCGGTTACTGAGCTCCTGAATTGATTGCATCCTGTCGAATTCCTAATCTCCATAGAGTTACATAACTTGTCGACATGGCACATATAAGTTCGCAACGAATCTATTTCTATATTTTCCTCTTCCAAGTTGACGTAAATTAGGGTCTTCCACGTGGTGCTGTACAAGATTACTGATGCCCTATCCACATAAAACAGTCCCGGGGATTCTTAAAACTCCTCGAAATGGAAACCCATTCTCCCATAGTTCCCGTCATAGAGAACAATCCAAGCACCACCGGGAGACACAGCGTCCCCTGGACCTCCATATCTGCAAAAAAAATAGTACCTATACCTATCTATACATATCCTGGCAATAAAATGGGTTTTACCTCCCGCGAAATTTAACCTTCACTTCCCTATTCGCGGTTGGCTATGATTTCGCCAACTGTCTTAAAAGAATGGTTTTAACCGGTTGAGGTTAACCTTTGTTGTGTTACGCCCTTTTTTATGATGGCGTTGACTCCGTCCACCGCAAGTACTGCACAGGGCCCTACCCACTGTGTACTCAGCTTCTTTGACGTCCCCCTCCGAACACTTTCATCGAAGAGGACTTTATCTCCCACCTGTAGTGCTATGCGTACTGCTTTCTTATCGTAATCTAGCTTGCTCCTCGCGTTGCTTTGGAACAAGTATTCCCTCGCTATGGCGTGCGCCGACTGCAGCATCCCCTCAACTCACTGACGTAATCGTCAATTGTACCTGGGGTAGGTTGGGCCTACAGCGCGGTCAGGATGCGCGCTCTGTGACCAAATAATAGCTAAAGCGGCGAATACCCTGTCGCCCTATGAGTCTTGAAATTATACACGTACGTGGCGTATATTATCCGTTCATCCCAATCTCGCTGGTCCTCTGCAATATAGTGTCGAAGATACTCGACAAGGACCTTGTGTCCTCGTTCGAGACTGCAATCCGACTCAGGGTGAAACGTGGTCGTTTGAATTTTCTTAATTTGCAGTAATTTGCAAACACTCGCAAAGAGTTCGCTTAAAATGTTCGCCCCTGGTCGGTCAAAATTACTTCGGGGATTCCATACTTTAATACGTTTTGTACAAACTCGCGCGCCACTGTCTCCGCGTCTTGCGTCGGGATGGGGATGGTGGCCAAGAATTTCGTGAAATCGTCCTGGAATGTTAGTATGTACCTATTCCCTTTATTACTTACCCCAGTCAGTCCTACTATATCATATGCACACCTCTCGAAAGGTTGGCTTGCTCTGGTTGTGATTTCCATTGGCGCCTTGCGTCGTGGACTCGAGTTCTTATTCAGTTGGCAAATTCTTACATCGTCTCACATACTGTTCTATTTCACGTTTAATATTCGGCCATTCGTACCTTTTCCTAATTTTCCTAAATGTATTTTTCATGCCCCGGTTTCTTCTCAGGTGCTTCCTTCTCCCCTGTTAGGCTACTAATTCGGCTTAGCGGTCCGCGTTTGTGTTCAGCGCCCCTTAGATATACTACTTCATAGTCGTACTCATCTAGCTTTATTCGCCATCTAAGCAATCTTGACCCGGAATCCTTCATGCTCATAATCCATGTGAGGGGTTTGTGGTCAGTCACCACCGTAAACTTTCTTTCACACAGGTACGGCCTGAAATGCCGCATGCCCCACACAATGGCCAGGAGTTTCTTTTCTGTGGTGTTATAGTTTTTCTAGGCTCGATTCCAGGTACGGCTAGAGAAAGCTACAGGAAGACCTTTACATACTTCCCCTTGTGATAATACCGCCCAAAGGCCTTCCCCACTGGCGTCCGTGGTTAGGAAGAAACTTTGGTTAAAATCCGGATACTATAAATCAGGCGTCCTATCAATTTCCCCTTTAAAGTCTGAAACGCCTGCTCATGCTCCACCGTCCACTCATATACTGCATCTTTCTTTAGTAGCTTTTGGAAGGGTGCCGCTATATGACTGAAATTCGGCACAAACCTTCGGTAGTAGTAAGCATATCACTTAGGACGGGACATTGACCTCTGTAACCTAAACTTGAGCTCCCTCTAGTGACGTCACACGTAAACAAACCTAACTTTCCCCTCCCTAACCCCTTGCTCTCACGCAACAAACATTGCCCAGACAGTATGGCGATAGGACAACATAACTTTAACTTATTATTTACAAACCTAACTTTCCCCATTTTTAGGCCTTTAGGCGATCACGTGACGTCAACAAAGATGGCGGAGAAGCGAATGACCTTCCCTCTCAACCTAAATTTAACTTATTATTATTTTGAAACTTTTGTTATTGTCACGTAATCTATACAGCCCTAGGCGATGTTTGTAAACAAAGTTGGCGGAGGGGTGGATGACCTTCCCTCTAAACCTAACTTTGACTTGTTATTACTTTGAAACGTTATTGTCACGTGATGTAAACAGCCCAGGCGATATTATGTAAACAGTGAGGTAGACAGTGTGACGCCGTGCTTAACCTAACTTTAACTTGCTATGGTAAACAAATCGCCATTTTGAATTTAACCTAATATGGCGGCTAAAGCGGTAAGTTTAAAGGTTTGTTATTATTTTGAAGCCCTGTTATGGTTGCTGGATGTAAACAAAAGATGGCGGAGGGGTTAATGACCTTTGTGCGTAGCCTAACTTAAACATATTATGGTTAATGATGTAAATAACGGCGCCATTTTGATTTTACGGTAATATGGCGGACACGCTCGGTAATTATAGACCTAACTTATTATTATGAATATTTATTATTGCTTTGATGTAAAAAAGGCGCCATTTTGAATTTTTAGACAATATGGCGACTTTCGCGGCAATTTTAAACCTAACTTTGAACATTGTTATTTGAATAACGCAGCCTTGTTACAATATGGCGGCTGGCGGGGTAATTTTAAATTAATGCCAACGTAATTTTAATTTGTTATTGTAATAAGGTGGCCATTTTTAAATAAGACGAGCACACGTGTTATTTAAATTTGTTACTAACCACCATGTTACAATATGGCTACAACTTTAAACTTTATGACACCCGAAGGAGGTGGCTAAAGCGGTAAGATATCAGACTCATAATTGAAAGATTCTAGGTTCGAATTCTGCGGCTTTAACCATCTCTTTTAAGGAAACTATCCCAGGTAATTAGGGTAAATAAAGACACACAATGTTAGAAATATATACAGTTTAAATTTTGGTTAGTAGTTAACTGAGTGAGGTAGACGAGTAGCCTACACTTTGTTGACTCCTAAGCTAAAGTTATGCGAATGGTTTGTATGCCGCTGAGGGTAAAAGTCATTAGCGTAATGTGAATTGTTTACCCCAGGACATTAGACTAATGGAAAAACCTTGTATGCCCCCGAGCCAAAGCCATTAGCTTGCTACTTAAGACGTGTTGCGACTTGCTGGCGCCAGTAGTAAGGCAAGTTAGATAGAATCAGATAAGGATTCTTGGAAAAGGCCATTAAGGAATGCAGCTGTCATACTTTAAAAGCCATTAAAATAAAAATCAGATAACTATTCCTGTAAAATCCATTAAGAAGACAAACAAATTGAAACATGTTCAGAAGGTAGCACTATATATTCAGGGAGTTTAGCTGTAGTGGAATATTCTGGATTGTGTCTTGACAGTGTTTAGAGCCTTTCTACGCTACGCTAATTGTGTGTACCTAAGCTTTAGCAGCCAGCAGCCACAACTGTTACACCTGTTACTGTTAGCAACTTGCGGCTACATCAGCGCTATTTACAACTCTTTAACCTACATTATGCAACAATTACGGCTATTTCAAGTAAGTGGTACCTCTACTATTAAAATATAAAATGGCAAAGAAAATGTTTCTGAATAGACAGAGGGCTATTCGTACTCCTGAGGCATCCTCTGAGCAGAAACAGCACGGCGTCGGAACAGCTACCCTTTAGGATTTTGGACGAGACCTTATAATCTTTTCCAAAATTCAACGCGACCGGGCATAGCTTGCTTATCACGTTTAATTCTCTGGGTGAAGAGCAAGACTCTACTACTTATCTCAAGGAACGCATTACTACACTTACTAATTACCTAGTGTATAAAGTGCCAGATAGAGATTTGGTGGGTTTGAGATTTCGTAATACTGAGAATGTGCAGTATAAGGTGGTAAGCATTAGCTTACGTCGCCGGGACCAGTTTAAGGCAAACGCGGTCTGGAGTATACTTGGAAAGGTTATACAGATTAATGCTAAGTTTGCTCTTACTGACCGACTTGAAGATCATGCTTGTTAGGATGCCTGTTGGTAACGGCCGAGAAAAGACAAAGGGGCGGTCTTTGGACTTATTGCGTGCTATGAAGAGAAGAATTGTTGTGAAGACAGCTTTTCTGTGTTTGGCTCACGCACTAATTATTGCTTTGGCCCAAGTGAATGGTGAACCAAAGTGAACCATATAGACACGGTAAGTGTTTGAAAGAACCTGTTGAAGAACACTTGAAGGCTTCCGGTGTGGATTTATCCAAAGGCGGAGGATTTGAAGAGATTCAATAGTTTCAACAGTACCTTTCGGATTACAAAATTATTGTGTTTGATGGTTGGTACCCTGATAGGGATATGTTCAGTGGAAATTCCCTTTCGGCCAAGAAATTGTACCTCCTATATGATCGGGACTATTGGCATTATAATGTAATTACCAACTTGAAGGCTGCAATGGCAAAGAGGTATATATGTAACGGCCGTGACACGTTATACGACTATATACACAAGTGTAAGAAAGTTTACTTCCTATGTACTGCTACGTCACCCTGTATTAAAGATCAATCCAAGTATTCTTGTACATGTAACAGATGGTTTCTCAGTGAGAAGTGTTTCCAGAATCATCTAATTCTCAAAATGAAAGGGAAGCTAGTCTGTCGGTGGAGACAAGTATGCCGAAATTGTTCATTTTGGTAACATCTTATTCAAAGCATGAATGGTGTAAGAAATTTTGCACTTTTTGTAATAAGAAACAACCTTCGGGCCATTTATGCTACGTGGATCCATTGATACCAAGCAAGCTTTCAAACAAGTATTTGTACGTTTTCTTTGATACGGAGTGCACACAAGACCTTGAAAATTGTGATGGGTCTTTTGAGCTCCTACCGAAACTCATGTGCTCAGCAGATGTGTTCTAAATGTGAACCGTGGATGATGTTAATGTCGATTGTGAACAGTGTGGCAAGCGTGTCCACACGATCTGGCAAGACCCCGTAGGTAAATTTATCAATTATCTTAGACTATCATAGGCCATTCGTTGACAAAATGTATGTAATTTCACACAACTCTCGTTGATACGACGCCCAGTTTCTTCTCAGAAGGTTTTTGGAACTTAGATGGGAGCCGAAATTGATAATGGACGGTAGTAAAATTCTTAGGATAGTTGTGGAAAATTTTTACTTTTTGGATTCGCTGAAGTATTTGCCCATGAGTTTAAAGAGCATGCCCAAATCATTCGACCTGACATGCAAGAAAGGGTACTACCCCCACTTCTTGAACACGGCCAGCTATTTGAATTATGTGGGTCCTTATCCTGAGCCCGAATTTTACGCGGCACACTCAATGTCTGCTTATGAGCGCGCCCAATTTATGCTGTGGCATGAAGAACAGTTGTTTTCCAACAAGGACGAAAGGCTGGCCTATTGCATGGATGATGTGAATGTATTGAGACAGGCATGTTGAGCGTTTCGAAATTTGTTTTTGAAATCAGTTAAAATGGACCCCTTTAGGGAAGCTATAACAATATCGTCCATTAGCAATAAGGTATTCCGAACCATGTTGCTGAAACTTGATGCTGTGTGTATTATCCTGAGAGCCGGTTACCGAATGGGGGATCGTCAGTCTATTGAAGGTCTTCAATGGCTGGCGTATATTGGGCGAACTTGCAAAATTACTCATGCCGGTAATGGGAGGGAAGTGCATTTGGCCGGGGTATCTAATATAAATGTCGACGGGTATTGTCGAAAAACAAGTGAAGTTTTTGAGGATCTAGGTTGTTTTTGGCATGGATGTCTTTGCAAGCCCAATCGACATAAACCCATTGGTAACACTTAGGAAACACTGGAGAACAGATATGAGGAAACAACGGCGAGGTTACAAAAAATGAAAGACGCTGGTTACAATGTTGTTTCGATCGGGGAGTGTTAGTTTAGAAAACAACTGCGTGACACTCCTAGCCTTGAAAATGAACTTTGCTCGCACCCCTATGTAAAGAAAGCTCCTATTAATATTCGGGATGCCTTGTGCTGGGGTTGAACCGAGGTTAGCAAAACATAATACAGAGTATATAATGGGGAAGAAATCCGATATGTGGATTAATCACTCTGTACCCCTATATTTGTAAGTACGGTAAGTTTACGGTAGGCCACTCGAAAGTGTACGTGGGTGCAGACTGCCCCCTGACCGTTTGGATAGAGAGGGTGTTATTAAATGAAAGGTTTTACCTCCTAGGGAACTGTATCATCCAGTTATTCCATACAAAAGCAACTTCAAACTAATGTTACCCTTGTGTTCAGATTGTGCCGACACTGAACCAGGACGACTGTACACACTATGAGGAGCGCTGTATAGTCAGGACGTGGATAGTGGATCAGGTCCGCGAGGCCGTAGACATGGGTTATGGTCTGGTAGACGAGTATGAATTTTGGGAGCATGAAGTAACGTGCTTTGACAAAGACACCAATTCAGGAGGTCTTTTATCAGAGTACGTTAACATGTTCCTAAAACACAGGCAGGAATCATCCGGCTATCCATCCTGGGTTCAAAGTGAGGATGACAAGGACAAAAACATTGAGGACTACAGGCGCGCAGAGGGAATTGCTCTAGACAAGGCATCAATTTCCAAAAATGCAGGGCAACGTACTTTGGCAAAACTAAATTGAACTCAATGTGGGCAAATGGGCACAAAACCAAAACAAGACTTAGACTACAATTGTCACCTCTAATAAAGTTTTACGAGCTTCTAACAAGTCCGGGAACTGAGGTTACAAACCTTATTTTCCCGAACGAAGAGGTAGCATGGGTCTCCTGGAAGTATTTCGAAGACAATGTTACCACGGGAAAAAATGTTAACGTAGCAGTTGCCGCCTACGTAACTACTCAAGCTCGGCTCAAATTGTCCGGGTATTTGAGAAAATTGGGGAAGTCTGTTTTTTTTACTGTGATATTGTTATCTACGTTCAAAAGGTAGACGAATCCCTAAAAGTAACAATAGGGTACTATCTGGGCGACCTCACAGATGAGTTGGAGGAGTTTGTCTCTGGCTCCTTCATAGATGAGTTTGTTTAGGGCGGTCCTAAAAACTATGCGTTTTCGGTAATTTGCCCCTCTACCGGTAAAAGCACAACTAAATGTAAACTAAAGGGTATAACTTTGAACTATGAAAATTCAAAAGTTGTAGACTTTACTTCTTTGAAAAACATGATTCTGGAAGACGCGCCACCGGTACATGTTCACAATGCCAAAAGGATCAAAAGGAAACATGGTGGAATAGTAGTGTCAGAGCAGGAAACTAAAGAGTACAAGGTTGTTTTTAAGAAGCGCAGGCTTATAGACAATTTTAACTCTTTACCATATGGATATTAATAATTTATTTATTTATTTTATATTTATTTATTTATTTCTGTATGTATAGAGGTGTCCTTACACATTAAATTCATTTCATAGTATGACGTTGAAGCTGCAACATCCATTTACATTAAATTTGCAGGTCCTAGTAGTTGTGGTAAATCAACATTTGTAATTAGACTGTTAGGGTGCAGGGAGCAGCTTTGTGACGGTATGTTTACAAATATTCGGTGGTGTCAGTGAAAATAACGCCCCGCATCATCTTAGAAACGTAACATTTGTTAAAGGCGTACGGGAATTTGAAAACCCTGAAAATGTACCCACGCTCATAGTGCTGGATGATTTAATGGACTCTGCTTATTCTACAAAAGATAGTTATTTACCAAAGGATCGCATCATCGTAACATCAGTCTAGTTTTAATTACACAGAATTTGTTTCACCAAGGTCCGTCGTCTCGTGATATTTCATTGAACAGCAAGTATATGGTTGTGTTCAAGAACCCCAGAGATAAGACTCAAATTGTGCACTTGGTCCGGCAGGTTTACCCTGAAAACATTTCTAGTTTTCATAAGACATATCTAGACGTCTGTAAAGATCCACACTCCTATCTGTTTCTAGATTTTACGCTATCAATTAAGTGTATTGAGATTTAGATCAAAGATATTTCCTGGGGAAGATACAGAAGTTTTTGCGGCTGTTGAAGGTAATGAACCGATTGAAGTCACAGTTACACTTTCTCCACGTACTTAATGACGCTAAACACCAGGCCAGACGCGCGTTACTTACATCTACAGATGACGATTAAATCAAAGCCATTGTTGAGTGTCCTATAAACACATTAAATGGGAATCATAAATTAACTAAAGGACAAGGGGACTAAGATGACAAGGGTAAATTAAGTAAATATAAAAATCGTTTAGGAGCGTTGTTAAATCCAAAGATTAGTTTTTAAAGTAAACGGAAACTTTTAGTTCAGAACGGCGGGTTTATAGTTCCTTTACTTACCGGGTGTTATACGAACATTAATTAGCGGTAATAATGAACCAAAATTGGGTTACAACGTATGATTTTAGTACCCTTGAAGTGTGGGAAAAGCGTTGTCAATCACCGTCACCACCGCCTGTTAAAACAATATTAAAAAGTAAAGATCATAGTTGCAATAAATGGACTCGTGCTCGTTTGCATCAAGACCCGTACTTGAAAACTGAAAAAACTTAAACGGGAGCCTATCCCCATTCCAATAAGAGAAACTACACGTAAAAGCAGGGCTTTTATTAAAGCAGAAAAGTTATAGTCGGAATTACAATCCAATTCTCAACCAGTGCATTCAAAGTACATTCATGACGTGTTGAGACGCAGATTGTCACACGATCCTACGGTTGGTATCAAAATGATTCTGATGGTTCTTTTAAAATCGGTAGTTCCAGTTTTAAATATGAGAAACACGTGTTTGTAGATGGCAAAAAGTACTAGGCAACACAGGGCCTCGGGGAATTACTGACAAAGTCTAAACCTGATAAAAACGTGGTTACTTTTCAAGACAAACAGACATATAAGCAAATACACTTAGTCTAACGCGCATAGAGTTAATTATAGCCCCACAGGTAAGATCAAAGCGAACAAAGGAACCAAGCATACGCGCTTTTTTCCACACTCTTTACTGACTAAAAGGAAGTTCCTTGGGAATCTGTCTAATGTCTCTAGGTAAAATTTATTACAATGCTAAGCACACAGCGGGATTTAGTTCAGCAGAAAAGTTAGTAAATGCCGCTGAAAGTAATAAGAGAAATGTCGAAGAGTGGCTGTCAGGTCAAGACACGTACACTTTGCATAAACCAGCACGAAAAAGATTTCCTCGAAATCCATATACCATTACAAATATTGACGATGTTTGGGAAATTGATCTTGCGGACTTAAGTTGCTTGTCGAGATACAATGATAAATACAAATACCTCTTAAATGTAATAGACATATTTTCGCGATACGCCTGGAGCGTACCTCTAAAGGACAAGACCGGCAAGTCAATTGCAGCGGCTATAACAACTTTATTTTAAAATAGAAAGCCCATTACTATACAATCAGATAAAGGCACAGAGTTTGTTAATGCAACTGTCCAACAGTACTTGAAACGTCAGGGAGTCGATTTTCATACTACTCACAACTCTGATATAAAGGGGGCTGTTATTGAGCGATTTAATCGAACTCTAAAGACAAAAATGTATAAATATTTCACTAAGAATAACACATACCGCTACTTGAACGTTATAAATAGCCCTCTAACAAGTTACTACAACGCTGTCCATTCCACAATAGCCATGCCTCCGAGCAAAGTGTCTCCCTCGAATATTTATTCTGTATGGCAAAAGGTAAATAGCCTGCGGGCCAAAATTCTTCGCGGACGTGTCAAGTTTAAAGTGGGCGATTTTGCAAGAATAACGATGCGGAAGGTAGCTTTTGCTAAAGGTTAAGAGCAGACATTTTCAACAGAAATATTTAAAGTTGTAAACGTTATTACACGCGTGCCACAACCTGTTTATGAACTGCCAGACTTGCAAGATCGTGGTATCGAAGGGCAATTCTACAACTACGAACTTGTTAAAGTCACTGTATCACGTGAAACTTCGTTTCAAATAGATAAAATAGTGTGCAAACGTAATAAAAACGGTATTATACCACATTTTGTCAAGTGGAAAGGTTACGGCGAGAACTTTAACAGTTGGGTATAGGCGTCCGATAATAAGAAAATATAATGAATAATTTTTACGTAACATTACCATCAGACAGTTCCGGTTATTATTACCCTGCAAATACAATAGCTAATTTTACAACTAAATTAGCCACACCACTCGAGTTGCAGCATAACAAATGGGAAGTCGGTTTAGTAGAAATATCGTATCCTAATGGCTACAAAAAAAGTTTCTGACAATACAATCTGTTTAGATTCGCAAGAGGTCATTTTTCCTCTTAAAGACTATGAATCTATGCTTGATACTCTTACAAATATTCCTCATTTGTTGGATCCGTCTAAAAAGGAAATGTTTGTCTATATTTAGTGAGTACATATATTAATATATAGAAGAACCGAGTAAACAATTGTTTAATTCGTGCTACGGGGAAAATTCCGTTAAAATTGATAATCATATAGTATCTCACTTTTCTGCCCGTTTATATAATGGACAGGAAGATTTAGCTGAAACAATTATGACCCCGCTAATTGTCATACTTCTGGAATAACTGTATCACTAAAAGATAACCCTGATTTTACTACACCAAAGCCTGTTTATGTGTATACAGATATTATAAAACCAAATTTGGTTGGTGATTCTTACGTTAAACATTTAACGACACTACATTTTCCTTCCAGTACAGGATATCATAGATTTGACTTTCCTTTGTATAGAGCTGTAGAACAATCGTTTATAGAGTCCATTATCATTCGTTTAGTTACAAAAAATGCAGAAGTTGTGCTATTTGAAGATAGCGATATCCCTTGCGTTGTAACATTACACTTTAAAAACAAGTCCCCGGCGCAGTAAAACTCAGTATACAAATTAAAATGGATCGATATACACGATACTATTTTAATCAAAGCGGTGGTGGCGGTGAGGTGGATCCTGTTTACAAGGAAAGTTTTAGGGTTCAGAGGGGAACAGCATAGGGTCCTTCTTCAGGGGACTCTTTCGTTTTGTTAATCGCTGTTGTATTCAGGAGCAAAGGCGGTCGGAAAAGAGGCTTTAAAAACAGGTTCTAATATAGTAACCGACATGCTTAATAAAGAACCGGAACAGCCTGTAGGCAATACTTTTAAAAATCGATTTATTGAGGCAAAAGATAACCTCGAACAAAAAATTAAAAAAGTGACGGGACCTAGCCTTAGTTTAAAAAGAAATCGCAAGTTTAAAAAAGCTCATTTTCACAGTAAGCGCAGAAAGATAAAGGATATTTTCACAGAGAAGCAGTAATGGAGTGCCTAAAATAGGGGCTTAATATTTTTTTTAAAACGCAGCATACAAACATCCATCGTAAAGAGCCACACCGTTACATATAAATCCTTAGCGCCAGCTGACAATCCTACGCAGTTGGAATTCAACTGTTCCGGCCATAGTGATTATGATATTGATTTAAATTCTGTACGTCTACTGTTACGCATCAAACTAGTGAAAAATGTTGGATCAGATTAAGTAACATTAACAACCTTCCATGTTAATTCTCTAAGTATCTCGATAAACGGCAAACCTGTTACTCAGTACGAGGCAAACTATCATTACAAGGCTTAACTTGAAAAAATTTTTAAATTATTGTTCTGACGATTCTGGTACAAATTTAGTGTCTAGCCTCTGGTATCTAGATTCGTCTCAAGAACTCAAAGACAATAATTGTAACACTGCCCGTTTAAAATACATTGGTAATAGACTGTTGAACTGTATGGACGACTACATGCCGATTTGTTCAATTCCGATGAAATGTTGATTAATGGTGTTGATATGAAAATTAAACTTACTCGTACACTAGAAGCTTTTTTTATTGGCACCTAACGATGATACAAAAGTATGTATCAAACTTTAAGACGCTACTCTCTTTATCACTCATTTCGAACTGAAACTCCCTCTACTCTTAGCTCACAATAATGTTTTAGCTTTGAAGCGTAAAGCACACTATCCTGTCACGCATACCCAAATCATGACTTCTAGAGCGAGTTCTGGGACTCAGCAAATCTCTATTAATAATGCATTCCTTGGGCCGGTGCCAGACCGGATTCTTATAGTTTTAGTTTAAAATGCAGCATTTTTTGGCTGTGCCAGTACGAATACCTTTCACTTTCACCATTATGACATGACAAATCTTGTGCTCTATGTAAATGGAGTTCAACATGTTTCGGAACCCCTTACAATGGATTGTTCTTCACCCTTTGGAGGTACAAGAGCTTACGAAACATTAATTTCAAGTACTGGTATCCATCACGATGATCGTGCTCAAATGAATCCACTAGAAATGTTTACAAAGGGTTTTTACATACTAGGGTTTGACCTGACACCTGACACAGAGGCTGATGAGGAGCACGTAAGCTTACCTCGGCATGGAAATGTGCGCATTGAAGCACTCTTTAAAGAACCACTGCCCGAAACTGTAACATGCATTTTGTATGTTGAATTCCCCGGGCACATTGAAATTGATTATTCTAGAAACGTTAAAGTAGAATGAATACCATTCAGATTCATAAAGTTTTAACAAAACATGTAAAATATTTTCAAGGGGTTTACCCTATAGTTCTTTTACCATCCACACTTATAAATTCTTCAATAATTGTCATTAATCTTGATAAGCATTATATGCCCGGTTCGCACTGGGTAGCTGTTTGTTTCTCCGATTCTGGGTGTGCCGAATATTTTGATTCGTACGGCCTACCACCTTTCAAGTATGAAATCGTGGCATACCTACAGCGCCACTCAATTTCTTGTACATTTAATCGCCACAGACTACAGGGTTTAACTTCGAATGTCTGCCGACACTACTGCTGTCTCTACAGCCTTCACAGAGCCCGACGACTATCCACGACGTCATTTGTCAACATGGTTTTACCTGCTCGCTACACCTGCAATGATAAAAGAGCAGTACAAATGTTTCGCGCTCAGTTTCGAAAGTGTCCTGCTTGCGGCCGGTTGAAGCAGCAGCAGTCGTGCAAATCGCAGATATAAATAATTGTACGTACACTCAAACTTATCAGTCTACAATGTCACTCATAGTGATTGATTTCACTTTCTTGGAAGGGCGGGATTATGAAATCGTTGTTAAAAAGCTGCCAGTTGCCGACTCTCACATTAATTGTGTCTCGTCATGTCTTTAAGAGACCTACAGATGAGAAGAAGTACCTATGTTTAATGCTAGGATGAATCAGGCTATTGGCCATGGGTGTAACTGGAATGATGGTGATGTTCCATATTCAGAGCTGGAAACTGTGCTACATCGCGAAGTATCACCTGCTGTAGCAATTTATTGCTTTGGACCTCAAAAAACAAACTTTATTAGCGGTCTCATCGACCGGAAAGATATTGATATTACTCAGCTAGGTTTCCCTAAACTAGCCGACATTAGTCTGCCTGCCATCAGCTGCATGTTCGAATGTCACAAGTCCAAACATGTTTGTGCATTGCGAACAGCCTATTCATTAGCTCAGTGGCTCAACTATTACATTCTTAGTCTCCAATATGCAAAGTGCCCGCCTCAGCCTGGTTATCATTAATGATTCTAGATGACGGGGTTGCTTCGTTGCACATACTATCTCAACGAGCAAGAGACAAAGTGTCTCCATCTACCTCAATAATGACGACCTCAAACCACAAGTGAAAATTGGAACTTCTTCTGGTCATGCAGTGGTTAATTCTGGTAAAATTCAAAAGTGATATACCCAAGAATGAATTGGTGACTCCCAACATACCCTGTCAGTGTACTGTGGACGATATATACGCATTAGGAGTGAGAACACTCAAGTGTATCTAAGTTAAAAAATTGGTCGCAATTGATGGACTTGGCAAGTGGCTGTATAGACAAAGAAGTCATCAAATACGGCAGACTACAAGATGAACTTTTAGAGTGGCGTAAGAAGTGTTTTGAATCCAAATCCTTTCGTACCCATCCAGAAACAAATGCCATTGATTTCAATACATTGTGGAATGAAGTAAAGTATAAAAACAGTTGTTTTTCTGATGATAACTAAATGGTTATAAGTGTGGAAATAAAAGATTGTAATAAAATTAAATTGTATGTATATTTATAAATATAATTGTACTTTTAATTAAAATAAAAACAACCAACATTGTATATATTTGTAAAAATGTAAAATTGTCTTTATTTACCCTAATTACCTTGGATAGTTTCCTCAAAAAAGAGATGGTTAAAGCCGTAGGATTCGAACCTAGAATCTTTCAATTATGAGTCTAATATCTTGCCGATTTAGCCACCTTTTCGAGTGTCGTATTAAGTATAAAGTTGAAGCCATATTGTAACATAGCGGTTAGTAACAAATTTAAATAGCGCGCAAGTCCACGATATTGTAACATGGTAGTTAGTAACAAATTAAATTTGGCGCATTAGTCGCCATATTGTAAAAATGGCCATCTTATTCAAATAGTAAATGTTTAAGTCAAGTTTAAATAACGCGCGTGGCTGCTATATTTAAAAATGACTGTCTTATTTAACCCTCTATAGGGCCGTGTGACTTTCAGGTCACGTCCAATTTTAATTTTTTTTCTGGCATGCTTTTGACTTTGTTCCTTCAGAAACCAAAGTTGGAAGAGAGCTACAACCTTCTAC
>Ga0268261_10001416_pt1 | contig 16432 bp, 9 predicted proteins | sample TergutNc150P1_FD_190353 | JGI IMG/M metagenome (GOLD analysis project Ga0268261, IMG submission 190353) | Nasutitermes corniger P1 segment gut microbial community from laboratory colony in Florida, USA - Nc150 P1 (SPAdes) (version 2) | ecosystem: Host-associated > Arthropoda: Insects > Digestive...
CGTTTTTGGCTGCCGGCAGCTGCGATGGTTGAGCCATCGCAGCAGCCGGCAACCAAAAACGTATGTAAAACCAGAGGTTGCAATTACAGTTTTTGAGCTCCTGATGATGGGTGGTGTGTCGCCCGAAACATGTTGAGCAATTAAGAAACACTGGAATAATGAATTCTACTACACGGTCGCATCTTGTTGGTTCTTTCTATGAGATTTATATTACAATGCACGGATCCATGAACATCATGACATGTTTTGCTTGCACTCAGAGTAAAAAATGTCAGGTTTCAATCCTTATGCCAATATTACTTTCATCACTGATGGCAAGTGTGTCTGTTAACTGTTGAAGGTCCAGTAGCTATTATACATACCATCAGGTTTAATAATTAAAATTTCTACATTCTGCCCACACAGTGCATACAGTTGTTATGTACAGTACTGAGAACATACAGCATTCATTTCCCCATACATTATTAAATGACTGGTTTGTATAACTCAGAGCGAGTGTCTTTATTGCAAGAACAACCTGAACCTTAAAACATAATTCAGGTTAATTTTGTCCTTAAAAAGGTTAAATTTGGTCTTGCAATAGTCAAGCTTTTTGACACGAGTAAAATATGTTGTTTACACACACACACACACACACACACATTTGTACTGCCATATGTCACATATGCTTGGCATGCAAATTAAATCATTAGCATACACAGCGCCACAGAAAAGTAATAGCTCGGCATGCCATCATCAGTATTATTTCACTTTTGAGCCCAACATACTCTACTTACATGAGCTCTACTCATGGATCTTCAATGTTCTTTCACCATCAAAATATTACTTGACAAGGCTCAAAATGTTGCCATTTAACTTCAAATTCACTTTGTAACAGTCCAATATTTTGCAAAAGTAAATGAACACCCCATGTGCATTGAAAAGATTAATTAACAATATAACAAGTTTATGAGTTTGAAAGTTTTAAAGTGCAGTATACACCAGTGCTTAAATGTAACTTGCTTTTAAACATCTTTCAAGATGCTCTTTCTTTTTATCTATTATGTTTATGGCTGAAATAATATACAAACCATTCTACTTGCTTTTGTCCTGTTTAAAGCAGAGTAGCACTATAATATACACACCAGCTCCTCATCCCAAAGAAGGAATACATTCCTTAACAAATATAAATTTCTTATTAAACTAAAAGTAATATAAATACAGTACTCTACAATGAAACAGATATATATAGACAGTACTGTGGGGTAAATATACAAGGTCCAGAAGCCATGCAACCTGTACTACTGTCACACTTCCTTTATACAGAAAATACAAATATTTAAAGTACATACATATAGCAACACTGGAACATGACAAATATGCAGTGACCATGAGCTGTCCACAAGCTGCAACATTATTTATAGCATCCAAAGTGGAGATGGGTACTGTTTACTAGTGGAAACTATGTTCATACAAAGTACTGTAGTATATCTGTAAACACTCAGGCTACCCACATTCATTAAGGAATGCTTTTCCAAATTCTCGAGTTTCCAGTAAGTCAACAGTATGCCATCTCAGCAGTAGTTTCTATAAAACAGGCAGCATCAAAGACAAGAAGCAATATGGTTGCCCTTCCATCCTGAGCGGTGAAACACTGAACAGAGTTCAGTAACATTTTTTTGCAATCACCAACAGCAAATCAATTATAAAAACTGTTGGTAAGCTGGACTATGCTACAGAAGTGCACAATGGGCTACAAAGTGTTGATTTCCATAAAGCAAAATATATTGTGCCATTGCACATTACCATATTTTTGGTCCCTTTTTCTTTTAGACACACTGTGAACACTAAATGTGACCAGACACTGATTACACATTTCATCCTTTGACTGAGTGAACATGACAGAGACTGCCGGTCACTGCAAGATGGAGCACACCGCACAACCAATACCAAAGTGGCAAATTTATGAGAGTCCTTTCGTGACTGCATACTGTCAAAGAATTTTTGGGCACCAAAATCTTCAGACTTTTCTATGCTAAACTTCTTTTCACTGCATTATTTAAAAAATAATGCTCACACAGTCCCCACACCATCAAACAACTCCAACAGAACAGTGGAAAGTGCATATGTGCTGTACCTACAGATATTATTCACTGTGTCTCAGCAAACAGAGATTTTACATCCTTCTTCATTGTAATACACATTTATTAATCTTAGAATAAACGTTTATTTCAATCAAGAAGGATGTAAAATCTGACATGTATGAATATTACATCCCAGAAGGTAAGGGGGGGAAAAAAATTAGACATCCTTGTGGGTTGTACATTTGACTCGACCTGTTTATACAGAGTCCTTATTCTATTTGCCACATGGTCACACGTTGCCGCTACTCCACTGCATGTGTGGATGGTTGGCTCAGTGGGCTAAATAAGCCAACAAGAATAGCAACTAGTAGTTGTAAGATAAAATAATGACTTTAGAGTAAGTATACCTATACATAAAACAAACATCAATTAATTTTTAAATAAACAGTATGAATTAAAACAAACAGGGTACAAAAAAGGTAAAAAAAAATGAAGGAGAAAAATGAGTGGCAATATTCAATGGTGGGCAAGACTGGCAACAGACACAAGAACATTCTTACTATACCAAAAATTCACCATCAGAAAAGGAACAAAACTTCTCATATGTGTTACCTTGAAAATCTGTTAAGTGAAACTTCATGAGACAAGTAGTTACTCTGCTTTAAAATTACTGGCATTCTTCCCTTTGCTAGGATTCTAACCTGGAACAACTAGTACTGTTGGACAAATTGTTACACAGGTTTCAGTAATAACCTGTTTTTGAAACACTGTTGGCATCATAAACAGCAACTAAAGAATACTCAAATGCATTCCCTTCTGTTCCCTCTTCAGTGTGACAATAACCAAATATTCCTTAAAAATGGTAGTAAACTTTTCTTTCTTGCTTTTTGTCTTTGTAAATCACATGTACAGTTCTAAAAAATGCATTAGTATTTATTCCAGCTAAATGATATTAATTAATTCAGATCATGAATACTGTATATGTGTTATGGCAGTACATAAGTTCCAAAATTGATTTAGAATGGTGGAAACTAAAAATCTGTATTTTGGCACTGAAATTAAATTGATCACACAGATTCCAAAAAATTAAATCTGGTAACTTGCACACAAGAAAATGCCAAACTATACGTACGTAGGCCTACCCAAAATTTCCGAGAATTTGAATATACTGCGCAAACCGTAGTGCTACGAACTTGAGCCGCTAGGTGTCACTTTTTGTATCTTTCGACCAACAGTCTGGCAACTGGCTTCTTTGTAAGTGCACGGGTTTCTGAGTTTTGGCTGTTTTCTTTACACCACTGTCACGAGTGTTTGCGTTTATTGAAATGGCGGGAGTTAAGGAGCAAAGAACTTGCATTAAATTTTGCTTCAAGCTCAACAAAACTGCAGCTGAGACCCACCGAATGCTAAAGGAGGCCTTTGGTGAGCAAGCTTTAAGCCATGCAAGAACATTTGAGTGGTTTAGGTGTTTCAAAGATGGCTGGGAATCTGCGGAAGATGACAAATATTCTGGTCGACTGTCCACATGCACAACTCCAGAAATGATTGCAAAAGTGCGTGAAGTTATCCTAGAAGACAGAAGACAGACTATCCATGAAGTTCCACCTGGTCAGACTGTCAATGGGAAGTTTTACTGTGAGGTTTGGAGATGATTGAGGCAAAATGTGAGGTGCAAACGGCCTGAGATGTGGAAGAATGGAAACTGGTTGTTGCACCATGACAATGCGCCTGCACACACCTCGCTCGTTGTGAGGGAATTCCTCACAAAAAATAACGTGTCCACTGTTCCCCACCCTGCCTACTCACCTGACCTGGCCCCCTACGATTTCTATGTGTTCCCTAAAATGAAACTCCAGTTGAAAGGGCGACGTTTCACCCCCATTGAAAAGGTCCAAGCAGAATCACAACAGGTACTAAACACGCTAACGCCGGCAGACTTCAATGAGTGCTTCCAAAAATGGCAAAATTGCTGGGATCGTTGTATACAAGTCCAAGGTGACTACTTTGAAGGTGACGGTGGAAATTAGGACTTAAAGTAAGTATTCATGTTATTATGAGCAAATTCTCGGAAATTTTGGGTAGGACCTCGTATATGCATTTGTGTCCCTTATAACTCTCACAGGAAATAAGCATATGATCAGTACTTCAATAAACACGTATAAAATAATTTCAGAAAATAGGTAACAAACACGCTGATGTTAAAAATGTTATTCTGACCTTGAAGTACACACACAGCACATGGATAGCAGATAGTACATATCACACCCCCCATATAGTCACCACTGACATTTAAGCATTTATCCCACCATGGCACCAGGCTTGTAGCCCAATACAGAAGAAACCAGTACCCAGTGTTGTGGTGAGGAAGTGACAGCCTGCTTCATGTCACAAACAACTTACCAGCCAGGTGCTTCTTAAGGGGTCCAAAGAGTTGGAAATCACTGGACATGAGACAGACATGCAGGAAGCATGGTCCATAACCTTCCAGCCACATCACCGTAATCAGTCACAAGTCTGGTTGGCAATGGGGGAACCAGTGATTTCCATCTCTTTGGACCCTTTAAGAAGCACCTGGCTGGAAAGAAATTTGCAGCAGATGCTGACATGAAGCAAGCTGTCACCTCCTACATAGACACTTGACACCAATTTCTTCTATGTGGAGGTCTGGCACATACCATCAGCTACCCATGTACCACGTACATATCGAAAGTCAGAATAAAGTTCTTGCCATCACAGTGTTTGTTGCATTATTTTCTGAAACTTCGTTGCATAAAATAATTATACTGTGCCATACATTTGGTTCCTGTACTTTAAACAATATAAGTTTTTTTTTTTTTAAAGAAAGCTGGTGTATACCCAGTAGGGATGTGTTTAAAATATGCCACTTCCTTACCCCAATTTCCCAGCACTAAATGTGCTACATAAATTACTTCACAAAGTCGATGTACCTCTAAATATATTTTTATGCTACAAAATTTCAAAATTAACCCTTTGCCCATTCCATTTAAAACAGTGTGCTGACTCCTACTCCTGGGTATTTCACACTTAAACTAGATCCTGAAAGGGCATGGCCCTTTTTAAATTAATGTGCTACTGTATTAAAAGGAGCAAAGGGTTAAATTCAATAAATGTTTCCATACATCACAAATACATTTAAATATGGAGAACATACATTCAAACCAATATGCTCATGCAACTGATCACATTTTGAAATTAAATCTGGTTACTGTCAGATTTGTAGTAGCAGCGTATTGTTACATATGGAATCCCGAGCTCGAAGTTATCACGGGGCCAATATTTGAGAACTGGCGTTTGATGTGGTTGTTCATCCTTGACAGAGAAGTATGCAAACAGTACACAGGCTGTATATGAGGCAATAAAGATGAACACATGCCAAAATGCATGCAGGTACGGGAAGTTTATGGCTGACCACGCATCACAGAACAAACGATCATTGATCCAACAGGTTACAGCCAACAGCCAAATGGCAGCACAACGAATTCCAAGACGGTACACACGGCTGCATCGGCACCTGATAACAAGCACTTAGTTTCTCAATATTATATCTTGTATGCAGATTGTACTTCTAACCCATTAGTCAGTTTAGTCTAAACAGCATATGTTAAATTTTCATAGTGAACTATAAAGAAAACAAAAAACTAAGAGAAAGAAGGAAAGAGTAATACCTTCAAATATGGATTACTTTTAAACACAACCTAGCATGTATTTAGCCTAAAATGATAAAAAATTCATAAGGAAATACCATTATGTGTACAAAACCCCTAGTAATTTTTCATCAAGGAAACAATGAATATGACAGGCAATGTACATATAACACAATAGTGAGTCTCATTCATGTAATCAATGTTGGCAAGGAAAAGCAATAGGTATTACACATTCTGAGTACATGTCTGTAGTCTCAGTTAGTCAGCATGCAAAATGCATGCACCATATCATATTGTCACCTGTGTCCTGTCCAGTTCTACCTTTTATTTTTCCACATTATCTCATTACACAATTTTCAAAAAAATGTATTGAGCATACTATGTGTGTTGTGTTCTTGATATATGGTTGGCCGTGCATCATAGTATAACTTTTTTATTATTACCAACTTGATACACAAATTTCTTGTTCATTCACATAAATTATATAAAATTAAATTCCTCTACATGTTCCGAGCGCAATACGCTCATCATCAGGAGGTCGACGCAAATTGTACATATGCAGCTTCTGGTATCATCACTCTCTGCAAGTGACTGTCTTGTGCAACCGCTAAGTCCTTCCTTAGTGGTTGCACAAGACAGTCACTTGCAGAGAGTGACGATACCAGAGGCTGCATATGTACAATTTGCGTCGACCTCCTGATGATAAGCGGATTGCGCTCAAAACATGTAGAGGAATTTAATTTTATATAATTTATGTGAATGAACAAGAAATTTGTGTATCAAGTTGGTAATAATAAAAACGTTATGTGTGATGTGATTCTCTCTACAACTTTTGTGTGACACATTTCATATTCTAAGAAGAATTCAGTAAGATATTATCATAAATGTACATAGGTCTTAAGGCAAAGTACACCTTATTAAGGTCAGACTTTAATCAAACTTGAATTTTCTCCACAGGTTTAAAAAAATTCTCAAATATCAGATTTCATAAAAATCCATCCAGTGGAAGCCAAGTGGTTCCACATAGACAAACAGAGGGGTGGACTGTCACAACGAGGCTAATAGCCACTTTTTGCAATTTTGTGAATGTACCTAATAACAAAAGAGTGCTGCAGCTACACATCACAGTCACTTCATTTAAGAAAATGAGATGACAAAAGCTTTGAATTAGCAACTCTGAATATGACCAAAAAATGGAAATATTGACATGTATATGTCTTAGGGCTGGGGGTCTATTAGTCAAGTTTTCACCGACAGTTGACGTCATTACGCACATGCGCAACACGTAACATTGCAACACGAAGGAGCCATAATAAGACATATACATGGAACGATGTTATTCCTTTAAGGGAAGAATTGCTACGTTTTGTTGTTTACCTCTCCACTACATGCCACATGAGAGGTGTGAAATATCTTTTATTCCCAGTCAACAACTGTCATCTGCATGTTTATACTAAAGACATATCATACCCAGACGGAGTGATCTGCTGTAGCTGTCAAAGAATTAGAGGATCATGAACTATGGGGTAATAACTATGTAAAGGTTCAAAGTAAACCAAAATCTGTGATTAAAATGGAATCAATCACAGGACATATATATTCACTGTCTGTCTAGCTTATGGCCAATTTACTTTTCCCTTTAACTCTTAGTGATTACTATATGTCAGCGGTGGCCACAACATAGCTCGCACATTACCAGTTTGACTCATACAATTGGTCTGTAAATCTAATAACCTGAATTTCTTATATAGAACACTCTAAAACAGACCATCAGCACATCTAAAGGACTCCCAACAAAGAGTAGTTCCCAGTGTTACTAACAGAAAGTGCCTGCTGCACTTTCTGAGGTGGATGGCAATGTTGTTCCTAGATGCTATTCTTGATGATTAAAGATATGGTTCTTGCCAAATTTGCCTCCTAAAGTGTGCCTCCAAAAGCTCATCTAACTGGCCACCCCTGCTACATGCTCCGCCAGGTTTTTAACTTTATAAATTCTGCATTTTGTCCACACAGTTTGTTAATGCATCCACAGATTTCTACAACAGGCAACCACCAAGCCCCTAAACAGCTTTCACTGAATGGTCTATCTAATGGAAGCAAACTACATTCACTGTGAGGTAGGAATAAATCTTTATATAATGCGGAGTAATCTTAGTCCGAAAAGAGTTCAACACATTACAACAGTAGCATATCTACCATGATCAATTCTAGGGTGGAAATGGGTTTCAGAACTTACAAAACTAATTTACAACACACTCGCATATAGTATTAGGCTTTTAGGCAACAAACCCTTCCTTTGCAAATAAATTTAATTGAAAAACAATAGTTTTACCATATCCCAACATATCTGTGTCAAATCCTGAACCTGTAGCTCTCTGTCCTTTCATCAAGTGTAATGCTGGCTACAGTTAAACTCTCTTCATACCTGAACAATGTATATTAGTATCCTCACATACATTACCTACCCACCTAACTTACCAACCAACCAACAAACCAGTCACCTATCTACATATTTAACTAAGTAATTAACCAACCAACCAGCCCAATGAAGCAGAGCCCTTCTTCAGAAAATAACAGGTCTTCAACTAGTGAAGGAATTCACCACAATTTATGGAACCTTGGGATTCATTACCGCATTCACAACAGCTTACCACCTGTCCTTATCCTAAGCCACATCAATCTAGTCTATGCCCCCCCATCCCATATCTTGAAGATCCATTTTAATATTATCCTCCCATCAACACCTAGGTCTTTTAAGTAGTCTCTTTCTCTCAGGTTTCCCCATCAAAATCCAGTATGAATATCTCCTTGCCCAGTCCATGCCACATGCCCCAATCATCTCATTCTTTTTGAACTGACCACCTGAAAAATACTTGGTCAGGGGTAGACATCATAAATCTCCTCATTATGCAGTCTTCTCCACTTCCCTCTTAGGCCCAAATATCTTCCTCAGGACACCATTCTAAAACACCCTCAGCCTATGTTCCTCACTCAATGTGAGAGATAAAGTTCTACAACCATATAAAACAACACATTTAAACTTTAAATTTTTGGATATCAAACTGATAGACAAGGGATTCTGCACTGAATGATAGCAAGCATTCCCTGAGTTCACAGTTTTAAGTCCAATGTACAATGTGGAAACATAACATAGGAAAGTCAATTTAAAATCCTAGCAATGTTATGCAGTCAAACCCCAATATAGCACTAACATCTCACAGCAACCCATGAAATTCTGTGAACAAAAATTCCCTATTATAAAGTATTTTGTTCTATCGCCACTCTCAATATACAATCACAAATTGTGGTGAACAGTGACATTATATTAAACTTTGATCATATATAAACACTGCAGTAAGATAGAGCACAACCAGCTGAACAGCTTTTCATGGCAGAATCTGTACCACGTAGGTGCCATCAAACATATGAACATTTCAGCTCATACAACATATTCTGCAATTTAGCACTATTAATATTTAATTACCAAAATCCAGGTCCCCAGTCGAGAATACGGAACTAATGTAAATGCCGAGATCTTACCGTTTAAGCTCATGAATTAAAAGAAAGAATGCAGGCAGTCCCAAAGTCATGAGAGCAAACGCATTGGCGGCTGGATGTAAGACAGCCAACCCTGTGGCAAGAATTGCTAGAACTGTGGTAGCCATGCTGAAGAGCTTCCTGAAATCCAAACAATGTCTATAACCTCTCACAGTGTAGTGAAGTTGTAAAACAACAGTATATTGTGCCATAAGACTGACTGAGTGAAATGCAAAAACTTTAGCACAATGCACAGTATATGAGAATATTAATGTTGTTGAATTTTACATGTCTTCAATACAAATATTTATTCTCCGCTGAGCTTTACAAGCACGGTATAATATATTTTCCCATGACTCACCTATCATTTTGAAAACAGTATGGAAAGAATCTTCTTGGAAAAAACATGGAAAAGGCAGCCATGAACACCCACAGTATGGCTAATTCATCTAGCAGCTGACCAATGAGGCTCAGTGTAGCATGAAAATAAGCAGAACTCATTCCCACCACCATCAGCAAGATCCAGATCACATGGATGGCTGGATTCACAAAACGGCCGTATTCTCGGAACAGATGCATCAACACAGGAGGCAGCAGGAAGAAGAGAACATTGCTGAACTGCATAATCACAACGGTAGAAAAATTAAACTTCAATTTTCATTATTTGAATTGAATGCCTACACTGTAAATACGAAAAACCGTAATAATAACAGCATTATTAACAATAACTGATGCATGATATTGTACAATCTGATTGGTGTTCTCAAGGTGTCAAAACAGGGCTATACCAAACCTGCTGTCAGTTTTGTCCCCCCCCCCCAACTGTCTCATACCCAGCTGTAAAAAAGTATAAGTGAAAATAATTAATAACTATGAACCCAAAACTTGGCATAACTCTTACCACTCCAGCTGTGATCCTGACCCATACAGGGTCCTCACATCCAAGTGCCATATATCACCTCAATTTTCCATTCCTTATGTCATTCAAAATAATCTGTCCAGGTCCCAAGCTCTATATTCCATTTCATAACACACTGCATTTTTATGGTGAGGTGTTGTTACACCCTTGCTCAACCCCTAAGCTAGAGGACGACCCCTTGTTAACTTTCCATGACTGCTTATTCAATACATTTGCAGTTACGCTTCATATCTAGAGGCCATCTTCTCCACCTGCTAAGGACACACCATGCCACATCAACAGGGACCCATTCATCATGGTGTAAATGCTATTATATGACAACATTCAGACATATGAGGTTTTTCACAAACCTAATAATATATACCTCACAATTTCTTGATTTCAAGACATCCATTACCTGCTTCTACCTTTCTGTATTAAGTGAAAGTACCTGAGTTTGTACAGTAGTAGATATTTTGATTTTGATACACATGAAACAACCAGCCAGCATCACCATGTCACTTCCGTTGCAATGCCACTGTAGAAAAATGTGTAAACCTTAGTCCTAAAAGATACATTAAATTTTTAACTTCAGAAATGGGCGATGATGATAGCCATTCTGTTAAAATAGATGCTATGTTGTGGACCAAATAGTATAAGTTCACTAGTCACTTAACTGGTTTGGAAAAGGATAACCCTCCATCCTGAGAGTCTATTAGAAAGCTAGGAACCTTAAAAATGAAGAAATTTTGAGAATATTTTGACAAAATACTGCTTGCTCCCTTGTATCTCCAACTTGTTAATGGCTTATTTAGCTGGATGAGTGAATATGCATGCACAAGTGAACTACTGAGCTAGCAGGTAGGCTGCTGCACAAGTTACAGGAGTCAGACACACAGGTATCTTGCCCTTAAAAGTTCAGGGAAGGATATGGAGGTACCAACCTCAACTTGTAAGAACTAAATTGTCTCTAAACCCCAGCAATGAAAAGTCCATGTCCGAAAATGGAGCAAAGTGCCATAGAAGAACAAGAAAATAATGCTGGGACACATAAACAGCCCATAGTTCTGCCACAAATTATGGAACTTACCGTATTAACAAACTCAGCGATAAGAGGAGAAATCAAGTAATTTCCCTCACACCAGTCCACTGGCGAGCTTCCTGGTTCTAAGTGTTGCCACATAGTTTGTGCTGCAACTTATCTACCTCACAGTGTTCCAACAATTTTGGCACCCTGAAAATACAACAAGTAGGCATGCAAATGTGAAATAAACATGCGTGAACACAATGCTCACCCCTTATCTTAAACATGTCCTTTATTTTAAAACTACTGTACTGTAAAGTACTGCATTTTGTAGTGCACTGAAAATAAAATTAAATGAAAATTACTGTCTACTTGGATGTAGAGTCCATTTGAAATGTGATGGCACACGGTAATGCATGTGAGGGGAAGTGAAGTGGAAACTGGCGAATGGAGTGGGTAGCCAATTCTCTTCACACTACCTCGGAACATGGTGTATCCACCATTACTACCGCTGATGCGCACTCCTTGGCTGCCAGCAGTCGACTGAACTGACGCCCCCGCCGATTTAAATGGACTTGTCCGTTTCACCGAAAGACCAAATCTGGTTTCTGCGCATGTGCAATCACATTTCAAACGCAGTCTAACACCGTGTATTCTGGTTACTAGCTACTCAGAGGGACCTCCTAACTTCACTGTTAAGGTAGATGAATTGCCATGGCAGTAATCTTCATAGTAATCAATGACAGCACCTCAAATCTGTTAATATCTGATGTTTAGAGACACTAAAATAGTTCCTGAATTTCAGCATAACACATCTGTGAGTTTCCAAAGCTTGAACTCAAACATTCAACATATTCAATGTCCCTTTCATATGTCATATTATTACCACATACCTTACACAAAAATTTTTATAGACTCCTGTCTGATCAGGCCAAGTGTTTTGTTGTAGCAGCCTGCTTCAGCATTGTTGTATTGCAACATACTATAGACAGTTTCAATGATGTCCTATTTATTTAAGAACAAAGTGATTTATAGTTGTTGTTTTTGGAACATGTTCCTTTCCCTTTTCTAAGACAATCTTGAAATTCCAAGAAATAACCTTCAGTGGCAGCACTTCACGATACAGACCTTGGACATGATCCACCCACATCTTACTGCTGTGTCACGTGTAACCATGAATTTGTAACAGTTAAAATAACTTGTGATGTCATGGGAAGAAAGCAGATATTTTAAGCTGACAGGAAGTCACCAAAAAAATCGCCAAATAAACTACAGATTGTACAGCAAAAACAACAAGAGCAGCAGCAACAACAATAAAACTCATTAATGTATAGACTTTTCAATTGCATAATGTACTTATGACACTGAAAAATTAATATAAGTATGTGCAAAAATGTTGCAATTAACCTACTTAAACATTTGCATTTTATCCATTTACAGAGCACTAACTGGTAATTTTAAATTATTTCTAAATCAGTAGGATACCTTATTTAAATCACTGTACAAAACCAATATAGACTTCATTGTTTATGGTGATATGAATACAGACTATCTCATAGACAGTTACATAAAAAAAAATTATATAGTATGCTTCTTTCCTATAACCTTATTAATACAATGCAGTTTCCCACCAGAATTAAAAAAATTCTAAAACAGCTATTAATAATATCTTCAATGATGTCACTAAATTTGGTAACTATATGGACCAGCCCTTTTACATTGACCTATCTGATCATGATGCACAAATCACAACAATAAATTATATTATGTTGCAATGTCAATGTAATAGCATCCATAAGATATAAAAATTCAATACAGACTCTATATCTGACTTCATAACTAGGCTGAGCTATGAAACATGGGGAATCATATTTGGTAATTATAATGTGGATGCTATATTTATTTCTTTTCTTGACACATACCTGAAAATTATTTATTGCAGTTTCCCAGTAAAAATAAAACAAACTAACATAAATAATCCTTGGATAACGCTGGGCACAGAGGTCTCAAGTCGTCACAAAAGACAGCTGTACATATCCTGCAGAAATAGTAGTGATCAGAACCTAATACATCATTATAAAATGTATTGTAAAAATCTGTCTAATGTTATCACAGCTGCAAAAAAGCTTTGCTAAAGCTGCTTGGTACTAAATTCACACAATAAAACTAAAATTATCTGGAACATTGTAAAATCTGTAACCGGTAATAATCTACTAATGAAATTATTCATCAAATTATATATTGATGGAGATAAGATTAACAACCCTCAAATCATCTCAGTTAATTTTAACATATATTTTCTAACAATAGCAGATAAAATAAACAATAATAATAGTGATAGTAATAATGTGATAAGTGTAATCAATAACTTATCATCTGTGGCCTGTCTGGCTGTACCATATTTTTCCACATTATCTCATAAATGGCATAACATTCTAAAAAAAAAAAATAAAATGGGTGTTTTCATCTTCTCTACAGCTTTTGTCTGAAACATTTCTTATTCTAAAGGAATTCAGCAAGATATCATACATGTACATAAATCTTCACAAGAAGAGCCAGTTATTCTACTTAGGTATCAAACAAACTTAAATCTTCTTAACATAGTTTTCAAAAAATACTCAAATGTCAAGTTTAGTGAAAATCTATCCAGGGGGAGCCAAGCTGTTCCATGCAGACAGACAGCCAGAGACAGTCAGATTCACAGACACGATGAACCTAATTGTTGCTTTCTGCAATTTTGTAAATGTGCCTAGAAAGAAAAATCTGGGAAAAAAGACAATTTACAGGGTAAATTTATATAAGCAAACAGTTAAGGTAGTGACAGCAAAATGCGTGTCTTGGTGTTTTGGCAGGTTTCTCAGATTATATAAACCCCAGTTTATATAACTAGTGTTGAAATAGGAATAGAAAGTGAGGCAGGGAGAGCAGAACAGAATGTCAGTAACAAAGTACATGGTTAGGTCTTTCCATGAGGTTGCCAGGTTGTACTGTAGTAACATATTCATGAGGTATAACATTCTAACAGCAGAAGTGCTGAACCACATTCTGTGCCTAGAGAGTTACAGAGTTAATAAGATTACCAAGAAACCAGGTTTAAAATGCATGGGCTTCAAAACACAAGTATAAGCTTTGGTGGCAAAAACAACTATAAATAAGATGTTATTAAATGTAAACATGTGACAATAGTATAGGTGGGGTCCTTCAGCAAACAACACATGATTGAAGAACATATTATAAAAGAGTTCTGTTTCCAGCCACCAAGTTACTACTAACTTCTTATATTGTGAAGCACTGCGCTACATTTTGTGGCAAAATCTAAATAATCTATTTTTGAAAGGCTGAACCACCCAGCCAAGTTACAGTATTGTACTACTATATTATTTCATACACAGTTTTAATATAATACATATGATACAAAGACAAATGCCAAATATTTAGTTTTGAAATGGCCATTGAAGAAATACCATAACATGGGATTAAAGTCTATCAAAGGCTTCTAAAAGATTAGTACAGAATTAACATACAGATACCAGTACTGATTAGTTCCTATAAAAAAAATCTCACTTCTTAAAGTAAATTTCATTTCATTTACTTCACATTCCATTGATCTTATGCAGATGTGGAACTAGTCATGTATACATTTAGCATAATAAATAAAGCAAGTGTATATTCAGCATAAGTTGTGCCTTATTGTAGTGTCATAGAATAATTGCATTAACAATTATAAGTACAATGATTAGAATAACCATAAGTAATAATATGAATAAAATTAATATCATAGTTAATTATGTATTAAAATATTCCTCCAGACTATGAAAGGAATTACATAAGAGTTATCTTTTTAGAGCTAGTTTGAATTTATTCTTATTACCAGATAAATCTTTAATGGCTGTTGGTAGATGACTGTAGATCTTAATTCCTGAGTAATAAACACCCTTTTGGTATGTTGCCAAGTTTTCTGTAGGTATGTACAGATCAGAAGTTTGCTTTGTATTAATTTTATGTACTTATGAGTTAGACAGAAATTGGTCTTTATCTTTAGTCACAAATAAAAGTTTTGAGAATATATTGGGATTGAATTGGAAGGATATTTGATTCCTTGAATAGTTGCCGACAAGAGGCATTCTTACTTGAATTCATAATTATTCTAATTATTCTTTTCTGAATTTTAAATATTTCTTCACTATGAGATGAATTCCCCCAAAATATAATTCCATAAGATATAACCCAGTGAGCATATGAAAAATATGTACTTCTCAGTACATCTAGGGACATTAACGGCTTAATCGATCTGATTGCATAACAAGCTTTATTCAGTCTAGTTGTTAGTTCACCAATATGATGCTTCCAAGTCGCGGAAGTGTCGATAGTCAGTCCGAAAAATTTTAAACTTTGAGCAGTAGCAATTTTTCTATTACCAAACGATACTTGCACATTAATTTCATAATCAGTTTTAGTTAGGAATTGCAAAAAATATTTTTATTGTTGCACCGTGCATGTTGCTATAATTGTTTACTGTTTGTTCCAACTCATGCACTTATACACTTTAAAATATCAACTTACCTTAACATTTAAAACACTAAAAAACTGTTAAAAAACATTTTAGTAAAAGTTACCCCTACATGTTTCGGTCCACTTATTCGACCATCCTCAGGGGGCGCACATGCCGTACTTTGTGCTTTTACTAGGTTGAGTTCCGCTGATGTGTTCGTTGATTTTTTTGTGCAGTATGTGCTTATCGTCAGTTTGTGTGCGTGACCGGTGCTATTGTCAGGGTGAGATCTGGTTATAGAATCTATTCCATAATCTTTTCCGTGCTGGATTTCTTCCCATTTAGAAAAATGCCCATTTGAATTATTATGAGCATTTATAACTACTCTGTGATATCTATTTCTTAAGTAGGATTCCATTAACTTATTAGCAACACCTGATATACAATAAAATTCCATTTTCGATAATAGTATATCATAATTTACGCAGTCAAAAGCTTTTTGCAAATCACAAAATAACCCACCGACTATTATTTTGTTATTGAGAGATGATAACATGTTGTTAATATATAGCTATATATCAGTAGGACCAGACCGGATCTCTGGAGAAATTCTTAAATTGGGTGGAGAAGCCATGATTCCGTACCTTGCACGACTACTAGACATAACAATGAATAATGGTACACTGCCAGGTGACTGGAAGAAAGCCACGGTGATTCCTATTCACAAGGGGGGCGATCGGTCATTAATCACGA